>OIYG01001977.1_pt1 | contig 14083 bp, 15 predicted proteins | sample 1587861 | NCBI WGS metagenome assembly OIYG01 (sample SAMN03283272) | human gut metagenome | biome: human-associated habitat; material: feces | host: Homo sapiens | place: Peru | collected 2012 | reverse complement strand
GACAAGCACGTTTGAGGGGCGTGTGGAGAAATCCATGGGGGTTCAAGTCCCCCTATCGACAAATAAATTAAAATTTTTATTACATCATCTAAGGGGGGCTTTCACCAAGGTTTACCATTCTGGCATAACGTTTTGTGGTTTTATGGGTCATGGACAAAATTTAATTTTTTCTGTAACCCTTATGATTATTAAAAAAACAGTAAAATACAAAATTAATTTATGGGTCATTATGGGTCATGGATATATTTTTATTCAGTTTCCCATACAGAATATTTCGTCATTTTACCTTCGCCAACTTTATGTAAAATGCCAAGTTTAAGCATTAAAGCCAAATCTCTTTTACTTGTTTCTCTTGTAGCCCCAGTTATTTCTTGATATTCACTGTTTGATATTAAGCCTTTTTCTTTAATGGCTGATAAAGCATTGTTTTGTCTTTCATTAAGTTCTAAAAATTCTTTTCTGAATTTAACAGAAAAACCACCACATTCTTCAAGAAATTCTGGTTGAGGTATAATTTCTTGTTTGCAAGCATTCATTATTCTATCAATTCCAGAACCAAATTTTTCAATGAGCCCAGCTCGATAGAAAATACTTGCGATAAGCGGATTTCTTGTTTTTGATGGATGTGAAGTCTTTAAATTTTCTATAGTTAAATCGTCGACAAGTTTTCCAGGGTTATAAAACCATAACCAATCTTTAAAGATTTTTATTTGAATGGATGATGTTGCGTCAAAATAATCCCTATGAACAATGGAGTTTAAAAGAGCTTCACGAATTGCGCTCAGTGGATAATCCCATATTTCTTTTCTTTCTGAAGTTTTACCGGTAATTGAATATTTTACATTTATAGCAAATTTAATTGCTTCTTCTGCCTTTATTACTTGCTCAAATAAATTACCTTTAATTACTTTATCAGAAATTATATTTGTTGCATCATTTCCTTTGAATACACCAACTTTGATATCTGCACTTATAAAATATTTTTGAGGATTTTTTCCAAATAATAAAATTCCAGCATTGGTAATTTTATTATTAATTATCAATCCTAATTTTTCTAGTATTGATTCTATAGTTTCATTGTTCGGTATTGAAGGAAGTCTGCCGGTTGAAATCCCATATTTTACAAACTCTCTAATGGTATTTTCATCTATATCTTTTATAGAAAAATTTTTAGTTTGAGATTCCCAACTTATGCCTTCTAATAATCTTTTTCGAATTTCATTTTGAGGCATTATTCTTGTTGTATTGCCTATTCTTTTGTAATAAATATTTTTATATGCTATAAGATTATTTGATTTTTCAACTTTAATTAATAAAATCTCTTTATCTTCTATGTTTTCAATTTCTATTTTTGGTTGGATACCTAAACAATCGATAATTTGATTTATAATATTTTCTTGTTGACCATTAAAACCTTTAATAGATTTATCGTCCTTTATTCCTAAATATATACAACCACCGTCAGTATTTGCAAAAGCGGACAATGATTTAAAGAAATTTTCATTTACTTTTTCTTTAAATTCAATTTTGTTATTTTCATTTATTTTTGATAAATCTATATTCACTTGGTTTTCCTAAGTTTATTTTCTTTAATTATATATTAAATAAACTTTGTAATAATACAACCGAAATGAGTAAATTCCAAAATTCGTTTCGGTAACAAAAATTAATAAATTGCCTTATTACAACTTGGAATTATATAATATCTGTGGGGAATTATAGTTTACAATAGGTAGTTTGTGACCATTAAAACTCAAAACAGTTTTGATAATAAAGATTTTAGCGTTTTTGTAGATGAAATTACAAAAGGGCTTAAGACTGCTATTGAAAAATATTGGGAGCAAGATATTGACTTAACTCTCCAAGCGTTGAATGATTTTCGAGATTTCAGAGAAGAACGTCTTAGCTTTAACATAGATTATTTTACAAGCCAAATAAGAGTTGATAGGCATAAACCTTTTATAATCAGGCTGGATAAGGATTTTATCCACAGTTTTTTTGATACTGTTTTGCAGCCGAAAACAAATAATTTTAAATTAACAGAATTAACAAATTTAGAAGTAAAAATTTTGAATAATTTTTGCGAATTTTTATATAAAAGATTAAAAGAACTACCAATTTTTCCCCCAAAAATTAAACTAAGCGAAGAAAGCGAAAAATACATCAATCTTTTATTTTTGCTTGAAATTAAAAACGCTAAAAACTTCCCTGTATCTCAAATTATGTTATCTTTTGCAAAAGATAGAATGCCGCTTGAGATACTTAAAAAAGCTCAATCTTTTACAGATGAAGATTTCTTTACTTCTTCTTCAAATGTTAAAATTCGAGCAGGCAAAACCAAAATAACTCTTGATGAACTAAAAAATTTAACAATAGATGATATTGTATTGTTAGAAGATAGTAAATCAACAAATTTAACACTAATTTCAGGAGATTTAGAAGAAAAATTCAACATAAAATTAAATCCTGATTTAGTTTTAAACATTGACCAAGAAACAGATGATTTAGAAAACAATTATGATGAGGTAATAATGGACAAAAATCTTTGGGATGATATACAAGTCGAAGTAAATGCAGAATTTGAAAAAGTTAAAATGACAATTGGTGAATTAAAACAAATTTCACGTGGTCAAATTGTTGATTTAAGTTCGATTTTTGAAAATGAAATCTCTCTTTTTGTTGAAGATAAAAAGGTTGCAAAGGGTGAATTAATCATTATTAATGATAGATATGCTGTGAGAATTAATGAGGTTTTATCTAATAAAAAAGTAACTCCACAAGCGCAAGCGCAACCTCAAGCAAAACCTCAACAAGCCCCAAAAACGGCAACCCCGCCCCCACCACAACCTCAAAGAAAACCTCAACCTCAACCTCAAGCACAAGCTAGACCGCAACCAAAACCTCAACCGCAAGTTCCTCCAAAGGCAAAACCTGCGCAAGATGAGGAGTTTGATTATTCAGATTTTGAAAAATAAAGTAAAAGGAAATAAAAATGATAACATATATAACAGCATTCATATTCTACACACTAGCGATGATAGGCATTTTGCTAATCGGCTTTGTAATTTATAAAAATACTATGATGGTAAAGAAAAGTGAAACAAGAGGAAGTATTAAAATTCTTGATAGCTTACCTGTTGGAAATAAAAAAACTTTATTAATAGTTAAAATTAAAAATGAAAAGTTCCTTATTGCTTCTGGGCTTGAACACACAACTTTTCTTGCAAAGTTGAATGATGATAATCAAAAAACAACAAATCAAAATCCGCAAAAAGAAGAAACTATTTCAAGAAATGAATTAAAGAAAATTTTAAATGAAGAAAATAATTCAAATATGATGACTAAAGAAAATCAGATGAATGTTAATTTCTTTAATAAGCCTAAAAAAGAAGAATACATTGACTTTGAAAAAATGCGACTTCAAAAATTGCAAAAACAATTTAATGAGCTTTATGAAAAAACAGCGCCAACGCTTGATGAAAACGTTAAAGACAAGGCAATTTTAAGAAAAGCGATGATAAAACAACTTCTTTCTGACTTAAATGACACACCCATAAAAAACGGGAGTAACTATTAATGGATAACATATTAAAAGATATAAATCCTGTTATACAGCTTTTGATTGTTATGGCAACTTTTTCTCTGTTGCCCTTTATTTTTGTATCTATGACACCTTTTTTAAGGTTTACAATTGTGTTTTCAATGTTGAAAACGGCGATGGGTACAAATTCTGTTCCGCCTGCTATAACATTAATAGGATTATCTTTAATATTAACTCTTTATACTATGGCACCTGTGTTTGATAATATGTATAAAGAATATCAAATTCCATATCAAAAAACGCAAAATGTTGTTGAAAGTTTGAATGCTGCTTCTAAACCTTTGAAAGAATACATGCTTAAACAAACTCGTCAATCAGACCTTGCATTTTTTGTTGAAAAAACAAGGGGTGGTGCGCCAAATTCGCCTGATGACCTTACATTGTGGGAAGTTGCACCAGCGTATATTGTTTCAGAATTAAAAACTGCATTTGAAATAGGTTTTATAATTTATGTTCCTTTTATAGTCTTAGACTTAGTTGTGGCAAACATTTTGCTTGCTTTAGGGATGTTTATGTTATCTCCTCAAATTGTATCAACTCCTTTTAAATTATTGATATTTATTGCTGTTGATGGTTGGAGTTTAATTGTTAAAGGTCTTGTGGAGAGTTTTAATTAATGGAAATATTAGTAGAATACCTTGCAAAAGGGTTTATGGTGATGTTATCAATCTCAATGCCTTGTGTTCTTGTAGCGGCGGCAGTTGGGCTTGTTGTTGGTATTTTACAAGCAGTTACCCAAGTTCAAGAGCAAACAATTGCAGCAGCGCCTAAAATTGTTCTTGTATTTTTAACAATTGTTATGCTTGGGGGATATTTTATTAAAATTTTAACAAATTATCTTTATGAGGGAACGCACATGGCTTTTGAGGTTGTTCCTAAAAATGATACTTATGTTTTACCAAATAATTATTATAAATATACTCGTCCTTTTAGCGTTGAAATGCAAGATAAATTAAACGCAGATAAAAGTTTAAATAAGGCATTAATTAATAAAGGTGCTATTCCTTGGGATAAAAAAGCAACAAAACATTCTATTTATGTTAAATCAAAACAAACACCTTCAAGTGGTCCAAATTTAATTGAAAGAATGAAAATACAAAATTCTAATTAATCGGGGGAAAATTGGAAGAAATTTTAAAACAATTTTCAATTTTATTCCCTGAAATAAACAACGCTCTTGGTTCAGGGATTATGGTTTTTTTAAGGCTCATTGGTTTAATGCGCCTAGCACCTGTGTTAAGTAAAAGCGAAATTCCCTCTATGGTAAGGCTTTCTTTTGCACTTATTTCAACAATAATTTTAGTTGGAGTTTTAAAACCTGCACCCCCAAGCCCAGATACTCCAATATTCCTTTGTATGATTTTAAACTTTCTTTTTGGTGCATTAATCGGTTATATTGCAAATTGCATCATGGCAGCGATTTTAACAGGTGGAGATATGATTAACACTCAAATGGGCTTATCTTCAGCGATGGTTATGGACCCAAGTACAAAAAGCCAAGTCAGCATTATGGCAAACTTTTTTTCTGTATTATCAATAATAATTTTTATGTATTCAGGGGGAATTTATTGGCTTTTTAATTCTTTTATAAAAAGTTTTCAATTGTTTCCTATGTATATGGTTGATTTTCATTTTGAAAAGATAATCAATGTTCAATATTTAAGTGAAATCACAGGAAATATTTTATTTATGGGGTTACACATCGCAAGCCCTGTGCTTTTAGCAACCCTAGCTCAAGACATAATCCTTGGGATAATTTCTAAAACTGCCCCTCAAATTAATGTTTTTTCTTTGAGCTTTCTTTTTAAACCTGTAATGGGTGCATTTATTCTAATCGTTATTTTGCCCATGCTCGTTAACATAATTACCGACTATTTGACTTCTTTTGCAAATATCTTTTAATTTTTGTTTATCCGGTTTTGGTTTCATACAAATCCAGAAGAAATTTTTGATATAAGGTGAAATAAGTAAAACTAAAGAAGTGAAAACTATGTCATAAATAATTTTATTTCCGCTTATAACATTTAAAATCGGCATTAATAAATTAAAATCAATTACTTTAAAGCAAGCTAAAATTAAGCAATAAACAAATCCGCAAAAATGAATTGCAAGAACACCAATAAAACCTGCTAAAAGACGAGTTCTTATTTTTTGATTAATTTGAAAAATTGTTCCTGATAGAAAAATTGCAAAAAGAAAGCCTAAAAAATATCCAAATAGATAGTTTTGAATATAATTAAAACCTCCGCCAAAGGCGAAAATTGGCCATACAAAAAAGCCAACAATTAAATAAACAAAAAATAAAAATAAAGAAAAATTCTTCCCTAAAAGATAGATTATAAAAAGCATAACGGGAATTTGCGGTGTGTATGAAAAAGTTTTCATACAGCTTTTTAAACCCTCAACACTATCAATTTTAAACCACGGATGAGAAATTGAAATTTGACTAAAAGTCGCCACAATAAGCAACAAAAAGCACATCGCTAAAACCGCAAAAGTTCCAATTGAAAAAGGGGTTTTTTCGCCTTTATAAATATATTGGTCGAATATGTCTTTAAAACGCTTATTTATCATCTTAAAATTAATTTAGTCCATCTTTTAATTTATTATATAACTCTTTGTAATTTTTATCAAAAATATTTTCACTCCACATAATTAAAGCGTCCTCGTTATTATCTTGATAATATTTTTTTCTTACTCCAAGAGATTTAAACCCAAATTTTTCATATAAATATATCGCTCTTTGATTAGAAACTCTAACTTCAAGAGTGATATATTTAATTTTTTCTTTATAACATTCATCAATTGCTGCTAAAAGCAACCTATGAGCTAATTTTCTGTTACGAAAATCGCTGTGGACAGAAAGATTTGTGATATGAGCTTCGTCAATTATTTTCCAAATACCGATATAGCCAACAGGTCTGTTTGTTGAAGTTACTATTGTAAGGTATGTTGAAATTTTATTGCTTAGCTCTGTATAAAAAGAATCTTTCGACCAATGGTGCTCGCCATAACATAATTCTTCGATTTTTATTATGTCATCAACGTCTTGATGAGCCATTTCACGTATTGAAAAATTTTCCATATCTATATGATATCAGAAAATTTAAAAACTAAAATGATTCAGACATTTGAAAAGATTTATGTTCAATGTTATGTGCTTCAAAATCAATTAAACCACGATTTAATTGAGAATATTTTGCATCTTTAGAATTAAATTTTTCTTTTAAAAATTCATAAGAAACCTTAGGGTCACATTGTTCGCCACAAGTGAATAAATCAACTGCAGCATAACCAAATTCAGGCCAAGTATGAATTGCCAGATGACTTTCAGAAATAATTACAACACCGGAAACTCCGTGTGGCATAAATAAATGAAAACATTTGTTTACTATTGTTGCTCCACATTCAAGAGCTGCTTCTAGCATATATTTTTCAACCAATTTTGGATTGTTTAATACATTAGGATCACACTCAAAAAACTCTGCAAGTATGTGTCTGCCAAGATATTGCGGTGTTTCTTGTTGTTCTATATTCTGGATAGGTGTCATTATTGCCAATTCATATTCCCCCTTTGTTTTTTTCTACTTATTAATTGTTAGCAAAACAACTATACACTATAACTAAAAAACATACAAGGGGTAAAGTTTACAATTGTAAAAAAAAGTTTTACAAATTTTAACTTTTTCTAAAAAAATTTTATTTTAGATATAAAATTTCATTATGAATAAAATATTAATTATAGATGACGACATAGCAATTTGTGAACTTATAAAAATCAACCTTGAGCTACAAGGTTACAGCTGTCTTTATTCAACAAACCCAATTCAAGGTTTTGCCTTAATTAAACAAGAAGAACCAAGTCTTGTTATTTTAGATGTGATGATGGGTGAAGTAAGTGGTTATGATGTTGCGCAAAAAATCAGAACAACAAAAGGTATCGAAAAAACGCCTATAATAATGCTTACAGCCTTATCAGAATTGAATAATAAATTAGAAGGGTTTAATTGTGGTGTAGATGATTACATTACAAAGCCTTTTGAAATAGAAGAATTAAAAGCAAGGGTTTTAGCCCTTTTAAATCGTTCAGGACAAGAAATGCCATCTTTAAGAGTAAAAGAAATTTTATCAAAGGGCGATATTACACTTATTCCTGAAAGCTATAGCGTTCAAATTAAAGATAAAAAAGCTCAATTAACCCCAATTGAATTTGATATCATTAACACCTTAATGCAAAAAGAGGGCTCTATGGTTTCATCTAAAGAACTTTTAAAAGAAGTATGGGGTTACACAGAAGGTGATGACGATATAGACACAATAAGGGTACACATGACCCATTTAAGAGCAAAAATTAATAAAATTTCTTCTGAAAAAAATAAATATATAAAAACAATTTATGGCGGTGGGTATAAATTAGTTGCAAATGGTTCAGAAGAAAATGGATAAGATTTTAATTAATAAAAACAAAATTAAACAAACTCTAGCCCTTGTTTTTGCAATTGTTTTTTTGACTTTATTATTTCTAAATAACTTAAAACTTAAACAAATGGCGAAAATTAACGCTATTTCAAGTTTGAATGAAATTAATGAAGAAAATATTTCTCCTAGGGAATTGTTTTTAGATAGCTGGTATATAATTAAAACAAATTATTATAAGAAAAATTTAAACAATCAAAATTGGCTTAGATGGAAAAAACACTATCTTTCTAAAATTAAAACAAAAGAAGACGCTTATATTGCAATTAATTCAATGCTTTTAAGTTTAGATGACCCATATTCAAAATTTATGAGCCAAGAAGAATTTTTAAATCAAAATAATGCAATTAATTCTAAATTATATGGAATTGGGATTAATACAGCCTCTATTTCAGGAAAAATTTACGTTGTAAATGTATTAGAAAATGCCCCCGCCTTCCATGCCGGTATTCAAAACGGGGATATTATTTTAAAAATAGATAATGAAGATATTAAAGGCTATACGGTTTATCAAATTTCTCAAATGATTAGAAATTCAAAAAACATGAATGTTGAATTAGAAATTTTAAGGGGAAGTGAGATAATTAATAAAACAATTAAAAAAGAAGAAATTAAGGTTAAAACAGTTCAATTTAAAAAAATTTCTTCTGATATAGGCTACATTAGAATTTCAAGTTTAATTGGGCTTGAAAGTGTCCAAGATTTTATTATCGCCCTAAATAAACTTAAATCTTCAAAAGCCTTAATTCTAGATTTAAGAGGAAATTCGGGCGGATTAGTTCAAAATGCAATATTAATTGCTAATTTATTTATGAATCAAGGTAATATTGTTACTGTTGTTGCCCGTCATAACAAGAAAAACACCTATTCAGCTGAAAATGAAGGATGTATTTATAATAATAAACTTGCGGTTTTAATTGATAATAATTCTGCTTCTGCGGCTGAAATTTTAGCAGCTGCTCTAAAAGATAATAATAGAGCAATTTTAATCGGCACAAAAACTTATGGTAAAGGGCTTGTTCAAAAAATCTTTGCACTTCCTAATAAAACAGGCATGAATTTAACAATAGCAAGATATTTATCTCCAAAGGGAAATGAAATAGATAAAATTGGGGTTGAACCAGATTATGAGGTTATTTTTAATCATAACGATTTTTTAAATGGAATTGACCCACAATTAAACTTTGCAAAAAGTTATCTTGAAAATGAACTGGAAAATAAAATATAATCTTTTTATGAATAAAAAATTTTGTTTAATTTTCTTTTTAATATTTTTATTTAGTTTGTTTTTTAACATTAAAACAAATTTTAATAGAATTAATGTGCCATATTTTAATGGGCTAAATAAAAAAGTTTCGCTTGATGTTAGCTATAAAACTTCTGAAAAATCTGAAATTTATTTTGATAATAAAAAATTAAATAAAAGCCAAAAAATAGATGAAAATCATTATCTTTATTTTTTAAAAGACAATAGAAAAATTAACACTATTTCAATTTCAAATTTTGAAAACGTTGATAAAATCTATCTTTATAACGGTTTTAAAATGGAAAAAATTAAAACAAATTCTTTTAAAATCGATAATTCAAAAAGTAAACTTACTCAAATTGGAATTATATTTTTATCTTTCTTTTATAATTTTCAATTTTATTTATCTTCTTATTTTTTCCTTGTGCTTTTTCTTTATTTCTTTTTTAAGGAAGAAAAGCCTTTCAAGGTTAATTTTAAAATAATCTTTTTTATAATTTTATTTTTGGGAATTTTTTTAAGATTAATTCAATTAAACACAATTCCTTTTTGGGATGATGAAATTTTTATTTTAACTCATTGTATAAATGTGCCACTTAAAATGGCTTTTCAAGACGCAGGAAACCCACCATTATTTTTTATTTTGTTTAAGGCTTGGAGTTTTATTTTTAAAAAAGAATGTTTTTATCGCCTTTTAGCTTTAGTTTTTGGGGTTTTATTTAACATTGTTTTTTATTTTTATTTAAAGATGTTTTTTAAAAAACAAAAGGCGCTTTTAGGCTTTTTTGTTGTATCAATTAACCTTGCTTTAATTTATTTATCTCAAGAGATAAGATGTTATGGGCTTTTAATTTTATTAAATGTTTTATGTTCAATTTTTCTTTTTCAATTTATTTTAAAACGAAAGAAAAAAGCGCTTTTATTTTATTTTATAGCTACATTATGTTTCTTATACACTCATTATTGGGCTAGTTTTATTGTTCTTTTTAATTTTATTTTTGGAAGCGTTTTATTATTTAAAAGAAAATCTCAATTAAAAAACTTCATTATCGTTAATTTAATTTCTTTTCTTTTATTTATACCTGAAATAATCTTAAAAAGGCAATCTTTAACTGGGGATTTTAATTCTTGGTTAAAAGCACCCGATTTTTTAGATATTAATTTAGCAATTCAAACTTTAATGGGAAATATTTTAATTTTCTTATTATTTTTGGGTTTACTTTTCTTTTGCTATAAAAAAGCTAAAAAACAAGATAAAATCTTAATTAGCTATAATGCTTTTTTGATTTTATTTGTTTTTGTTTTAGCAACGCTTTTTTCTTATTTAATTAAACCGATATTTTGTTATAGATATTTTTACAGCGTTTATCCTAATTGTTTTGTTTTATTTATATTTTTAGCAACTTTTAAATTTTTTAAAAAGCAAAATTATTTTTTAACTTTTGTTTTATTAATTCTTTTTACTGTTTTTCAAAGGATAAATTATCAGAATTTATTTTGTAATCATAATTTATTTTTAGATTTCATAAAAAATGACATTGATAAAACTAAAACAAATTATGTTTTTTTATCCGACACGGTTATGAATTATCTTCCTTTTGAAAATCAATTAAAAAAAGACAAAGTTAATTTTCAATATTTACCAATTGGGCTTGGAATTAATACTTTTTCAATTAAAAATCTAAAACTTCAAAAGCCTTATTGTATCTATGTTTTAAACTTATATTTAGATGAATATACCCTAAAAAATACAAATGTTGAATTGTTTAAAACAAATTTAGGAGTTTTTGTGAAAGTTGAAGAAAAATAAAACAATAAACTCATCTAATTAGTTGACATATACAATTGCCATGATTTAATTAAAGAAAAGAAGAAAAATAAAGGAAAAGCCATGTCAGGACATTCAAAGTGGGCAAACATTAAACATAAAAAAGCAAAAGCAGACGCTCAAAGAGGGGTTAGTTTTGCAAAATTTTCAAGAGAAATTATTATCGCTGCTAAAATTGGCGGTGGAGATTTAAACGGAAACTTTCGTTTAAGAACAGCCGTTGAAAAGGCAAAAGCGGGCGGACTTCCAAACGACACAATTAAACGTGCGATTGATAAAGGCTGTGGTAATTCTCAAGGAGATAACTTTGAAGAAATTACTTATGAAGGATATGGTGCAGGCGGAGTTGCGGTTTTCATTGAAGCTGCAACAGATAACAGAAACAGAACCGCAGGGGATATTAGAAGTTATTTCACAAAATTCGGCGGTAATTTAGGTGAAACAGGTTGCGTTGGTTGGATTTTTGAACCTTGTGGACTAATTTCAATTGAAAAACCGCAAGAACAATCTAAACGTTCAAAAGAAGAAGTTAAAGTTTTTGATTTTGATAAACTTTTTGAAGATTCAATGGAATTTGACCCAATGGATGTTTGGGAAGATGAAGACGAAGACGACTTTAAAATTAAAACAAAGCCAGACGCTCTTGATTCAACTGCAAAAGGACTTGAAAATCTTGGTTATAAAATTAAAAGCGCTGATTTAACAAGAATTCCATCTAATTCTAATGAAATTACAGATGCTGCAACTGCTAAGAAAATCGTTCTTCTTCTTGAAAAATTAGATGAACACGATGACGTTCAAAATGTTTATTCTAATTTTGAAGCAAGTGATGAAATTATGAATTCACTTGATGTATAATATAAACGAAAGAAAGTATGAACATATTTGATATAAATCCAAGCACAATTTTTATGATAATAGGGTTTTTATTGTCCCTATATGCTTGTGTTTCAAATGATGTTATTCAAACCCTAGGAACATTTTTATCTACAACAAGACACCGTTCCGTTTGGGTTGTTTGGGCATACACCGGCTTGATTATGGTTTTAACCTTTGTAATCGGCTGGATTGTGAATGACGGGGATATGGCTTTTGGAAGATTAGATAGAATTCCATATCCTGAACAACTTTACTGGTGGCATGTTTTGCCCCCTATAATCTTATTATATTTAACTAAAAAGGGAATTCCTGTTGCAACTTCATTTTTAATTGTTAGTATTTTTTCTTCTAACACAATTATAGGGATGATGATTGCAAAGTCTTTTATTGGCTATGTTACAGCTTTAATTGTTTCATTAGTTTTATATTTCTTTATTGCAAGAAAAGTCGAAAAAATCTTTTTGTATATGAAAAATAAACCCATTCCCTTACCTTGGATTGTTGCAAAATGGATTTCAACGGCGCTTTTGTGGCACGCTTGGTTATTACAAGACGGCGCAGTTTTATATGTTTTCTTGCCAAGGAAACTTTCTTTGTGGCAAATGGCTTTGAGCTTAGCGGTTTTTTTAGGACTCCTTTTTATAATTTGTTATAAAAGAGGGGGCGAAATTCAAAATATAATTAAACTTAAAACCAACACTCAAGATGTTCGTTCTGCAACAATAATTGATATTGTTTACGCTTCAATTTTATTATATTTTCAAAATGTAAATAATATCCCGATGTCAACAACTTGGGTATTTTTAGGGGTTTTAGCAGGTAGAGAAATCGCTCTTTATAACAGATTACGTTTCATTACCGAAAAGAAAGTTTATAAACACGTTATTAAAGACATTACAAAAGCAATAATCGGGCTTGTTGTTTCAATTAGCGTTGTTTTAGTTTTAAATCATTATGATAAAATTCTTGAGATAATTCACCATTACATAAATCTATAATCTCTAAATATAAAAATACTTGCCTTTAGGGGGCAAGTATTCAATCCTTGATAACATTAGAACTGTTAGACGGAATGTGAGATTATTGGAAAGGTGTGTGATAAATAGGGGAATAGGAGTATCGTTAAAGTAAATTAGCCTGATTTAAAATTGCTATGTTATTTAATTGAGCGCCAAGACTTAGGCTTGTATTAATTGAGCCTGATTGGTTTTCAACAAAATTAACATAAAGATTTTCAACATAATCTTCAAGGTCGTTGATTTCTTTTGTTAACTCATCATCATTTAAACCACGGGTTAATTTTTCTAATTCTTCTTTGATATCGTTAATATCTTCTTTGGGGTCATCATTAAAAGATATATTGAGCTGATACATTAAATCTGCCCAAGGTCTATCTTCTTTTGCTATTGTTGAATTTTCTTGAGTTTGAGAATTTTGTTTTTCAAGTTCTTTTGCTCTTTTAAGTAATGAAACATTTAGGGCTTCATTTTCTGTAGGAGTTAAGCCATATTTTTTCATTTCATCGGCTAGAGGGGATTTTTTCTCTTTGTCCTCATCTTTATCTATCCGATAATAATATTCATAAATTGAAAGACTGCTTATTGCGTTAATAGACATAACTTTCCGTCAAACCCTTCGTGTTTACATTTTTATAATTCCCGATTTTTGAAAAAAATAACGAGTTGATGTTGCGAAAAATAAATTTAGATGTATAATTCTAAATACGAAAAATAATTGTATTTGTTAGGTAAAAAATGGATAAATATAAAGAATTACTTGAAAAGGCAAAACAAGCAAGCCAAAGAGCTTATGCACCATATTCAAAATTTCCTGTTGGGGCTTGTATTTTATATAATGACGGCAGAGAATTTTTAGGTTGTAACGTTGAAAATGCAAGCTATGGCTTATCTTTATGCGCTGAAAGAAATGCTATGTCTAGCGCTATTGTTGAGGGTGAAACATCTCAAATTGAAGCAATTGCAATTTATTCACCTGTTCAGAAAAAATGTTTGCCTTGTGGCGCTTGCAGACAGTGGATATGCGAATTTGCAAC
>OIYG01001976.1_pt1 | contig 14084 bp, 8 predicted proteins | sample 1587861 | NCBI WGS metagenome assembly OIYG01 (sample SAMN03283272) | human gut metagenome | biome: human-associated habitat; material: feces | host: Homo sapiens | place: Peru | collected 2012 | reverse complement strand
CAAGAGCAACTATCGTGTTGCCGTGGGCAGAAGCAAGAAGGTGGCTGGTCCTTATCTGGATAAGGAGGGTAGGGATATGCGAGAAGGCGGTGGCACCCTGCTGCTGGAAGGCGATAAGAAAGAATATGAGGCGATGGGCCATTGTTCTGCCTACTCCTTCCCTGATGGCGATTTCTTCTTCTGTCATGGTTACAGCGTACCGAAGAATGGCGCCAGCATCCTGGTTCAAAAGAAAATCAACTGGACGGAAGATGGATGGCTGATGTTAGAATAAAAATGGTTCTTCTTGGTAAAAAAGTTATATTTAATAAATTGTGAATAAGTTATGAGAAAGATTTTAATTCTACTCTTTATGGTGCAGATGGTAGCTATTCAGGGAATGGCTACTAATCGTGTGATGCGAGAAACTGTTCCTGATGATTCCCTGCATACAGGAATATGGAAAACCGACACGCTGCAGGAAGTCAGCATAAAGGGAAGCTCTATTCTGCAAAGTGGTGACAGGATGAAAGTAGCAATAACCAAGGATTTGCGTCGTGGTACAGTTAGTACTATCCAAATGCTGGGAAAGCTGCCTAATTTTACTTATAACTTTGTGGACCGTTCTTTAACTTATCACAATTCCTCCAATATCATAGTATTGGTAGATAGCGTAGAAAAAGATATGAACTATCTGCGGAATATTCAGCATATCCGCTTTGACAAAGTAGAGGTGATTGATAAACCGCAAGGGCAATACCAAGGCTATGATGTATTGATAAACCTGCATACCAAGAAGAATTATGAAGGTTATGAAGGCATGCTCTTTAATAATGAAGGCTTCAATCTGAACGGCGAGAATGACAAGAAATACATCTTTGAGAATTCGACGGCAAATTTTTCATATACCAAGAACAAATGGAATATTTATGCTTTTGCCTATAGTTACTTTGGACAAGGTGCGTACGACACGAACTGGTCAAAGAATTACCTGCAGAATGGAATCAAGGAAACGCTAGTGAACAATCCTGATGGTATCAGGAATATCATCACATTTGAAAGATACCGCTCGGGGCTACTTAGCCTGGATTATGCCATACAGAAAAATCAGTCTCTTTCGTTTGTGTATCAATACGGTGCCGGGCGTGATCATGATACCTATAATCATTATACTATATTGCGGACAGATGAAAATACTCATACCGAGACAAGGCTGACTCGCGATATACGCACCCATGTGAGAGATAGTGAGCATTCGATGGCTGTATTCTACCGTAACAATGTGGGAAGAGTAAGATGGACTGCCGATTTCAATTACAGGTTTTCTCCAACCCGCAGTCTTACGGATCAGTGGGAGAGCACAGGGTTTGTTCTGAACAATCATTTCCAGGACCACATGAACTTTACTCGCTTCCGTATAAGTGGATGGACCAATTTTGCCAATGGTCATCTTACATTGAATGCCGGTTATGAGAATACATGGAAAAGTTACAAGAGGGAAGATAATGATACCGGCGAAAAGCTGAACTCCAACAGCTATTTGCGAAATCGCCTGTGGGCAAGTCTCAATTGGCGTTTTGATAATAATGCGCAATTGATGTTTTCCGGTTGGGCAGAGCATGTGGGCTTGAATAACAATCATGCCAAGAAAACTCAGGTGCCAGTTGGTGGAAGTTTCATGGCCTATTATCAGCTGACCAGACGTAATTGGATGCGCTTAAACTATGATTGTTCCACCAGTTATCCAGACCAGAATCTATCTAGTGAATATGGCTATTTCACCGATTCTCTGTCTTGGGTTGGTGGTAATCCGTGGCTCAAGACCAATGTTACTCATCGCATCAACTATTGGATAGATCTTTGGTGGTGCTTTAACTTCCAGACGGGGTATGTGTATTCACCAAACAGCTTTAACTCTATAGCTGAAATCCGGGAAGGAACATTGCCGAGTGGTGTACCGGGCAAGTATGTGGCAAGTGTCTTCCAGAATACTGATTACAGGGAATGGTGGGCTTCCGTATCGTTTACTAAGAGATTCTGTAGAGACTTCTTGTATAAGGCAGATTTGAAATATAGAAATGCCAAGGCAAGTTATCACGAATTTTCTAACCACATACAGACGGTAGAGGGCGTTACGTCTTTGCAGTACTATCAGCCAAGATGGGATATGAACTTTGCGATGTCCTATTCTTATAGCAAGAATTTTACGATCTCTCCACAAGTTAAGTCTTCGTCAAATTTCGAGAACCCGTATGTATCTATCCAGAAGTTCCTGTTGAAGAAGAAGTTGGAGTTGACATTGACTTATAGTCTTATGTTCCACTTCTTTAATTCTGATATGATAACAGAGACAAAGTCTCCTGGTTTTGAGAGCAGATACTTGGATAAGGCTTTTGATAGGCAGCGAAATAGAATCATATTCAATGTTTCATATCGTTTTGCCGGTGGTAAATCCGTAAGGCAATATAATAGAGATATGTCAACAGAGGATTAGAAGAGAAGTGTTACTACGAAAGTGATAGGGAAAAAGCAAACAAATAATTAAGTTATGAAGCAATTAAGAATTTTATTTATAATTGTATCTCTTCTATGTGGATTGCCTATGATGGGGCAGACTAAGGAGAAAACACTAGAATATGGTGGATGGGTAGAAGATTTCATTACTCATACTGCTATTACCGATGCAAAACTAACCTTGCTTAACGACAAAGGAGAGGTTGTAAAGGAAACTGTATCAGGCGAAAGAAACGAACAGAAAAATGGTGGCTTTACGTTTATAGTTGCTAATCATCACAAATATACCATCAAAGTAGAGTGTGATGGCTATGTGCCACAAAGTATCTCTTTTGATGTAAAGGTTAGTAAACGGGTGAATACCCGTTATTTGCCAACCATTTTTTTGCGTAAGAAGAAAAAGTTGGATGATGAGCAGCTACTGAATGAGGTAACAGTAACGGCCACCAAGGTGAAATTCTATCATAAGGGTGATACGCTGGTGTATAATGCTGATGCCTTTCAACTCTCAGAAGGCTCCATGCTCGATGCGCTTATCAGGCAGTTGCCTGGTTCAGAATTGAAGTCGGATGGGCGTATCTATGTCAATGGTCGGTTTGTGGAGAGCCTCTTGCTTAATGGCAAGGATTTCTTCAAGGGTAATAATACGGTACTCTTGCAGAACTTGCCTACATACGCGGTAAACTCCATCAAGGTATATGAAAAGAAAACTGACCTAAATCTGTTTGCCAAACGAAAGGTTGAGGAGGATGAATATGTGATGGATGTCAACCTGAAGAAACAATATAATATTGGCTGGTTGGGCAATGTGGATGCTGGTATGGCAAATGATGACTTGTATTTGGCGCGCTTGTTTGCTTTGCGTACAACTGACCATTCGCAGTTGGCAATATTCAGCAACTTTAATAATATGAATGATGGTGGTGCACCGATGCAAGGCTCTGACTGGACACCGGAGAAGCTGCCGATGTCTAGATTGACAACAAAGAAGGTGGGAGTGAACCTGAATGTGGATGATAGATTAAACCGATTCCGCTTGAGGAGTAATGCCGATCTTACTCATTATGACAATCATGAGGAAACGAATGCGTATCGCACCAACTTCTTGTCATCGGGGGATACATACGAGCGTTCTATGAATGAAGCAAAGTATTGTAATTTCTATCTCAATATGAACAACATGTTGACGCTGACTCCTGGTGGCAGAAATTCTAAATGCTATATGACGATAGACCAAAAAGCCAATTACTCTCGCCGTAAGCAGAATTCCATCTTTTATTCAGCTCTGATGGCTGAAAGTTGGGAAAATCAGGAACAGATGTGGAATCGTCTCTTCCCGATTTCAACAGGTGAACTGTATAAGAACTTGATAAACAGGGTGGAAAGTAAGAGCCTGAATGACTTGAAGAGTTGGCTTGCATCATTGGACTACAGTTCAGATTTCATCGTAAATGAAGCTGGAGATATGTTGCAGCTAAAGCTTGGTGGTGAAGTGCTTGGTAAAGATGATGAGGGATATAGCATTTATAGCCTTGATTATGCTTCAGGAAATGTTGCTGGAAATAATGATTATCGTCGCCGTTATGTACCTTGGTCTTCTAAAGGGTATCGTTATCATGGGGGCTTGGGGTACTCCTTCAATGTTTCTGATAAGTTGTGGGGAGCTATTCAATATGGTTATGAGCAGAAGTATTCTCATGAAGAGAATAGTCTTTATCGTTTGGATCAACTTGCAGGATGGGGAGCTGATGCCAATCATGAATTAGGTGTCTTGCCATCTGTTACTGATTATCTTTCAACGATAGATGCGGCTAATAGTTATCTGTATGATTTTCATACTGATGCGCATAAGCCGTTTGCGATTTTTTCCTGGCAGGTGGTAGAAGATGCAAAGAATGATATTTTGTTCAAGAGCCAGTGGAACTTCAACTTCTCGCATGAGAATATGCGTTATAGAAGGGCATCTCTAGATAAGGAACTCTCTCGTAATTTAAGTTTCCTGAACCCGGAGTTTACCCTATATTGGAGCGGAAATAGAAAAAACAGAAAGTTTTCTAGCAGTCTGGTCTATTCTATAACTCAGGTAGCTCCTCAGATGCTCTATCTGTTTGATTATATAGATGATGCAGACCCTCTGAATGTAAAGCGTTATGGAAATGAAAAACTGAAGAACTCAATGTTGCATCATCTGCAATATGTCTATAATGGAAGTTTCAAGTCTCTGATGTATGATCTTAAATACGATTATACTTCTACCACCGATGCAGTGGCTATGGGCTTTATATATGATAAAAACACTGGTAGACGTACTTTCTCGCCAACCAATGTGAATGGTAACTGGAATACAAGCTTGCGCTTAGGATTGAGTGGCAATGTTGATAAGAAGAAACGGTTAATGTTTAATACGGTTACCTCTTGGGGATATGTTAACAGTGTTGACATGATAAGTGATACTGCTACTGAGGAGATGAAGAAGAGTATAGTAAAGACATCCACCATTTCTGAAGATTTGCGTCTGGACTACAAACTGGGTAAGCATTCTTTGGGAGTGAATGGTTATGTTGCCTGTCTTCATTCCAATGGCGAACAGAAGGATTTCGAAACCCTTGATGCTTGCAACTATCATTATGGGCTGAGTGCAGTATTGGCACTTCCTTTCAGGTTCTCGTTTGACACCGACCTTTCGATGTATAGTCGACGTGGATATGGTGAGTCTGTGATGAATGATGACAATTTATTATGGAACTTCCGCCTTTCCCGACCATTTTTCAAGGGAAAATTGGTTTTGAAGGCTGATGCATTCGATGTGTTCCATCAGTTGAAGAAAGTGGATAGAACAATCAATGCGCAGGGCAGGGTAGAGAAATACTATAACACAGTGCCCCGTTATGTGCTCATCCACGCCATTTATCGTTTTCATGTAGCAAAAGGTAAAAAGTAAGTCTTATCAAGTCGACTCGAAGTACTCGGCTCATCCTAACTATATAAGCATCAAAAAAATCCGAAACAGATAACTTGGCAAGCTTCTGTTTCGGATTTTTTCTTTATTCTTCCTTAATCTTCCAATCGCTGATAGTGCGCTGGGTGCTGTCAATTAGATTTCTATGAGTATAGAATTAAAGTGTTAAAACTAAGTTAAAATAGAGTTTATTCCGCTACGAACGATAAAAATACGGTTTCGTAGCGAAATAAACGCTATTTTCTTTCGCTATTTCCGAAATTAGTCGTATATTTGCAGCGAACCAATTGAGTATGATTATGTGTGAAATAATAGGTAGAAAAAAGGAAATAGCAGAATTGAAGCGTTACTACGAAAGTAGTAGGGCAGAGTTTGTGGCTGTGTATGGTCGTCGCCGTGTCGGTAAAACATTCTTGATTGATGAGGTGTTTCATGATGATATGGTGTTTCATCATACAGGATTGTCGCCTTATGACCGTCGTCGGAAGGTAACCTTGAAAGACCAGTTGCAGAATTTCTATTTCTCGCTTCTTCGCCATGGCATGGAGGATATAGCGCAACCTAAGTCGTGGATGGAGGCTTTCTTTTTGCTGGAACGTTTTTTGGAAACTTGCGATAATGGCTCCCGACAGGTGGTATTTATCGACGAGTTGCCTTGGATGGACACGGCACGTTCCGGTTTTCTTACAGCATTAGAGGCTTTCTGGAATGGTTGGGGCAATATGCGCCATAATCTGTTGCTCGTAGTCTGTGGTTCTGCCACCTCCTGGATGCTTGATAATCTAATCAGTAATAAAGGTGGATTATACGGTCGTTTGACTGGCGAAATCAAACTGTCACCATTTACTTTGAAAGAATGCGAGGAGTTTTATCAGAGCCGTGGCATCAAGATGTCTCGTTATAATATTACGCAGGCTTATATGATTATGGGGGGAATTCCTTTCTATATGAATTTCTTTAATCCATCCTATAGTCTGGCTCAGAACATAGATGCCTTGTTCTTTGACCGTCAGGCGAAGCTGGGGGATGAGTTTGATAGGCTTTTCAATTCTGTGTTTGATCATGCAGAAGACTGTATGAAGATTGTGCGCTTTTTGGGGACTCGGCATGCTGGTTTCACTCGTAAGGAGATAGCTGAGCATACCGATTTGAACCCGAATGGTGATTTTACCAAGATGCTGAAAGCCTTGATGGGCAGTGATTTTGTGGTGAAATATACGCCTTTCGGTTTCAGTCAGCGAGAGGAGTATTATAAGCTTATTGATTCCTTTTGCTGGTTCTGGCTTCATTTTAAGGAGAAGAAGGCAGTAAAGCAAACTGATTACTGGCAGCAGCATTTGAAGGAGAGCGATGTTGCCTCATGGCGTGGCATTGCTTTCGAGGAGATTTGTCTGCAGCATATTTCGCAGATAAAATATGCTCTTCATATTGGTGCTGTGTCTTCGCAGGAATCTTCGCTCATAGTGAAGGGAAGCGAGGAGGCTGATGGCATGCAGATAGACTTGCTGATAGACAGGGCTGATGATGCGGTGAATGTTTGTGAGATGAAATTTTATAAGGCTCCTTATGCCGTGACCAAGGGCTATGCTCAGGTGCTGAATAGCCGCTTGCAGGCTTTGGAAGAAAAGAATCCTACCAAGACTTTCCTCCTTACGTATGTGGGAAATTCTGAGCTGGTGAGTAATGAATACTCCGATATATTCAGGGCTTCAGTAACTCTGGATGATTTGTTTATATGATGAATTTATCAGGTTCTAAAACTATACTTTTGTTTTTTTTCTCCCGGCGCCCTTGAAGTTACATGGCGATGTAGAAAACTCTGCGTCGGGACGTAAGAAAGATTACGTCGCCATGTAATAAAGTCTACGTCGGGACGTAATTTGGCAAAAAGTGCCCAAAAAACGTCCGACACTTTGGACACTTGATGCCCGCAGTACGGGCAATGAGTGCCCGTAACTTGGTCTGTCGATGCCCATTACTTGGTCCCTGAGTGCCCACTTGACAGGCACGGACAGACTACTTAATGGTCTCTGACAGAACACCTTATGTGCATTTGTTCCTAATTTTGCTTGTCAGTTTTTTCTCTTATTCCTAGTTTGTATTGTCATTCATTACATACTGGAATAGTAGACGCTAAAGTTTTTATAAAACTGGAAGAGTAGACACTTCTTTTTTAGCCTTTTAAATCGACTCAAAGCCGAATTTTATGATACTTCTTGCGATTTTATGATACTTCTATGATACTTTTCTGTAAAATATATTGAAAGTCTCATTTTTGTATGTCGCAAAGTATCAGATATTTAGAATGGTATTTCCTCTAAATAATGATACTTTGATACTTTTTCTCGAAAAAAACTTTTTTGTGCGGGAAATGAGAATGAAGAAAAGGCAGAAGTATCGTGGTTTGTGTGAAGAAGGCAGAGTATGAAACAACAAGTGATAACAATACAAGAAAGCATGGATTCTATAATTTAAAACTTAGAATAATCTTGGAGTAGATATTCACCAACGTTCTTAAAAGGAACAAGGATATGGTAATCTCCTTCAGAAAATCCGCCATTTCTGCCTCATAATTCATAAAATTATAATACAAAAAAATACAACAATGATACTTCTCTGAAAAAGTCTCATAAGTGTAAGTCACTTACAAGAAAAGGCAGAGGGTGTGTCATAAGTATCTTGCCTAAAAACTACACTGGACAAGATTTATGCCATACCCTCCATCTGACAATTCTCCTGTTTCAAACTTTTTCTCCGAATAAATCGTCCAATTCCACTTCGCTCTGAATCATGCCTTCCTGAGCATTCTTTTTTATTCCTGAAGCTGTCACGAAAGTTAGATGCAGTGCCTTGCTGGTATTTGATGCTTGGCGGAAGATTTCTCTTCTGTCCAGCAGTTTTTGCAGATAAGCAGGGGTGATGTCGTATGCCTTGAGAGAATACTTCATTTCGCAGAGATTGATAATCTGATCTCTACGGTCTAATATAAGGTCAATCTGTGCCCCTTCAATTCCTTTTTCCTTGTTGGCTTTCTGTTGCCAGGAATATACATTCGTCTGTACTCCCAGGATACCTAGCTTCTTCTTGATTTGCGAGATATGGTGCAGGCAAAGCTGTTCGAAGGCATAGCCGCTCCAAGCACGATGGGATGGAGAGTCTATCATGTTACTCCAAAGATGTTCGTCGGTCTCCTCTTTACCTCTGATATAATGTAAATAAAATAAGGTGTAGAGGTCGGTCAACTGATACATGGCACCGTTCGACTTGTTCCCGAAAGAGCTATATTTCCTGATGAAGTCGCAACTGATGAGATCATTAAATGCCTCTGACAGTTTTCCGCCCGATGTGAGATGCAATGCTTTCATCACATCTTCTCTTGTCATACCCACCTTTTTCTTGGCAAGAAGTTCCACAATTCTGCGGTAAAGTATGGAATCCTTGAAGAGGGAGCGGAACAGGAACTCGTATTCATTGGATAATTCTGCGCCTTCTGCAAAAAAAAAGCATATCAATATTTTGAGGCAAGCTATATTGCTTGTCTATCATATTGAGGTAAAATGGCGTGCCTCCCATGATCATGTAGCATTCTGCTATCTGATGGCGATGAATTCTGGCTTGTTGGAATTGATGCAATTCTCTATCAGCTCAATTTCCCGTTTTCTTCCAATGATATTTTGCAGCATATCTTCATTTCTTTAATCTGGGGCAAAGATAATGTAAAATAATGAAAAAACGATGGAAAATACCTAAAAAGTGCCGATAGTGGTGCCAAAAGTTGCTTTTTTAGGCACTTTTGGCACCACTATCGGGCTTTTGGCAAATGAAACTCACTATCATGTGTTATCCAGACTCCAATACAATATGCCATTTTTTGTGTCCACTTTGGGAAGCTGCTACAAGACGATACTGAAATATGTAAAATAAGGCGTTCTGAATACCCCTAAACTTGTAAAATAAGGCGTTCTAATCTTCTGAAATATGTAAAATAAGGCGTTTTGTGTAGTTAAAAACATGTAAAATAAGGTATTCATCATTATTTTTTCTTATCTTTGCAGAAGACAAGCTGCATTCGGCAATTTGAAAGCAAGCTTTCATTGCGCTCATTTGCATTGTCTTTGCATCCAGAAAAGTAAGGGTTATTATGCAGGATAAGAGAAACTTAGAACAGATACTTTCTGATCAGAAGGAAGAACTGGAGATACGTAGAGGCGAAACTTTGTGTCATCGACCAGAAGAGGCGCAGATAGACTTGGGCAGTACGCAGGCTCAGGTCGTGATAGGTGTGCGCCGTAGCGGCAAATCTACTCTATGCTTCCAGGTATTGGAGAAAGTAGGTGTGAAATACGCTTATGTAGATTTTGACGATGAGCGGTTGGCTCATATCCAGGCTGAAGATTTGAACGATGTTCTGGAAGTGTTGTATAAGATATATGGTGATTTCAATTATCTGTTTCTTGACGAGATACAGAATATCGAGGGCTGGCACCTTTTCGTGAATCGTATGCTTCGCAGGCGGATGCATGTCATTGTAACAGGTTCTAATGCCAAACTTCTGAGCAGCGACCTGGCTACTCATCTCTCGGGGCGCTGCAAGGAGATACCTTTGTTTCCATTCTCCTTTTATGAGTATTGTCTGATGAAAGAGGTGGATACGGAAGGAATGACTACCAAGGTACAGGCGTTCAGGAGAGCTGCCTTCGATCATTATCTGAAACAGGGAGGATTTCCTGAGCTGCTCGTTATCGGCGAACACCAGAATTATGTGAAGAATCTGGTAAGCAATATTCTGCAGAGAGATATCGAACAGCGTTTCAAGATAACCTATCAGGCCACCTTCGAGCAGTTGGCTCATCATCTGCTCAATGTGGCTCCGGTCATCGTGTCTCCTTCGGAACTGTCGGCTACACTGGGGGTAAAATCGGAACATACCATCAAGAATTATATCGGATATATGAAGCAGGCTTATCTGTTGCTGGGGCTTCAGAAATATTCTGCCAAGAGCAAGATGAGAATCACCCAGGAGAAGGTGTATCCGATAGATGTGGCTTTGATGGATCAGAGAGATAATGCACTGGTGGGAGAGAATCTGGGATGGAGATTGGAAACCATAGTCTATCTGCAGCTGGTCAGAACTTATAAGCCGCAGGGGTATGATATCTATTACCTGAACGACCGTTCGGGGGAATGCGATTTCGTGGTTTGCAAAAACAATCAGGTGAAACAAGCCATTCAGGTATCGTATGACATCTCTTCGCCTAAGACTCGCAAACGGGAGATTGAGGGATTGCTTCTGGCTCATCGCAAGACGCAATGCACCGACCTGCTGCTGCTCACCGACCATGAGTACAACCAAGTTACCGAAAAAGGTCTTGACATCAAGATACGACCGGTATATGATTGGGTTGTGGAAATGGGGAAGATAAAATAGAGAAAAAAAGAGAAAAACAATCGTAATATAAGAAATGAACAAATTAAAAGCATTATTGGGTTTCGACCCAAAGACTACTACGGTTAAGACGGAGTTGATAGCTGGTATGACCACCTTCTTGACCATGTGTTACATCCTGGCAGTGAACCCTACCATCCTCGCCACCACAGGCATGGATAAAGGAGCACTGTTTACTGCCACAGCCATCGCTTCAGCCATCGCTACCTTCCTGCTGGCTTTCATGGCAAAGCTGCCTTTCGCCCAGGCTCCTAGTATGGGACTGAACGCTTTCTTCGCCTTCACCCTTTGTCAGGCTATGGGCTTGACCTGGCAGCAGGCTTTGGCAGTGTTGCTCGTAGAGGGTATCATCTTCCTTGCCATCACCTTCCTCAATATCCGCGATAAGATATTGGAGTGTATTCCGAAGAATCTCCGATTCGCCATTTCGGCTGGTATCGGTATGTTTATCGCCTTTATCGGTTTGAAGAATGCGGGCATCATTACTGCCAATGCTGATACTTTCGTGCAGCTCGGCAAGTTTACACCAGTCAGCATCCTGGGTCTCATCAGCATCCTGCTCTGTGGCTGTCTGATGGCGAGAAGAGTGAAGGGCTCCCTGTTCATCGCCATCATCATCTCTACCTTGATCGGTATTCCGATGGGCGTAACCCAGTTCTCTGACAACTGGATGCCGGTATCTACCCCTCACAGCATCGCTCCTATCTTCTGCCAGTTCGATTTCACCGGCTTCTTTACTCCTAAGATGTTTATGGTGGTTTTCTCCCTGTTGCTTGTCAACATCTTCGATACCATCGGAACGGTTCTGGGATTGGTTTCCAAACTCGGTGTCAAGGAAAATGAGAAGGGAGAGATTCCAGGCGTAAAGGAGGCGATGATGAGTGATGCCATCGGTACTACTGCCGGTGCCCTGCTGGGCAGCTCTACCATTACCACTTATGTGGAGAGCGCTTCGGGTGTTGCCGAGGGCGGTAAGTCGGGCTTGACATCTTTCTTTGTGGGTTTGATGTTTATCCTGAGCATCTTCCTGGCTCCAATCTTCCTCCTGATTCCGAGCGCAGCCACCAGTGGTGCCCTGGTAATGGTGGGTGTATTGATGATTGATTCGTTCAAGAAGATTGAGTTGGAGGATATTTCAGAATCATTCCCAGCCTTCATCACGATGATTACGATGGTGCTCTGCTACAGCATCGCCGATGGCATCTGCCTCGGAATTTTGAGTTATGTGCTCATCAAGATGATGGTGGGTAAGTTCAAGGATCTGAATCTTACGCTCTATATTCTGAGCATCTTCCTGCTCTTCAATTATGTTTTCGGTTAATTAAACGACAGATTTTTCAAAATTATTTTGATTGGTGATATTTAGAGAAAATATTCTTGTTTAAATAGAGGAGTTTCGGAAAAAAATGGTATCTTTGCAGCGGCTAGAAGTTGGAAAAGTGGCAGAAAATACCCCAAAAAGGGTTGGAAAAGCTCCTTTTTCTGGTCTAAAATAGGTTGGAAAAGTTCCGTAAAGCCTATAAATTATGGTAAGAAAAAGTAATATAGATATGCTTAACAGAAAGATATACAGTTATTTACGCAATTTCTTCGAAATGGAGAAAAAAGCTCTTCTTGTTTCAGGCGCTCGCCAGGTAGGTAAAACCTTCGCTATCCGGAAGGTTGGAAAGGAATGCTTTGCGGATGTAGTGGAGTTCAATTTCCTCAATAATCCTAAGTATAGAGAGGCTTTTAAGTCTCCTTCTGATGCTAAGGAAATCCTCCTGCGCCTTTCTGCCTTGGCTGAGAAAAAACTTATTCCAGGCACAACTCTGGTATTCTTTGATGAGGTGCAGGAATGTCCGGAGATGGTTACTGCCATCAAATTCCTGGTAGAAGAGGGTAGCTATCGCTATGTAATGAGTGGCTCATTGTTAGGGGTAGAGTTGAAGGATATCCGTAGTGTACCTGTTGGTTATATGGCAGAAAAAGAGATGTTTCCTCTCGATTTTGAGGAATTTGCAGAGGCTGTAGGGATGAGTACTGGAGTAATGGCTCATGTCAAGGAGTGCTATGAGCAATGCAAGGTGGTGGATGAGGTTGTGCATAATAAGCTGAATGATCTCATTCATCTTTATCTCATTGTCGGAGGAATGCCTGAGGCTGTCCAAAAGTATATTAATACGAATAATTTACAGATAGTGCGTGAGGCACAACGAGAAATCATGCACCTCTACGGAAAGGATATAGCCAAGTATGACCCAAAGAACAAGCTGTATATCAAAGATATATTCGACTTGATACCTTCTGAACTGAATGCCAAGAACAAGCGTTTTATTTTGAAGGCATTAAATGAAAAGGCAAAATTTGAGCGTTACAGAAATTCTTTCTTATGGCTAGCCGATGCTGGTGTGGCGCTCCCTACTTATAATGTAGAAGAACCTCGCTTGCCTTTAAAACTTGGTGAACAGCGCAATTTATTTAAGTTGTTCATGAACGATGTGGGGTTGTTGGCAAGCCAGTATGCGGCCAATATAGCGATGGACTTACTTACGGGTACGACAGAAATCAACTATGGAGCCATTTATGAGAATTTTGCAGCGCAAGAATTACGTGCTCACGGTTATAATCTTTATTATTTCAATAATAAGAAGCAGGGGGAACTGGATTTTGTTATAGAAGATAGAGGTAAGGTCTTGCCGATAGAAATCAAGTCGGGCAAGGATTATAAACGTCATAATGCACTCTCTAATGTGATGAACAATGAGGAGTACGCTATTCCTCGTGCCATAGTTTTCTCTAATGGCAATGTGCAGGTCGTAGGCAAGATTCTCTATTACCCTATCTATATGTTAATGTATCTTCAACCCGAAATGATAAAGAAACCTATATTCAGATTTGAGCCAATATAGGCTTTTATTATTTTTTTGCCAATAGATAAAAAACGAGGCGGCAAACTGCATCACGCAGGTTGCCGCCCAAATTGTTTCTAACTAACTAATTTTAAAATTATCAACTATTTTCTACATGTAAATTTAAACTTAAACTAAAACTCAATATCTTACTTTTACTTCAAACGGATGATGTTCAGCGAGTTAGATGGAATCTCTACCGTTGCACCATTCTTCTCAGTAGTAACGTAGTTTTCTACAGGATAGATGTTGGTAGGATTGTCGATGGTGTTCTCCTCCAGACCGTTCTTGGCAG
>OIYG01001971.1_pt1 | contig 14111 bp, 24 predicted proteins | sample 1587861 | NCBI WGS metagenome assembly OIYG01 (sample SAMN03283272) | human gut metagenome | biome: human-associated habitat; material: feces | host: Homo sapiens | place: Peru | collected 2012 | reverse complement strand
GCGGTCAGCTCTGGGATGGAGCATTATTTACCGTGGTTAAAGTTGGCGGCGCTGGCTATATCACTCTACATGGTTCGGAAGGCGAAGAAATTGGTGCGCCTATTATGGGTCGTGGTAATTGCGGTGTTGGTCTTGATGGGCGATTCTTCAAGATTGTAAAGGGCGCTGTTACGCTACAAGAGGGCTTTCTGCTTACTGTGGATGTGACGCCAAAGGACGCGCTTATCACTGTGACCGACGTTGATGGTGAGACGGTTGACCCAGTTGCTGGCAATGCCAAGCAATTCCTACTAAGCGGCATTGGCGACACATATACTGTCACAGCTACTAAAACAGGATATACTACTGAGGCAAAACAGGTCAAGAACACGGGCGACCAAACATTCAAGATTGTAATGCAAGCAACTGCTTAATATAAATTTATGGGGAACATTGGATAGATTATTATGTCTACCATGTTCCCCATTTTTTTACTATGTCAATTTATCTTCACAAGCAATGGCATCAGCTAGTCCGCGTCTATATCCTAAATCATATCCAGCTGTTTTGCCCATTTGATATCCATCCTCATAGCCAGCATCATATCGGTCTTGGGCGGCTTCTTCCTTACCATCTTCAAGCCCATTCAAATATGCCTCATCGCAGCTGACAATTTCAACGTCCAGATTCTCATATTTAGCCATCTCAGTATTGTGTCTATTGCATAATTCTTCAAGTACAGCTTGAATAATAGTATCCTGTTTGCGGCATAGATAAACGCTGTCACCATCGACTAATAGCTCATAGTATTTTCCTATTGGTCTAAACTTCCACATCAAATTCACCTCCTTCCATATCCTCTATGGCGTCATTGTAGCCAATATCATATCCATCATCATAATTCTCTAATGCCATATATAGCATATTAGCAAATAAATCACATGATGATTTAGCTGAACCGGACATGATAGCAATGGGGTTATTTGGTTCTTCTGGATAATATAGCTCTACACGGTATCTGCTACCATTGATATATAGTCGTGGTATAATCATACACCAGTAGACCCGAATGCGCCGTCCCCGCGCTCTGTTTCATTTAGCTCATCAACTAGCTCAAATTCAGCTTGTTCATATGGTCTAAATTCAAGCTGGGCAATGCGATCCCCATTGTTGACGACTTGATATTTGTCTGTGTCGTTATGGACAGCGACAATATATTCTCCAGAATAATCCTCGTCGCATACACCTACACAGTTGCTAGGACGCAAGCCATTTTTAGTAGCAAGCCCAGACCGTGCATAGATGAATCCGGCATATCCTTCAGGCGGCTGGAATGCCCAACCTGTAGGAATCTTAATTGTCTCATGAGGAGCAATATTAACTCTATCAAAACAATCACCGCTATATTCCATATGCTTGAAATCGACATGTGCAGGATTTAGGTCGATGCACTTATCTACACGTAGGTCACAATATAAATCCGCGCAAGCCGCTTTTTCACTACCATAAGTAGGTAGCTTAGCGGTATCTGATAGTCGCTTGGCTTTAATCTTCAATAAATTAAATCCTCCTCATACATAGTATCGATACTATATTCAAGAGCGCAATCATGCTCAATTTGACATCCTCTAGCTGTCTGCCAGCCATCACAGAAGAATACAATATCAGCTTTGCTCATTAGCTTAATTGACTCGCCTAGATACCATAGGGGTTTAGAGTCATATGGCTCATCCTTAAAGAATGAATCAATAATTTCAATATGCTCGTTTTCCCTAATAAACCATGATGTCAGTATGCTAATAGTATAATTGCGTTCGTCCTCAATTTCTTTAGTTGTCTTGCCGTTCATCGGTTGAGAGATAAAAATTCTAAGCATCGGTATTACGTCCTTCCTTAATAATCTCTTTTAATTCATCCTTGGTCGGATATGCGCCGCATCCATGTCTACCTTCAGGGCAATATAGCATCTTTTGACAATTAGGCACAAGTGCGTCTTTAAGTTCAGGTAGAATTTCAAGTACAGCATGACGAATTAACTGTGCTAACACTCTATGCTTATCTTCTGTTCTTGCGCAAAGCCTCACATTGCAAAAATGAATTAACCCCTCAATATCCATGCCAATAACAAAGCTAGCGTGTGTAGCCATAGGTAACACATACCTTGCTTGCTCGTTGGCTCTTTCTTGATTATTAGTCTTGTTTTTTACATAATCTTGAATATGGGAATATAGGTCAATGGTATCATCCATATGCTTGATATACCATTTTAATAGATAATCATTGTCTTTGATTTCTGTTGGAATTTCATATGCAAAACTATTTTTACCAACATAGCGAAAAGATTGTACGTTTTTCATGATACCATCTTCATGCCGCACGGCTTGATCGATAGTGAATCTAGGACAATCATCTACTTGGAATAGAATGTATTGACTGCGGCTACCAGAAAAATGTCCGGTAGCCATGCAGTGTTTACCAATCATCTCTGGTGTATTGGTCTTAGTATCATAACACACCTTAGATGCCATTCCCCACCAGTAGAATAATTTTTTAGCTTCATCTGGATTCAGAATGGTTACTCTCAATTAATCCTCCTCCTCAATATCATATTCAGCCAGAACTTCCTCTGTAATATCATGGCATTCTACATCTACTAGGTATAGCTTGTCGCCATCATAGCAATCAGGTGAATATGTCACCATATCAACCTCTACACAAGTATCATCATCGACCCATACGCGCTCACCAATACGAGGAATAATCATCTGCGCGGCATGGGTATATGACCATACACGTCCTTCACAGTTCTCATTACCATCAATAAAAAATCTTAGCAGAAATTCCACTTATTTAATCCTCCCAATTATATGACTTGCAGAAATAGCTAATTTCACTACCTGAGATATATTTCTGCATGATTACATACATTTCACGTTCATTATCCGGCGCATCTAGTGGTAGCCATACTAAATCGCCCTTATTTGGTTCGCCCATCAGGTCTAGTTCATCACATGAACAAATCCAGTCCTCATTACCTAGTCTGCCTAGATAGAAATTGATACGATTTTCTGTCATTTCAGTCTACTCCTTTATTCACATTTTGTCCAGCCACATGACTTACAAATTTTACAACCGCCCTCAAACATAACGGGTTCTCCACATTCGGGGCACACCTCTGTTGGTGCGTTGTAAACATTACCGCTATCTTTTGCCATTTGAGCAAGCTTATCGACAACTTTATTGAACACCTCTGTTGCCTTATCAAAATTCTCAGTGATTGTTTTAGATGCCTTATTTAGCTTTCTTGTTGTAATAGGAATATCTTCCTCTTTATCATCTAGCTCTGATTGCATCTCATTGTACATCTCTACTAGAGCATTACCAATAGCCATAGGACAACAAGAGCCTTTGCTTGTATCGTGATGTGTTGCCTTTCTAGTGGCATAAGATGGACATACACCAGTTGAGTCAAGCTGGTCTTTAATAGTCATAATATCTACACCGGCGCGGCATAGTAAGCTGACCATGCGACTTAGACCTGTCATGAAATTGGCACATCCACCAGTTGAGCCTTTATTGAAATATACCTCTTGTAGATTTCCATCAATAGGGTCAAAAAATGCTAGAACATGAAGTGAGCCACATCCTGTCTGAATTTTGCGCTTTTTGCCAATCAGGTCATTGCTTGGTTCAATAATTGAGCCGCGAGGGAGGGTAGGAGATGTGGATTCAGTTTTGGATTCATCGTCTTTCTTTGGTTCAGCATTGAGGATACCAGCTCTTTTACATCCAGCACGATATACTGTAATACCCTTTAGATGCTTTTCCCAAGCATACATATATAAGTCTTTCACATCATCTACTGTCGCCTCATTTGGTAGATTAACAGTGGAGCTAATGCTTGCATCAATATGTTTCTGCCATACTGACTGCATATCAATGCGCTGCTTGATAGGAATAGTAGCAGATGTGACGAAATAGGATGGTAGCCCAAGTTCGTCTTTAATACCATTATTGTCCATATATTCCTTGACGATTGGTGTATATACCTTATATACCTCATCGTGCCCATGCAGGGATTTTGTAGTGCGCTCATAGTAGTTAGCAAATATTGGCTCAATGCCACCAGACACACCAATCATGGTGCTAATAGAGCCAGTTGGCGCGATTGTCAATAGCTGGCTATTACGCATACCATTCATATCAATAGCCAAATGAGCTTCTACATCATCTTCTTTGATGTGCTCTGTAAAAAATGGAGATGCGGTTACCTTATATACATCCCACTTTTCATAATATCCCTTGTCTCGTGCCACATCGGCACTAGCTACAATGGCATTACGAGCCATAGCATATCCAATAGAATCACATAGAATAAGGGAATCAGGTGAACCGTATTCAATACCTAGCTTAATGAGCATATCAGCTAGACCCATGATACCAAGACCAATCTGCCGCCAATCCCTAACCGTCTTGCGCTGTTCAGCTAGTGGATGGCGCTCAAGCCCCTCATCAAGCACATCATTTAGCGCTTTAACTGCAATGCTTACAGTTCTGTTAAAATCATCCCAATCAAACTTGCCATTACGGACAAATGCAGCTAGGTTGATTGCACCAAGTAGACACGAGCCTCCTGCTGGTAGTGGTTCTTCTGCACAGGGATTTACACCGGCATATTCAAAATCCTTGTCATTACTTACTAGATTCCAGTTGGTAATTCTGTCCCAATAGAGAATGCCCGGTTCAGCATAATCCCAATTATTATGGCATAACAGGTCGAAAATATCTCGCGCCTTTACTGTTTTCTTGATTTCTTCGCCTGTTTCATTACGCTTATAGTATAGTTCCCAATCTTCATCATTTTTGACTGCTACCATAAAGCGGTCTGTGACACGAACTGAGATATTAGCAGATGTTACTTTGTTCAAGTCGGATTTTACTGTAATGAATTTTTCTAGGTCTGGATGGGTGCAATCAATGCTAATCATCAATGCACCACGTCTACCATTCTGACCAATCTGCTCTGTGACTTGACTGAATGTGTCCATAAAGCTGACTGCCCCAGATGTGGATTTAGCTTGATTATTTACCCTTGCACCACATGGAGCAAGTTTGCTGATGTCGATGCCGCAGCCTCCTCCATAACTATAAGTACGAGCCAGTTTTTTAGCGGTATCATAAATCGACTCAATATTATCTTCTGGTGGCGAAATCACATAGCAGTTACTATATGTCACCTTTTCATCATCGATGCCGCGATTGCTCAAGATGCGTCCGCCGAATAAGAATTTCTTATCAGCAATAAGCTCTGCTACATCTGCATCACCACCACTTACACGATCAAGCCAATCTTCAAAAGATTCTTCATTACGTTGATATTTCTTTTTCCAAATGTCAATACCAAGCTGATTTTCTTTACCTAGCCATTCTTCAACAAACAATAAATCATCCTCCTTTTAATTCTCCTTAACATGAATAACAATATTTGGCTTATTGGTATCCATATCAATTACTGTGTCAATGTGGTCAATGTCATAGAGTAGGTTGCCAATGTGGATGCGAACTTGCGAATCTGAATCAATAGATTTTCCCGCTTGGCATGTCAATTTGACAAGAGCATAATCTAAATCTACTATCCTCATATTACATTACCTCCTTGCTATATATATTATCACGATTCAGTTGATTTGTCAAGTAGTAAATTCACAGCATCAACAAGCTCATTGATTCTTTTGATAATATAGCAAAGATTGACATTTGCCTTATTTATATTTCTAAATGTAAGCCAGCGATCATCTTCGCTCAGTCTCATGATCTTCTTCTTTTCTTTCTTAGTGAAATCATATGCACCAATACGCTTAAATACATTTTCTGGATGATTGCCCCAATCTAGCACATCTGTGTCAATTGCATGTTGTCCACCATCTGGCATTTTGAATACAAGTGCATTAGGTCTACAATAATAAACATATCCAATTTTACCATCTCGTGTTTCAACATAATCCCCTACATGAAATTCATAGTTCATTTAATCATCGTCCTCCTTTTCACATCTTTCACCAAGACCACCTAGAATCATAGCATAAATTTCTAAGAATTTATTGGTAATACCAGTGGTAATCTTAGCCATATTAGCCATTGTTCCATTATCCTTTGACCAATCCCATCCATGCCATGCACAGTCACTCTGCCAGTAGTCAAGATAGAAAATCTTGTCATCATAGAGCTTTTCGATGATTGACTTTAGATCAAGTAGATTATCGCGCACACCTGTCATAGTAGCAGGTTTGTAGCCATTATCGTCAATCATCTTGTTAATTTTGTCAGCAGAATAAGTAAACGTGTTCATTTAATCAACATCTCCTTTTTAACCCCATATAAGTTTCATTCCATAGTCGTCTTTTGTAACACAATCAGAATACACATCATCATTATCCCAAGCTCTAACAGCATCAATAGGATTGTGATAACCCATTGTTCCAATTTTACATTCATTACAAAGGCAAAAGTATAGTGTTCGTTCGCCATAAGCACTGTCAAACATTTTACTATACATCCGTGACTCATGCCCGCATCTAGTGACTTTATTGGAATATGGCAAAGTATAGATTATACTATCGTCACCGTTGCCTTTAATCGCATTCATCGTGCATTCACAATGAAGCGTATGCTCATTGAGATTCATGTAGTCAGCATCTCCTTTAATTCAGTATTGCTATTTATATCTTTTTACCTTTTCGTTCACCTTTTCAACAATGTTTTCATCTTCGTTATTTATATCTTCTGGATAATTTAGATACGCAAATTCTCCATGTTCTTGATAGACCGCAATATCGTAGGCATGAGCAGCTTCCTCAGGTGTCTCCCATCTACCAAGATAAACAGTTTTCCCTTTTATTTTACAAAATGCTGAATATTTTTCATCTGTCTTAGATACTCCCTTTAAGCCAATTTTATTTCTTTTATTTGGAGCCATATTTATATTGTTTTGTTGCGGAGTGCATTTCCTCATATTTTCTCTGCGATTATCACTTTTATCTAGATTTTTATGATCATAATACGCCCCAAATAAGAATCTATGTAGTCTCATACGTATGCGTTTTCCATCTGACAAATACCAGTATCCAGAATCCTTTTCTTTGCCAATATGTGAAAATTTTAATCTATCAAGATTATCCGCATCAACAATAGTGTAATCGGACATATCATCGAGATAAATTTTTACATAATCTCCTTCTATTTCATAATTATTAAAAGGTTTCTTTCTTGCTTTAGAAATATATTCGCTTCTGGCGCATCCGCATGATTTGCAACTTCCACTTCGTAACAATGCAAGCGTAAGAGTTCTAATTGTTTTATTTTCGCAATCACATTGGCAAATAACTCTGCGTTGATAACATTTCTTATTTCTTGCTTTAGAAAAATACTCTTTTGGCTCTGTTTCGTCTATGACTGTCCAGTGTGAATATTTATTGCCTATGACATCAAGTTTTTCAGCCAAGTATTTCTCTCCTTTTCTTCTTGTATCTTTATGCCATCTTTAACACAATCAATATCTGCAATTAAAACAAGGTTTTTTTGCGCTCTCGAAATTGCCGTATACAATAAGTTTCTTGTTAATAATCTTGTATGGGATTTATCTGCAACTACAATTACGGCTTTAGCTTGACAACCCTGTGATGAATGCGTAGAAATTACATATGCTAATAGCGTATTCTTGATATGCGCCTTATCAACTATACAATCGCCGCAATCGTACCTTACAATCATATATGGCTCTTTTTCATCAGGCACAATTTCCATCACCGTGCCAATATCGCCATTAGCCACAAAAGCCGTATCATCATCAACAAGTGGCATAGCATATTCATTCTTTTTATTGATTACCTTATCGCCCACTTTGAAATAGATAGGCACGTCATTGACAGTATGCCCAACCTTGCTTAATTTATTTGGATTGAATTTAGCTTGAATCGCCGCATTGATAGCCAGTGAGCCAACATCACCCTTATTGAATGGGGATAGAATCAACACATCATCTTTACTATATCCATCTACTAAGAGCCGCGCATACTCTTGTTCAATTTGCTTGATTACTAATGTATCAGTTTCAATGAACTTATAATCTGTGAAAGTATCTGTCAGATGGTCATTTACTCCATTTCGTACATCAGTAGCTATGGTAATAATGCCAGATGTGTTATATCTGAATACCTTAGTCAAGTTACATACAGGCACTATGCCGCTATCAAGCATATCCTCAACGATATTGCCGCAAGCAATAGATGCAAGCTGAGATGGGTCAGCTATGAAGATGATTTTAGTGGTATCTGTTACCTTGTCAAATAGCATTGATAGCAAATGGACGCTAACCATACCCATCTCATCAATTAGCACATAATCGCCCAAATTGCCATCACAAACTAAGAACATATGAATCGTACTGGCTTCACGTCCTGTTGCTTCTCTTAACCTCTTGGCGGCAATTCCAGTTGGGGATAATAGGGTATAAGTATAATTATTGGCTTCTAGCATCTCAATGATTGCCTTTGTTGTTTGACTCTTGCCTGTACCAGCTGAGCCAGTCAGCATCATTACATCCTGTTTACAAGCCATCTCAAGAATCTGCGCCTGTTCATCAGTCAGCTCTAAGCCGTCTACGCTTGTAAACTTCTGCCAATCCATAGGATAATAATGTGGATTGGCTATTTTTTTCTTGATGACATCAGCAATATGCTGTTCAGCACTATATGTGGCTTGTAAAGCCGTATTTTGGCTAGGCGCGTCATAGTGTACTTGCGCCGCTTTCGTCACAACATCGAATAGTCTACGAATACACTGAGGCGCGCGGCGTTTGATTATATCAAATAACATCTTGGCTTGCATCCTTGTATTGCCGTCCAGCTCATTATGCTTTAGAGCATAGATAGTAGCTGCCTCACATCGCTCATAGCTATCTAGCCATTGACACGTTTTATTGATTATCGCTCTATCAGCCCTATCAAATGACCATTCAAGCAGATTGACCATAACAGCATATGGATTGGTATTTATATCTTTGCTAAATTCATATACATTTTTATATGTTGCGGCGATTTTGTTTATGTCCTCATCATGCTCAATGCCCCAAGCATATGTTTCGCCCATAAATTCAACGCGCTTGTTGATTGTCTTGATTTTATCAATATATCTTGGCAATAGTACCTTGCCTACGCCACGAATTTTTTTATAGTCTAGTTTGTCGGCTTCTCCATTCAGCACCATACTAACGAAATGAGGATATGCAGCATGGCATGATTCGGCTTGCCCATTAGTCATTAAGCTGCGCAGTGTCTGCAATTCGGCTTTTTCAGTTAGATTGAATTTACCATCTTTAGCTACAAATCCAGCAAATCCGATGAATTTGTAGTTATATTTGTATTTATCGTCCACACATGGCTCTATGATACAATCAATGGATTGCCCTATTTTCAAGTCTGCAATACCCGTTCCTTTTAGGCTGATTGTGCCATATTTAGGATTGGTTTCTATTGATTCATCCTTAGTGCGGCATGATATAATTGAGAAATTGGATTCAGGGTTATTGAATATCATGCGCATTGGGATTAATTTTACTGTTTGCATCAATCCTGTTCCTCAACGAGTAGTTGTTCCCATCTATCAATAATAATCTCCATCAGCCTAGTTGCACCAAATGTTGGCTCCCAGCCCTTATTATACATTGCTTCCAATCCAGTGCAATCAACAAATGTAATCCAACGATATTTTGTAGATGTCACCTTAAATTCGTTATTGCCTGTTACGCTTACATTTGCTTTCAACAAACTATTACATATATGACATACAGCATCTAGCCATGCCTCATATGTTAATACGTCTTGCATTAAAACAACCTCCTGTTCTTTGATAAATCAAGTATACCATGAACAGGAGGCTTTGTCAATACCCTATTTTAATTATTTTTAATCATTTTCTTTAACTCTGTAAATAGCTCTCTGCCACAAACAGGACAAATGGAATCAATGTCAACCACATATTTTTCATCTACCATTAAGCCGCAATTTGGACATTTGATAGGCGCATATTTTAGAGGATGTTCAGTCCGTTTGCGGCGATTTCTTTCTGCTCTGCTCATTTAGACTCATCTCCTCCAATCCAACCATCAAAGCTATTTGCCATACAAGCAATAATAGCTACTACTAATAGCACCCATTTATTGTTGTAACCACGCAAAATCAGTGTATATAACACAACAGATGTAACCATACTAATCGCTTTAGTCCATTTTCTCAGATTACTCAATTAAAATATTCACTCCAATCATATTCATTTTCTTTTGGTTTATCAATAATCTCATATCGCTCAATAATAGCTTGTGGCTTAATCATATTCCATACTCCTCAAATAAGTGTTTTTGAGGCGAAAATTCACCCAAATAATATTTTTCCGCTTTCAACCTTGCAATTATAGCCTCTTCTTTTGTATTGAATCTGCCAAGCCTCATATTTTTACCATTAACACATAATCTGGACTCCCATTTGTTTCTTTCATCTATTCTTACTCCTAAGATTCCAGTTGTATTTCTATTGGATGTAGAAGTATTTATGGCATTTTGATGTGGTGTTACAATGCGTAAATTTTCTCTACGATTATCAGATTTATTATGGTTAATATGGTCTACATATACATCTTTCCCACGATCTGCTAAATTCAGAATAAACCTATGCAACAATTCTCCTGTACAAGAATCACGCCAATATCCACGGCTGTCCACATTCCACCTATGCTTAGATATTTTATTGTAATCTTCTTTTGATATAAGGAAGTATCGTTCTTGGTCATCGCATCCTTTGTAGTACATATCACATTCAATATAAGCATTTAGCGGCTTGCAGGGATATTTATTACCAATACTTCTTAGAGCCGTCTTCTCTTTTTGAAGACATCCACAAGATTTTGATAACCCTCTTTTTAATGAATTACCATCAACCTCTCGAACAGTTTTATTCTCACAAGAACATTCACATAACCATTTCTTGTTACCAGAATATTTAATAACTTTCCATCTTCCAAATTCTTTTCCCGTTAAATCCATTAAATTCATACAATCATCTCTTTATTGAAATATATCATCCCAATTAATAGTGCTTTGTTCAATCTCATATCTTTCAATTATCCCTTGCGCGGATGTGACACCGCCATATTCATTTAACCCTAATGAATAAACAATTGTAATATTTCCACCATTTGTAATGACATTAACGTCATCTTCTTTTGCATAGAACATAACAAAGTCTACGTCGTTATATGTTATTTTAATGGTGGTACTTCTTTTTTTGAAAACATTTATAGTGGCATCTTTTAGATTAAATGTAGACGCAAAAGTTGGACGTGGAGTGTCCTTCCCCCATAGGATATTATTTTCTACACACAGATTTGCAAGATTGTGTGTGATATTATTAGGCTCGATTTGAGCCGCTACTTCAATATCTGGCTCTACGTCCAAATCAAGCCCATCTAAGAATCTTGCAAATCGCTTGAGATTAGATTTCTTGACGGTGATACCAGCTGCGGCATCATGTCCTTGGCATTTAGCCAATCCTGATTCGTTGATAATCTCAAGTAAATCAATAGGACTGCGCATCGAGCCAGACCATGTTGTGCTGTTTAGCTCTCTTAGCAGGAATATGGGCTTATTATATTTGCCACAGAATTTATTAGCTACAAGCCCTAAATAGGATTTATTTTCAGGCTCACCAAAGCCGATAATGACCTTATGAGATGTATCAAGCCCATCTGACAGCTTATCTACGACCTTCTTGACCTGATAATCCTGCTTAGATTTTACAGCTTTCATAGCCTTCACAGCGGCTTCTGGCTCAATCTTGCCAATCAGCGCATCAAAGAATAGCCGCTTAACAGACTGGTCATCACTACGAGCCAGCGCATTAGCAAGAGGCGCAATGCCAAATGCCACACCCTCTGGATTGACACCACGATTGCAACAATGCTCTAAGCAATATTTGATAAATGGATTATTTGGATTCGTCAAGCCGTCATATACATATTTGCGGTTCTCAAGTGAACGCAAGCTGCAAATATCAGAAATTAGGCTAACAGCAACTAAGTCTTTGAAAGATTGAGTCGAGCCAAGCGCACAAGCAAATTTTTCTACAACACCTGTACCAGATATTGATTTATTGATATGTTCATCCTGTTCATCATTAAATGGATTAACCACAATAGCACAATAATTATGCGACTCAATGTTATGATGGTCTAAAATCAATACAGCAATATTGCGCTGAAATAGCTCTTGACATTCTGATATATTATTACTACCAGCATCAGGAACAATAATTAAGCTGGGTGATTCAGCGATAATTTGCGGCATGAGGTCAGATAATCCATGTTGTTTATTTGTATGATATAGCACTTTAATATCAGTTGCGCCAAATTCACAACATAACATATATGTAATTGCCGCTGAACAACTACCATCATTATCGCTGTCTTGAACAATCACAATCTTTCCATTTGGTGTATGATAATTGAATAAACTAATCGCTTTATCCATATTCTTATACATATCAGGCGATTGATATTCAATAGTATCTGGATTTAGATATGCGTCAATATCAGCTATATTATAGGAATGAAGTAAATCCCTTAAAAATGTGGCTTCATTAAGGGAATCAAGTAGTGGATGAATCTTAATCTGAATCACCATCCTTTTCAATCTTTGGTTGATTGATAATCGCCCAACGGTCATCATCATAGATTGGTGATACCGTGCCGTCATATGCGCTCTTCCACATATTACAATCATCTTCCCACGCGATCATTTCCATGACGAACATGATGGCTTCTGGGTATTCTTCACCACATTTACTAGCAACTAAAACGGGCATTTCATATAGTGGCAGCTTGTCTTTTGCTTTGTACCATTCAATCATATTTATTCACCATCCTTTTCTGGTAAGTTGATATATGCCCACTGATCATCGTCGCAAACTCAACTAACTTCAGCGTCATATATACATTGCCACATATTCTCATCTCCATCAGACCAATGTTTAACAAACATCTTCATTAGATGGACATATTCTTCAGGATATGTGCCATCTGTTTCTGAACCAGCTACGAGTACTGGCGTATCATAAGGCGGTAATTCATCTGTTACTTTGTGCCATTCAATCATGTTTGACTATCCTCCTTTGGCAGATTAAAATAAGCCCACCAATCTTTAGAAAAATATACTGGTCCAATGCCGCCATCTTTGCCTTGCCAATCTAGCCTTTCTTCAATTTCATCTGTACCTGTACGCGAGTCATGAACCGTGACATCAACCTTTACATATCTGCTTTGCTTAATATAATGTTGCCCACTACGCGGCCTATATGTAAGTACCCATTCACCTATTGGCGGCAAATCAGGTTCATCTACGACTCTATGCCATTCAATCATTCTTTCTCTCCTCCAATCTTAAACGATCTGCCTTTCTTAGCTCTAAGATAACCAGAGCGATATGCTAGAGCAATAGCCTTAATTGTCTCGTCTGCATTGAACATTGTATGGTCATGATAATAATATCCATACTTGAGAACATCGGCTTTGTCTAGCTTTGGCTTGAGCATATTATAGATTTCAGCATCTGACATATTTGGCAGTTCTTGATATAACGCCAAGCTAACAAGACTAACGACAAAACCACTATCATAGTTTGGTGGAATTTTAACAAAAGCGCTGCCATGTCCGATTGATGCAATACACCCAAAATATACATTTGGTGTATCAACAGGTGCTACCTTATCTCCTACTTTGAATTTACTCATAATAAAATCAACCTCCTTGATTTAACATTGCTTTTTCTTTTGCGCTCAATCGCCATGTTGGTGTATATTCAGTACAAAGATGAGTTCTCTTGATTTTTTTAACATATATTAGCTTTACCTCTGTATCTAGTCGCTTTGATTTATTCTGCATACCATTATGCGTCTTTGTACTACCCTTTGTTTGCCCTATATACTCCCAATTATCAGCTTTATACATACATCCTTTTCTTGTTTCATTCTCGATGACAAATGTTTCAAATCCATGAACACGCACATGATACTGCGCTTCCCAATCTG
>OIYG01001970.1_pt1 | contig 14115 bp, 15 predicted proteins | sample 1587861 | NCBI WGS metagenome assembly OIYG01 (sample SAMN03283272) | human gut metagenome | biome: human-associated habitat; material: feces | host: Homo sapiens | place: Peru | collected 2012 | reverse complement strand
GCTACCGATGGAACACAAGAAAAGCGTCCCAGTCGGAACGCTTCTGTGATATGTTCAACAAGTCTATCGGACTTGTGGTCAAGCACTATGAGTTGAGAATTTGTGGGATGGTGGGGTAATTACTCAGAATCACTAAATTCGTATTTTTCATACCAAGGTTCTGGGACCACATCTTATTCTTCTTCGTCATAATTACTGGGTTCCCATACATCTCTTGCTTTATATGGTTTACCTTCTGATTCCTTATAACCACGTAAAAAATTCAATGGTTCCGTTTCTTGCTCCCAACGGTTTGATAATTGGTTGATTACCGCATCTCCTATTGGTCCGTTGTCATCAAGTGCTTTCTCGATTTCGTAGCAGTTATTCAATAACTTCTGAATATATCGTTTGTTTATACGTGGGTTAGATTTTAATGCAACTAAAATCCAATATAGGTCATTTGCACATTGTCTGCCTTCTCTCAACCAGTATATTTTTGAATCCAGTTCGTCTGAAAGTTGTTGAGTTGCATCTTTACCATATTCATTCGCTTTTTTGGCAGCTGTAGTAACTGATTTCCATGCATTATTACTCACCTCAATAACCGTCTTTTTTATTGATTCTTTGATTATCCTATTGAGCGTATACTCATTAAGTCGTATTGTGTTTTTCTTTCTCATATCCAATTTTAAATTTCTTTATTGATAAATATCTGACAAATAGAAAAAAGGTGTATATTTGTGGAAAATAAGTATTTATAAATAAAGAGAGATATTATGGTGTTATTGAAAGAAGACGGTGGTTTAGATATTGAAAGAATTAACCAACTGCCATTTGAAGAATATATGAAAGAAATGGGTTCTTTGACAGAAGCACAAGTCAATGAATACCTTTCTGTTCTTCCAATCAATGAATCTAACGAACCCGTTCAAGCGGTGGAAGTTGAGTATACATTAAGGGACGAACTTGAACAAGGCGCGGTAATCGCAAGTGATTACATCAAAAATAAAGTGCGAGAATTAAGACAGAAATAATGAATAGGGATAGATTGTATGAAGAAAAATTACCACGAAAATTCACCGTAATTCTTTCTCCAAAAATAATTAGGGAGATGGAAGAAATATATAGGTTGAATTCAAACAAGGTAAATGAACTCTATCAATGGTATAGTTACATTGACGATGTTCAAAATTACGTTTCTAATCGTGCCGTTGCTTGGAATTACAATGGAAGAAACATAAGGTTTCCCAATGGGGCACTATTCATCAAGGATTTTGATTATAATGTGGGTTATACAATTAAAACAAATAAGTACACAGAGCAAACCTATGTTTATGTGTTTATGATGAATTTAAAAACCGAAGAGTTTGGACTGAAGAGACCTCCTGTTATCCAAGAATCAAAAAAGAAAAGGCAGATTGTTATTAAAGAGTCTCAATTACATTCTATCATTCATAAGACAATAAGAAGACTATTATTAAGAGCATAGAAATAAAAAAATCCGTATCACTTGGTTGCGGTACGGATTTTTTATAATTTACAGGGACAACATGTATATCATTCCCTAAAATTTTTGTCGGAAAGCGTTGGATAGGTGCGCGATTTTCACTAAATTTGGAGGTTGACAACATTCAACCTCTTTTTATTTAGAAAAAACAAATTATAACATATTAAAACTGGATAAAATGAAGAAGATCATCGCAATTATTGGAGCATTTATGCTGATGGCAGCTCCATTTACTATGAATGCCGACAATCAAAAGGCTGCAAAGAAGGAACTCGACTCAAAATCATCGAAAACGGCTCGTAAAGAAGCAAAGAAGTTGGAAAAAGAAGGGTGGATGGCAGCACCTGGCGCTCTCCCTCTTGAAAAACAGCTCGACCGAAGCTATCTCAAACAGCAAGAAGAAGATGATTGGGGGTATCCTAAATTTATGATGAGTGAGGCTATGTCGATTGGCGAAATTTATGATGCTGCCAAAATGCAAGCTCTCGAACTTGCGAAGCAAAATCTTGCAGGTCAAATTCAATCAGAAGTTACCACTTTAATAGAAAGTTCTGTGGCTAATAAGCAGCTCCCTAAAGAGGAGGCGGCGTCCTTAGTTGAAAGTACGCTTTCTTGTAAAAGTTTGATTTCACAAAAGATTGGCAAAACCATCACCGTGGTAGAACTTTACCGCACATTGCCAAACAAAAATAAGGAAGTGCTGTTGCGCCTTGCTTATAATATGGAATTGGCGAAAGAGGCTGCTCGTCAAGCCATTCGCGAAGATTTGGAACAAAAAGGAAAAGATTTGCATGAGCAGCTCGACAAGGCGCTCGGCTTTGCAAAATGATATGCCTATCAAGTATCTGATATTTGCGTTCACAGTTTTATTGGCTTCAAGCGCTTTTGCCGCAAAGGTGAAAACGGTTGAGGCTACCTATGTGTATCATGCGCCGAGCAACCAAAGTCTTGAAGAGGCGAGGAAGATGGCTCTTGAGCGTGCCAAGCTTCAAGCCATTGCCGATGAGTTTGGCACACTGATTTCGCAAGAAAACACCACTCGGTTGGAGAACACTGCGGAGGGTCAGGAGGCTAAATCACAGTCTTCTTTTTTCTCTTACAGCGCATCGGATGTGAAAGGTGAATGGTTGGAAACCATAGGCGAACCTCAATTCAAAATTGGGTTCATAGATGGCATGATGGTGGTGACGGTGACGGTGAAAGGTAAAGCGCGCGAATTGACTTCGGCGCAGGTGAATTTCATTGCCGAGCCGCTCCGCAACCATCCTGAGCGTGCCGATATGGCTACCGAGTTTAAAGACGGCAACGACCTTTACCTCTATTTCCGTTCGCCCATTGATGGCTATGTGGCTGTGTATCTTTTGCCTGGCGATGGCGAGGCTTTTTGCCTTTTGCCCTATCAGCGTGCTCAGTCGGGGGTGCAGCAGGTGAAAGCCAATTGCGATTATGTGTTCTTTTCCGTGGAAAAGGCACCGCAAGCCGAAAAGGCGTTGGTTGACGAGTATGTGCTTACTGCCTCTCGTGCCGTGGAGCATAATGTGCTGTATGTGCTGTTCTCCAAGCAGCCGTTTTATAAGGCGTCCGATGAAAGCATGGAGCACTCCTTGCCTCGCTCGCTCAGTGAAGCGGATTTTTTGAAATGGCTCGGGAGCAGCCGCTTACACGACCTCAACCTCCAGCTCAAAAAAATCCCTCTCACCATCACAAGGTAGTGTAAAAATAAACGCCATAGCGTAGGGACATGCCTTCGGCATGTTTTCAATGCTTTGATACAAGGCTAATTGCCATTTGAAACATGCCAAAGGCATGTCCCTACGTTATGATTCGAAAATTTAGCCCTCGCGTCCTTACGAAAAAACAATATGAAACGAATTTATACTTTATTTCTATCATTTGTTTGCTTCACTGCTGTTTGCTCTTTTGGGCAGACGGTGAGCAATGTTGATGCCTATCAGGAGGGCAAAAACATCATTATCACTTACGAAACGGATAAGGCTGGTAGTGTGGGTGATGTGTTTTGCTCCACCGATGGCGGACGCACTTGGGGCGCACCGTTAAAGCAAGTGACTGGTGATGTCCGCAAGGCTGTGAAGGCTGGCAAGCACCGCATCACATGGAATGTGTTGGCAGAGGCTTACGACCTCAAGGGAGATAATATCTGCTTCAAGGTGGAAGAAATGATGGCGAGTTTAATCACCGTCAAGGTGAATGGCGTGAGTTTCGATATGGTGCGTGTGGATGGGGGCATATTCAATATGGGATTGGATAAAAGATTAGATAATAAGGCTGTCACAAACGAAACCCCTGCCCACAGCGTGACCTTAGACGGTTACTATATTGGCAAAACGGAAGTGACACAAGCCTTGTGGCAAGCTGTGATGGGCACCAATCCATCTAACTTCAAAGGTGATAATATGCCAGTGGAGAATGTGAGCTGGAAAGATTGCCAAGAGTTTATTGGCAAGTTGAATGTTCTGACTAATAAGAAGTTTCGGTTGCCAACCGAGGCGGAATGGGAATATGCGGCACGAGGTGGCAACAAAAGCCGAGGCTACAAGTATGCCGGAAGTGACAGTATTGATGATGTGGCGTGGTACGACATGAATGGCGAGGAAATCACCCACCCTGTGGCATCAAAGCAGCCCAACGAATTGGGCATCTATGATATGACAGGCAATGTGTATGAGTGGTGCAGCGACTGGTATGGTATCTACACCGATGAGCCACAAACCAACCCACAGGGACCAACTACGGGACCGGGGCGCATTATTCGTGGCGGCAGTATCGACGATTTCAGAGACGCTTGCACCTCCACCAGTCGTGACAACGACGACCCTAATGATTGCGATAACGATATGGGCTTGCGGTTAGCACTTTAACGCCCAAACAGCCCTTGTGTTGTAGAAAATAAGGTTATTTTTTTGAATATATATATTTGATATGATAAAACTGGTATTTTTTCTTTTACTATCTGTGTTTACTGCTGTTTGCTCTTTAGGGCAGACGGTGAGCAATGTTGATGCCTATCAAGAGGGCAAGAATATCATTATCACTTACGACATTGACAAGGCAGGCAGCGTGGGCGATGTGTATTGCTCCACCGATGGCGGTCGCACTTGGGGCGAAGCATTGCGTCAAGTGACCGGCGATGTCAACAAGCAGGTGCCAGCAGGCGGCCACCGCATAGTGTGGAATGTGCTTGCCGAGCGTGAAAAGCTGTCGAGTGCCAATATCTGCTTCAAAGTTGTGGCCAATTATTCTGCCAGATTCACGGTGAATGGCGTGTCGTTTGAGATGGTGGGTGTGGAGGGTGGCACTTTCCGCATGGGTGCCACATCTGAACAGGAAGGAGAAGCCAATAGCAATGAGAAGCCAGTTCACAGTGTGACATTGAGCAGCTACTATATTGGCAAAACCGAGGTCACACAGGCTCTCTGGCAAGCTGTGATGGGTAGCAACCCATCATATTTTAAAGGTGCAGACCTGCCTGTGGAGTGTGTTAGCTGGGACGACTGTCAGGGGTTTATCAAAAAGTTGAACAGTCTTACTGGTCGCGATTTCCGCCTCCCCACCGAGGCTGAATGGGAGTTTGCTTGCCGTGGCGGATACAACAGCTGTGGCTACAAATATAGTGGCAGTAATGACATTGATAATGTGGCTTGGTATGGCGACAACAGTTTCGGTGGAATTCGCCCAGTTGGCACCAAAGCCCCAAATGAATTGGGCATCTATGATATGAGTGGCAATGTTTGGGAGTGGTGTAGCGACTGGTACTATACATCATATTCGCAGACCGACCCTACTGGTCCTCAAAGTGGGTCGTACCGCGTGTACCGTGGCGGTAGCTGGTACGACTTCGCCAGGTACTGTCGCTCGTCGAGTCGTAGCATCTTCATCCCGGCGTACCGCGGCATCGGCCTTGGCTTGCGGTTGGCCCTTTGAGTTTGCAACTAAACTGTCCTTGTTTGGCAGAATTCCACATTGCCTCACATAGCAGGGTTCTTTGTTCTAAGCTCCCACGGGATTGGCACTGCCACCTCACGGAGCGATTGCGAGGGACGAGCATCGCCGACGATGAGGTGGCAGTGCCAATCCCTAATTAAACCTCAAAAGTTATGCAAATCAAGATTTTTTCCATACCAATGATTGATTCAATTGAAGTTCAAATTGAACTGAATCAGTTTTTGCGCTCACATCGCGTGGTGGAGGTGCGTAAAGAGTTGGGAGTGCAAAATGGTAATCATTATTGGACGTTTTGCATTACCTATTTAGATGATGCAAAAGCCTTTAAAGTGGGGGCAACGAAGATTGATTATAAGCAAGTGCTCGATGCTCCTTCGTTTGAGCGTTTCTCTCAGATGTGTAGGATTCGTAAAGATTTAGCTCAAAACGAAGCTGTTCCAGCGTTTGCAATATTTACCGATGCAGAGTTGGCGGAATTTTCCAAGCAGGAACAGCTCACACTTTCCAAAATGCGTAGCGTGGATGGTGTCGGCGAGAAGAAATTGGAGAAGTATGGCAAATATTTTCTAACTCAAACTGATGAAGATGAAAAGAGTGGGGCACTTGATTGAAAAAATTGCAGAAATCGACAATTTGTATTTGGCATATTCAAAGGCGTGTCGCGGTAAGAGGTTGAAAGAAGAGGTAAAGCAATTTTCGTTAAATCTCGACCACAATGTGGCACTTCTGCAACAAGAAATCATTTCAGGCAATGTGAAAGTGGGTAGTTATCATTATTTTACGATACACGACCCAAAAGAGCGCATGATTTGTGCAGCCTCGTTTCGAGAGCGAGTGCTGCATCATGCCATTATGAACGTGTGTCATGATTACTTTGATCGCTCCCTGATTGCCGACACTTATGCTACACGAAAGGGTAAAGGTGTGTATGCTGCGCTCGACAAAGTTTGTTCCAGTATATCACCGAATCAGTGGTTGTGCAAACTTGATGTTCGCAAATACTACGACAGCATAGACCATGGTATTTTGAAGAAAATGTTGGAAAGGAAATTTAAAGACCCTCGATTACTTCACATTTTTTTCTTAATTATAGACAGCTATGAGAGTGTCGAGGGAAAAGGCTTGCCGATTGGCAATCTCACGAGCCAATATTTTGCCAATATGTATCTTTCAGGGCTTGACCACTATGCGAAAGAGATATTGAAGGTGAAATTATATGTTAGATATATGGACGACATATTGATGGCTTTTAACGAAAAAGCTACAATGAAAGAAACCGAGCACTGCTTGAGAACTTATGCCGAAACACACTTGCTTCTTGAACTGAAGCCTCCTGTGTGTGCGAAGGGCAAAACTGGTTCTGTATTTCTTGGTTATCGTGTAAGTCCAAATTGCTTGAAATTATCGGGGCGGAGCAAGCGTAGGTTCCGTTCTAAATATACGATGTATAAAAAAAAGCTGGAGTTAGGTGTGTTTAGCGAGCGAGAATATCAAATCCACCTGCTTCCTCTGCTGGCATTTGTTCTTCATGCAAATAGCAAGTGCTTCAGGAGAGCTTGCTTTAAGTATATTCCAAAGAGTTGCGCTCCAAAAGTGGGTCGAACCGCGTGAACCGTGGCGGTAGCTGGAACAACAACGCCAGGAACTGTCGCTCGTCGAATCGTAACAACAACAACCCGACGAACCGCAACAACAACCTTGGCTTGCGGTTGGCCCTTTGAGCTTAGAACATAGAACCCGGTTATGTGAGGCATGAGGGATTTCTGCCAAATAAGGACAGTTTGTTGTAAACCGGAGCGCATCTTGAATGTGCCTTTTGCATATTCGAATTCTCGCTGCAGAAATGCGGTATTTAAGGGTTTTGTTAGTAAGCGAAACCGATTGAAAACAGAACCCTTTTAATTTGTGTGATGATGAATAAATAATTTAAAAACAATATAGATATGAATCGATTAATTGTATTATTTGCACTTTGCCCCACCTTGGTGGCTGTGGGACAGAGCAATGTGAGTAAGCCAAAGGCGTTTAATGTGGTGAAAGAGGTGAAGCCTCCTGTTCTCGATATTGTGCCTGGTTCTCTCCAATTTGTTGATGCCACAGGCAATAACGCTATTGATGCCAATGAAACTTGCTATATCAAGTTTAAAATCCAAAACACCGGCATGGGCGATGGATACGCTTGTCGGGCTGTGGTGAAAGCCACTGGCACCACCAATGATGTGCGCTACTCAAATTCGTCACTTGATGTAATCAAGCAAGGTGGCACGATGGATGTGTCTATACCTGTGACTACAGGCATCAACACCGCCGACGGCAAGGTGCAGTTTGAGGTGATGGTGGATGAACCTAATGGATTTGGTACCGACCCACAGTATATTTCGGTGAACACTCGTGCGTTTGATGCCCCATATCTGCAAGTGGCTGACTACACGGTGACAGGCGTTTCGGGCAATAGCTTGCAGAAAAAGCGTCCGTTCGACCTTCAGGTGCTGCTCCAAAACACCAAATATGGAGAGGCGCAAAACGTGACTGTAAGCCTCGATATTCCTGATAATGTGATGCTGATTGATGGCGAAGAATACACCAATATCGGCAATCTCGACGGCGGCAAAACCAAATCGCTTGTGTATAGCTTGATTGCCAACAACAATTATAGTGGCACCAGCATACCGGTGACTGTGCATATCAAGGAGAAATACGGAAAATATGCAGAGGACAAAACCATTAATTTGGCATTCAACCAAACCTTTGCCAGCAATAAGATTTCGGTTGACGAAATCGTGAACGACCGCAAGGCTATCACCTTGGCATCGCTGAGCAGTGATGTGGATAAGAACATTCCATTCAACGCCAGCGACAACACCAATACCTTTGCCGTGATTATCGCCAACGAGAATTACCAATATGAATCGGCTGTGGAATTTGCCAAGCATGATGGCGAAATGATGAAGCAATACTGCACGCAGACCCTTGGAATGCCAGAAAAGAATGTGCGCTTGGTGGAAAATGCCACCCTCAACAATATCCGTGCCGCACTGGGCTGGATAAAAGAGGTGAGCGATGCCTATAATGGGCAGGCTAAAGTGGTGTTCTACTATTCTGGGCACGGTATTCCAAACGAAGCCACCAGTCAGGCATATCTTTTGCCTGTAGATGGCACAGGAAGGGACTATAACACAGGTTATCCTATCAGCAAACTTTACGAGGAACTGTCGTCGTTGCAAGCGCAAAGCGTGGTCGCCTTTATGGACGCTTGCTTCTCTGGCGCAAAGCGAAGTGGCGAAATGATGGCATCGGCGCGCGGTGTGGCTATCAAGGCTCGCCAAGACACGCCAAAGGGAAAAATGGTGGTGTTCTCTGCTTCGCAAGGCGACGAAACCGCCTATCCTTACAAGGGGCAGTCGCACGGCATGTTCACCTACTTCTTGCTGAAAAAGCTGCAAGAGACCAACGGTGATGCCACCCTCGGCGAACTTGGCGACTACATCAACAGTAAAGTGCGCCAATGCTCCATTGTGGAAAACAGTAAGAGCCAAACGCCTACTGTGGTGCCTTCGGCAACTGTGGCAAGCGAATGGCGCAATATGAAACTGAGATAATAAAATTTGATTGATAATGAGGAAGCGAATTGGGGCATTGACAATGATGCTGGCATTGGCTGCAATGGTGGCTGATGCCCAGGATTTCCGTGAAAAATACGAGCAATTCAAGCAAAAAGCCACTCTGACCTACAACGATTTTCGGGCAGAGGCGAATGCCAAATATTGTGAGTTTTTGAAAGGCGCATGGGAGTGGTATGAGCAAATGCCTGTGGTGAAAAAGCCAAAGGATGAGACGGTGCCACCTGTGGTTTTGCCGGAAAACGACAAACAGAAGCCCGTGACGGTTCGCCCTATTTTGCTCGATACGGTGGTGGCTCCCACGCCCATTACCGTGGTGCAGCCCACACCAGTTTCGCCCATCAAAGATGTGCCCACCGTGGCACCATTCGTTCACCACTTCACATTTTATGGCACACGAGGTGATGTGCGACTTCCACAGCAGCCCGACGCTCGACTCACGGTGCTGAACGGCAATTTCACAAACAAAGATATGTCGGCTGCGTGGCGCGCACTTTCTTCGCAAGCCTACGACAATGCCGTGCGCGACTGTATCGCGATTCGCACCCAGCACCAGCTCGACGATTATGCCTATTTGCTCATGCTCCGTTCGCTGGGTGAGAGTTATTTTGGTGGGGAGTGTAATGCCGCCACCGCTCTCATGGCATGGCTCTTTTGCCAAAGTGGCTATCAGATGCGCTTGGGCAATGCTGATGGCAGACTGCTGCTGCTTTTCGGCACTAAACATGTGATTTATGATTTGCCATACTTCGTGATGGACGGCGAGGGCTTCTATTTGCTGAAGCGCAAAGGCGAGAACCTCAATCCTCGCATCACGGCGTGTGATGTGGCGTTCCCCGGCGAGCAGCCACTTTCGCTTGAAATCACACAACCCATCAGATTTGCCAACGAAGAGTCGGATGTGAGAACGCTAAAATCAAGCCGCTATCATGAGTTGGCGGTGAATGTGAGCGTGAACAAGAATTTGATTAACTATTATAATGATTATCTGTCGTCGTATAAAGACGACAACTTATTAACACGCTGGGCACTCCTTGCCAATGCGCCGCTTCAAGAAAGTACCGCCGAGGCAATTTCGGAGCAAATGCGGCCTCTCTTAGCCGGCAAATCACAACTGGATCAGGTGGAAATGATTCTCAACTGGGTGCAGACTGGTTTCGTGTATGAGTACGACGATAAAGTGTGGGGTGAAGACCGTGCTTTCTTTGCCGAAGAAACACTCTATTATCCATATTGTGATTGCGAAGACCGTGCCATTTTGTTCACTCGATTGGTGAGAAACCTTGTGGGGCTGAAATGCGCTTTGGTGTATTACCCAGGTCATTTGGCAGCCGCTGTGCATTTCACCGACGCAGTGAATGGCGACTATCTGCAAGTGAATGGCGAGCGATTCACCATAGCCGACCCCACCTATATCAATGCCCCGGTGGGGCGCACCATGCCAAAAATGATGAATAGGTCGGCAACGGCGATACTGCTTCAATAGCACGCGCAATGGGAGCAGATGTGCTTTTTCATTAGCAATAAATGTGAAGTAGTTTTAAAATGTAAGGTGGGGTTTGGGATTTTCGGGAGAATTTTTTAATTTTGTAAGTAGGAAAATCCCAAATCGGTCGTTAGGTCGTGTGAGGATAATTAGTTGAAGGGGTTAAACCTTTGCTTCAATTTGTTAGTCTATAAGGTATGTAATTAATTATATCACAAAAATAAAAACAGACGAATATGAAAAAAATCATGAGTTTATTTCTGAGTGCCGCAATGGTACTTGGTTTGTCGGGATGTGGTTCAATGAACAACACTACCAAGATGGGTCTTGGTGGTGCAGGTGGTGGCGCAGCAATTGGCGCTATCATTGGTGGTTTGATTGGTCATGGCAAGGGTGCTGCTATCGGTGCTGCTGTGGGTGCTGCTGCTGGTGGTACTGCTGGTGTGCTTATCGGCAAGAAGATGGATAAGCAAGCTAAGGAATTGGCTCAAATCAATGGCGCACAGGTTGACACTATCACCGACCAAAACAACTTGACCGGTATTCGCGTGACCTTTGACAGCGGTATCCTCTTTGGCTTCAACAAGACCAACTTGAGCGAAAGCGCTAAGAAGTCGCTCTCTCAATTTGCTTCTTCATTGCGCAACAACCCTGAAACCGACGTTACTATCCTTGGTTACACCGACAATGTGGGTACTCGCGCTGCTAACGAAAAGGTTTCTACCCAACGCGCCGCTAATGTGAAAACCTACTTGAACCAAAGTGGTGTGAGCAGCACTCGTATGCAGAGCAAGGGTATGGCATGGGACAACCCAGTGGCAAGCAACAACACTGAAGCTGGCCGCGCTCAAAACCGCCGTGTGGAAATCTACATCACCGCTAACGAAACTATGGTGAAGCAAGCTGCCGACGGCACTCTCCAATAAGATGCCAAAATCATAATGTGACCACAGAAAGTGTGGCGCATGATAGCTGGAGCCCTCTAAAGTGCGGGCTCCAGTTTCTTTTTTTGTGTGCTAATAATTTTTGTCAGAAAGTGGAAAAATCATTAATTTTGCACCGACTAAAATAACTTTTAACCTAAACATACATTATGAGATTTATTAAATCGATTTCAAAAGCATTGTTGCTGCTGGCGATGGCAATGTGTGCGCAAAACTCCTTTGCACAAGATTTCACCAGTGTGGATACACTTAAATTTTACGATGCCCTCCAGTTTAGAATGATTAACAAAGGGTGGAACAACTCTGAGACTCCATATTTCCGAGTTCCTGCCTACTTAAAGGACAGCTGTCGCACTACGCTCTACGAGCGCCTCAGATGCACCTCTGGCGAAGGCTTCCGCTTCCGCACCAACTCAAAGTGTGTGGCTGCACGCTACAATCTGCTCACCAATATGCACATGGCGCACATGGCCGACACCGGCATCAAGGGCTCCGACCTCTATATTTGGGACGAAGACGACCAGAAATGGCAATTCGTGAACTGCAACCGCCCAGTTCGCGACTATTCTTGGAAGCCTGGCACCCCTCGCAAGGATTCTATCCAAACCAAGGTGTATGTGGATAAACTCGACGGCAAGATGCACGAATATATGATTTATCTGCCTCTTTACGATGGTGTGAACTGGTTTGAGATTGGCGTGGAGAAAGGCGCAAAAATTGAGATGCCAAAAATGAACAACCCTCGCAAGGGCAAGAAATTCGTGTTCTACGGCACCAGCATCATGCAAGGTGGCTGCGCTTGCCGTCCGGGCATGGTTGCGACCAGTATTCTCCAGCGCGACCTGAACATCGAGTGCGTGAATGTGGCTATCAGCGGTGAAGGCAAGATGGACACCTATATGGCAAGGGCTTTGGCTGAAATTCCCGATGTGGAGGCATTCATCATCGACCCAATTCCAAACTGCACCAAAAACATGTGCGATTCGCTCACTTGCGGATTTGTGAACATTCTGCGCCAGGCTCGCCCCAATGTGCCAATCATCATGGTGGAGGGTCCTATGTATTCTTACGCAAAATACAGCTCATTCTATGGCAAATATCTTCCACAAAAGAACTACGAGTTCCACAAGAATTATTTGAAGCTCCGTGCAGAGAATCCAAAGAACCTCTACTATGTGGATTGCGAGAACCTGTGGGGACCTGACAACGAAGGCACAGTAGATGGCATTCACCTCACCGACATCGGTTTCTACTGGTATGCCCAAAAGCTTAAACCATACTTGAAGGCAATTATGGACGGTAAGCCTGTTCCATTCCAAGACAAGGTGAACAAACCATATCAAGAAATCAAGTAACGAAGTGGTTTATTGCCAAGTTTTGGCAAACGAATAAAGCTACTCTAAAAAACATAACTGTTCATGGTTCGCCACGCAATGCGGTGGGCCATGAACAATTTCTAAATCATACACACTTTTAACTTACACTTTGAATTGAAGACTAAAGATTACATACTGCAATTAATTGACGAAGGCGAGCACGAGCATCAGGATTTCAAGTATCAAATCAGCGATGCCAAGAAGATTGCTCGCAGCATTTCGGCATTTGCCAACAATTCAGGCGGACGCTTGCTGGTGGGTGTGAAAGACAACGGCCACATCGCCGGCGTGAAAAGCGATGAGGAAATCTATATGATAGAGCAAGCCGCCACATTGTATTGCCGACCAGAGCAGCAAATGAATTTCCAGCTTTTCAAGGTGGAGGGCAAGAGTGTGCTGCTCGCCGAGGTGGCAGAGGCGCAAGTGAAGCCTGTGCAAGCCCCCGACGAGAACGGGCATTGGAAAGTGTATTACCGTGTGGCTGACGAGAATGTGCTCGCAAGCGGCGTGCATGTGAAAGCCCTGAAACACAAAAACTGCGAAGAAGACGGTGCGTTGCTCAACTTCTCGGAAAAAGAGCGTGAGTTGTTGGAGTATTTAGACCTCCATGGAGGCATCACCCTGTCGGGTTTCTCAAAATTGGCACACATTTCTCGCTTCGCCGCCGAAGATGCCATCGTGAAGTTGCTTGAAATGAACGTTATCACCCTCAATTACCACAACGGCAGCTGCCTCATCACCAAAGCAAACAAATAACCCAAGGGAACTCTCTGCGCGGTTCAGTGGATAAATACTGGGAGGCACTGAAACAAAAACATAAAAAACATCCTTTTGTCGATGCCAGTGCTTCGCACCTGTCGTTAATGCTGCGGTATGTCTGATTTCAAGCTGAAGCTTGAATCAGCCACACCACATCACAAACGCCGCCCTCTGTCGAGGTCGGAGGCATCGACAAAAGGACAAAAACCACTCGCCTTCGGCGAAAAATCAATTCCGGTAGGGACGTGATACTTCACGTCCGCCCATAATTGTGATACTGTATTGAATATCAGCCATTTGGCGCGGACGCAAAGTATCGCGTCCCTACCATGCAAAATCGTTTGGGAGATTGATACAACCTCTTTTCAAGAATTTATTTTATATCATAAGGGGTTTTTCGCCGTGAAACGGCGAGCGGTTTTTATCCTTGTGGCAAAGTGGACAGCCCTCGTAAGAGGGTGGCGGAGGGATTGTGTGG
>OIYG01001969.1_pt1 | contig 14117 bp, 15 predicted proteins | sample 1587861 | NCBI WGS metagenome assembly OIYG01 (sample SAMN03283272) | human gut metagenome | biome: human-associated habitat; material: feces | host: Homo sapiens | place: Peru | collected 2012 | reverse complement strand
TGACCCTATTGCGATTGGTGAAATTAAAGATAACATTCACAAACTTGCAAAACAAAAAGGAATAGGCATTTTAATTACAGACCACAACCCAAAAGCAACTTTATCTATTACTGATAGAGCTAATGTTATTTTTGACGGAAAAATTAAAATTTCAGGAAAAAGTACAGATGTTGCGGTTGACCCTGTTGCAAAAGAGTTTTATCTAGGTAAAGATTTCGTTTTATAATCATGGAATTAATTAATAAATTAAAAAATATAAAAAATTTCAAACTCACCCTTTTAGATAATTTCATTTTATCTCAAGTTATGGGGGCAACTTTTGTTTGCTTAATATTATTCATCATTGTTTGGATTGCGCCTGAAACTTTATTTAAAATAATTAAAAAAGTTTTAAATGACCACATCAGCTTTCTTATGGCTTTTAAACTTTTAATTTTAGAAATTCCAAAAGTTTTAGCAAAGGCAATTCCCGTTGGGATTTTATTAGGTTCAATTTTTACATTCGACAGATTATCTAAAAACTCTGAATTATCTATTTTAAGAGGGATTGGGTTATCTTTTAATAGAATTATGCTTCCTGTTATTGTTTTTGGAGTTGTCTTATCGGGCTTTTGTTATGTTGTAAACGATAAACTTGTTCCAATTGCAAGTAATAAACTTGGTGAATCAAGAGGGGGCGGAAGTCATTTTGTTTATATTGTTGAAAACCCTGATAAAACACCGAAACAAAACATAATTGTTTCTAATTTCACCCCTGATACAATTTATGATATTACAGTTATGAATTTTTCAAATGAAAAATATTCTGACGCAACAACCTTTAAAAGCATAATTTTTGCGCCTGAAGCGCACGTTAAAAACAACGCTTGGGTTTTAAATAATGTTTTAAAATATGAAATAAATTCTGATGGCATTTATACTGATGTTGAAAGATTACCAAACTATTCAATTTTAACTGAAAACAATCAAGCTCAAGAAGTTTTTGATTTAATGTTAAATACAACAAGAAAAGAGAGGGTTTTTACAAATCATCAAATTTCAAGTTATTCAAAACTTCTTAAAAAAGCTAATTTTTCAGATGAATATCGCTATTTTAGAACAAAACTTTATCAAAGATATCTTCATCCTCTAACTTGTATTTTATTTGCTATTATAGGATGTTTATTAGGTTTTGCGCCGCCACGTTCTCAAAGACTTATCGGTTTTACGGTTGCTGTTGGTATGATTTTTGGATATTATATCACACTTCCATTTTTCGATTTATTGGCGCAAAAAGGGGTTATACCGTCATTTTTAGCGGCAGGATTCCCGATTATTCTTTTTGGAATATCAATTTTTATAATTAAAAAAGTAAAGGATTTATAATGAATAAAAAAATCTTCTCTTTATTACTTCTGTTTTCTTTCTTTTTCTTATCTTTAGGCGCTTTTGCAAAAGATAAAATCGAAGTTGAAAACAATACAGCAGGTATTTATGTTTTTAAAATCAATACAAAAAAGTACTCTGATAAAATAAAACCATTTATGACAAGAACTGTTCAAACTCCTCAAAAAGTTTATGATGATAATTGCTTCGACCTTGTTGTAAATGCTGGATTTTTCGATGTTAAAACAGGTGCAAGTGTTTCATATATAACGCTTGACGGAAAAATGATATCTGATGTTGAAGACAATACTCAATTAATTCAAAACTTAAAAAAAGACGGAAGACTTGAGGGCGTTTTAAACAGAAGTGAATTTAGGGTTTTAGAAAATAAAAGACACAAATTAAAATTTGACATAGCATATCATAATGACCCGATTAAAAAAGGTTATAAAATTAAACATGCCCTTCAAGGCGGACCTTTTATTTATCCGACCGTTGACCTAGTTAAAGAGGGGTTTGTTATTTATGATAATGATATAGTAAAATTTCAAAGTGTAGATATTTTAAAACGACGTGAAAGAACGGCAATCGGCTTAAAAGATAACGAACTTTATATTGTTATTTTTACAAAAGACCACAAAGTTGACGCTTTTGAAATGAAAACTTTTATGGAAAAAGAATTAAAAGTTGAAAAGGCAATGGCTTTTGACGGCGGACTTTCAACAGGTATCAGCTATAAAAATATTTCAATCGGTTCAGTTGGCAATCATCAAAGAAAAGTTAAATCTTTTCTTGTAATTGAAAGGTAAAAGATGAAAATAGGAAAATTGGATTTAGGTAAAATTGATTTTTGCAAAATCAAAAAAATAACTTTAATTGAAATTACAACTCTTGTTTTGGCTTTCCTTGCAATAGGAATTTATTATTCGCCTCACTTCATGCACAAACAAGAAGTTATGAAAGCCGCTAAAATAAAGGCAGATAACGCTATTTTCACTTCAAAAGTATTAGAAGAATTTTCATCTAATAAAAATGCAAAGCCCTCTGACGTTGCAAAAAAAGTTTCAGAAGAATTAAATCAAGTAAGTGAAAACCCTTACGATAAAAAAGAAAAATCATACACTTTTGAGGTTCAATGCAAAGGTTGTAACAGCGTTGAATTTAACGATGAATTAACTATGATTACCTTAACAACATATAATAAAAAAGGTGATCTTATTGCAAGAACGGTAATCAAACCACCATCTTATGTGACATATTCTAAGGATGAATAGCATAAAGGTTCACTCGTTTAGGGTTTGGCTCCTGAGGGACTAACGTCCCACGTCGCCATGGTAAGGACTCCGCTCTGTCCGACAATGCTCAACGCATTGTCGTCACGAGCTGCGCACACCTCTGCCTGAAACTTCACTCACCAAGTTCGCCCTGCGAACTAGGGTTCGTTTGTTTCAGGTATGGAACTTTTAAGGTTTTCTTTCGTCAAAAATCATGCGGAAGAAATTTTAAAAGAGGAACAAAGGAGAGATGAGTGCTAACATTAATTATGATTATCAGAACTTTCTTGAAAAAGAATTAAATAATCAGGATTTTACAAAGTCGCAAAATGATGATTTACTAGAAAACAATTATCAAAAAGACGACGAAGAAATTAAAACTTTTAACATCATCACAAATAAAGATGAAGTTTTACAGATGTATTTAAAAGATGTAAGCAGAATTAAACTTCTAAAAAAAGAAGAAGAACTTGAAATTGGTAAGAAAATTAAAGAGGGTAGTGAAAAAGAATCAACAATCGCAAAGAAAAAGCTAATTCAAGCAAACTTAAGGCTTGTTATTTCAATCGCCAAAAAATACACGGGTCAGGGCGTTTTATTTATGGATTTAATTCAAGAGGGGTCTTTAGGGCTAATTAAAGCAGCGCAAAGGTTTGATTATAAAAAAGGCTTTAAATTTTCAACCTATGCCACTTGGTGGATAAAACAAACAATAATCCGCTCTATTGCTAATAATTCAAGAGCAATCAGAATTCCCGTTCACATGGGGGATAAAATAAGAAACCTAAAACGTGCAATTGTGAAACTAAGCGTTGATTTAGGTAGAGAGCCAACTGATGAAGAATTAGCTAAATATATGAATACAACAGTGAAAAAAATTAAAATAATTAAAGAATCGCCCACAAAAGAACCAATTAGCTTTGATACACCAGTTGCACAAGATTTATCTTTAGAAGATTACATTTCAGATACCCTTGAAAATTCGCCAAATCAAAGGATTGAAAAAATTGATTTTAAAAAAGACATTTATTCATCCTTAAAAGTTTTAAACGAAAGAGAAAGATTTATTATTTTAAATCGTTTTGCGCTAGGGGGAAGAAAGCCAAAAACCTTAGAGGAGTTGGGGAAAATTTTAGGTTTTTCAAAAGAAAGAATAAGACAAATTGAAATCGAGGGTTTGAAAAAATTAAGAAAAGCTGAAGAAAATCAATATTTAAAACTCTATCTGGTATAATTAAAATATGGATAATACATTAATTTCAATTAAAAACCTAGAAAAAACATATTTTGATGAGGGGACTTTTTCATTCAAGAAAAAAGAACCTCATCTTGTTTTAAAAAATATCAATTTAGATATTAAAAAGGGTGAAATAGTTTCATTAGTGGGTGAATCAGGCTGTGGAAAATCAACCTTGGCTAATTGCATTTTAAAATTAATTGAACCACAAAAAGGTGAAATTCTTTTTAACAATGAAAATATTTTAAAATTCAACAAAAAACAAACTTTTGAATACAGAAAAAAAATTCAAATGATTTTTCAAAACCCATATTCAAGCCTCAACCCTAAAATGAAAATAAAAGAAACCCTGCTTGAACCTTTATTAATCCATAAAACCTTTAAAACAAAAGAAGAAGATTTTAAAAGAATTGATGAAATTTCTGAAATGGTGGGAATTTCAAAAAATGATTATGAAAAATATCCCCACGAATTTTCAGGCGGACAAAGGCAAAGAATTGCAATTGCAAGGGCTTTAATTTTAAAACCAGATTTCATTGTGGCAGATGAACCTGTTAGTGCGCTTGATGTAAGTATTTGCGCTCAAATAATCAATCTTTTGCTTGATTTAAGAGAAAAATTGGATTTAACCATGCTTTTTATTTCTCATGACTTAAATCTTGTAAGATATTTAAGCGACAAAATTGCCGTTATGAATAAAGGTGAAATTGTTGAATTTGATAAAACAGAAGAAATTTTTGAACATCCAAAAGATGATTACACAAAGTTTTTATTATCTTCAATTAGAAAGATTTAAGCGCAACTTTTTCCTTTCAGGAGTTTTATACAACTAAATGGTGTTGTTTTTTGTTGAAAAAAATGATATTATTTTTTAAAACAAGAGAGAAGGAAACAGCTAAATGGTTGATAACCGAGGTATATCACCAGTATCTGGTTTTAATTTTAAATCCGGCGATGGCTCTGCGATGGCAAACAAAATGTCTGACGAAAAAATGGGTCAAGGCGGTGAATATTTCGCTTCTCAAATGGAAGAAGATAGTCAAGAACAAGAACACAAAGAAAATTTTCAAGATAGATCTGCTCAATTAAGAGCTTCGCTTGATAGCCTTGCTTCTGCTAATGCTGGCTCAATTCGGCTTATGAAAATGTTTCAAGCAAAAGAAGAAGAAAAGAAAAAGAAAATTAAAGAAATAGAAGAAAAAATCGCCCACCAAAAAGAAGAACACGAAAAAGAAAAAGAAGAAAACCCTTCTTAATCTTTTAATTAATATCCTTCTCCAATTGTATCAATAGCTTCAACCCTGATATCTGTAATTAATTCTGAATATGAAATTACAACGATAGTTGGAATGTGTCTTTCAAGCATTTGATATAATGGCAATCTAATTCTTGGTGAACAAAGTATTACAGGCTGAATTCCAACTGCTGCTTGTGCTCTCATTAATGTATTAGCTGTTGTTTCAATTAATTCTTGAACTTGCATTGGGTTTAATAAGAACATTGTGCCAAGTTCTGTTCTTTGGCAACTATCATCAAGGATTTTCTCCCATTCAGAAGATAGGGTTAGTGCATAAAGCACTTTTTCTTTATTAGCATTTGAAAGACAAATTTGGCGCCCTAGTGCCGCTCTTAATCTTTCAGATAGAATATCTGGTTCTTTTGAAAATCTTGCATAATCGCATAATCTTTCAAAAATAAAGATAATATCTTTAATAGAAACTTTTTCTCTAATTAAGTTAACAAAAATCTTTCTTAAATCAGATGTTGAAATAATTGTTGGAACAAGGTCATTAACCAAAGTTGGGTCTTGCGATTTAACAAGTTCCATTAATTTTAAGACATCTGTTTTTGTCATGATTTCATCAACATACTTACGAACACACTCTTGTAAGTGTGTAACAATAACATCCACAGCGTCAACTGCTTGGATTTTATCATTTTTACCAATAGCTTGCGGATTTAACCAATATGCTTGAGATTGGAAAGTTGGTTCAAGAGATACAATTGCGTTATCAGGCAATTTTTTACCCAATGCCTCATATTGATCAGCAATAACCATAAGTTTCCCAGGGTAAACAGTACCTGAAGCAACAGGATTACCTCTTATTGAAATTAAATATTCGTTATCTCCAATAGCGCTTGAATCCATAATTCTTATGTTTGGAATGATATAACCAAGGTCATCTGTTACTCTTTGACGAAGTGCAGCGATTTTAGCCAAAAGCTGACCATCTTGTTCGGGGTCTGCAATTACTAATAAGCCTGCGCCAACTTGTAAAGATAAAACATCAACACCCAATCTTTCATACATTTTATTAGGATTAACAAGGTCTTGCATATTTTGTTTAACAGCGTCTAATTGACCAAGTTGTTGTTGAACATCTTGATTAACTAAAACAGATAAACCTGCGCCAATTAAAATTACCATAAAGATAATAAATGGATACCAAGGTAAACCTGTCCAAGGTGAAGTTATGGCACATAAAAATAAGAAACCGGCAGCTAAAAACAAACTTGTTGGTTTAGATAAAATCTGCATAGCTAAATCTGAACCTAATGCAACCCCTGAACCTGTTGCACGTGACATAACAACACCAGATGAAATTGACATTAATAAAGATGGAACTTGAGAACACAAACCATCCCCGATTGTTAAGGTTGTATATTTACTAACTGCGTCCTCTGGGCTCATTCCATTTAATAAAATTGCGATAATTAACCCACCTATGATGTTAATTAAAGTAATGATGATACCAGCAATTGTATCACCTTTAACGAATTTCATAGCACCATCCATAGAACCATATAAACTTGATTCTCTTTGAAGGTCCTCACGTCTTTTAACCGCTTCTTCGGGTGAAATTAACCCTGCGTTAAAGTCGGCGTCGATTGTCATTTGTTTACCTGGCATAGCGTCAAGTGCGAAACGGGCGGAAACTTCGGCAATACGTTCAGCACCTTTTGTAATAACCATAAATTGAACGACTGTAATAATTAAGAAAATTACAACCCCAACTATCATATTACCGCCTGAAACGAAGTCGCCAAAGGCGGTTACAACTTGTCCTGCATCACCCTTTGCTAAAATAAGACGAGTTGAGGCGATTGATAAAACAAGTCTAAAAACCGTACCGATTAAAAGAATAGATGGAAACGCAGCCAATTCAAGAGGTTTGTTAACATATAAAGAAATCATTAAAAGCACAATTCCAAGAGTAATGTTAAAACCAATTGACATATTAATCATCCAAGTTGGAACTTCAAATAACAAAATCCCAATTAAAAGGATAACGAATATGGCAAGCGCCATTTCTGATAATATATTTGAATTTGGTGCATTAGGTGAAGCCAACTATAAGCCTCCTTTATAAATACCAAAAGCACTTTGTAAAACTGCCAATTGCGTTTTAAAGTTTGCGTCAATTACCCCGTTATCCGCAGTAACTGTGCAACTTCCTGTTTCAATTGAATCATCTTTTTGAACGCTAACTTTAGCAGAAATATTTTTTTCTTTAATAATTTCAGGCAAAGAAGCCTGTGCAAACTCTAAATCAGAAGAATTTACTTTAATAATTATTTTTTGCGTATCTGAACTCATTTCATCTAAAACAGACATAATAATATTCTTTAATACATCTTGAGATAAATCCACTTCTTTTTTAATTATTTTTTTAGCAATTTCCATAGAAATTTCTAAAATATGGGGATAATATTTCTCATTTACTTCGTTTCTCATAGCTAAAAATTCAATTAATGAGCTTTTTATTTCATTAATTTCATTTTGCGCTTTTTTAAGACCGTTTTGATAACCCTCTCTTGCAGCTAATTCTTTAATTGAATGGGCTTCTTGTTGCGCTCTTGAAACTAATGAGCGCTCATCAATTCTTCGATATCCCCTTCTTCTATCTCCCCTTCGTCTTTCAATTCTTTCTTTAAATTCAATTGAAGAAATGTCTATTTTTTCAAAGGTTTCTTGTTCAACAACTTCTGGTTCTATTGTTTTTTTAATCGGAATAGGAATATCGTTTTCTTTTGTGGTATCTTCAATATTTTCAGTATCTAAAATAACATCTTCTTTTTTTGGGATAATGTCTTCTTTTTTAATTACATTACCTCTTGAAGTTTGAACATTTGTTTTTGAAGATGTATTTTTTTTAGATGAAATATTTTTTTTTCTTATTATCATGAAACGTTTTCTTCTAAATATTTAGATATTGTGTCAGCAATATAAGGCGGAACCTTTTTTGCTTTAGGTGTATAACACGATAAAACATATTCTTGAACACAAGGGCGTTCATTATCTATAATATGCAAAATTGATTCTTTAGACGAATTTTTAACAATTTTACACAATTTTTTGTATGCCCTTTCAAAACTGATTACAACAATTTCAGGTAATGCGTTTTTCATTTCTTCAAAACATTTCATAGTTGCTCTCATATCTAATTTTTCTTCTAAATCGTCCATTTTTAAATATTTAAGAAGAACTTCTCTTTCTGGTTTGTTAAATTTTTGCAAAACCGCTTTAATTCTATCACTTGGGAAGTTTTTAATTAAAATTGCAAGAGAAGCCAATTTGATTATTTTTGAATCGCTCATACAAGCAATATCAACGTTTGTTTCTTCTTCAACCTGTTCAACCGCCATAGCGTCAATATTAGATTGAGAAAGAGCATTTTGAGTTTCTTTTTCGTTGATTATTCCTCTTGCTTGCAGGTCTTCAATTGCTTTTACAAAACATTTTTTAACGTGTGCTTCAACTAAAGTAATAAGTTGGTCTTGAGGCATTTGCTTTTCAACAGCTTTTTTTGCAATATCAAAAACCGTGAATGCAACCTTTTGAAGTACACCTTCTCTAAATTTTGGGTCAATTTTTGCTCTTATGATATCAATTGACTTATGAAAAATCCATTCGCCGATAAATTGAGTGATAAGGCTTGCTTCTTGGGCATTGAGCTTTGTGTTTTCTTCATTAACTAAAGCACTTCCCGCCATTTCACAAAAGCGTTCTACTATTGCAATAACAAAGGCTTTATCTTCTTTTTTGATGTCATTAGGCACAACTTGGCTGGCTTGCGAGGCAAGATCCCTTGAAAAAGATTTAAAATCAAAAGTTTTTATATCTGTTTCTGCCATTTTTCCCTAATCTTTAGTTTAAGCGCTTTCAATCCAATTTTTTATTTTTTCAATTGCCTCGTTTTCATCAAGACTATTAAAATCTGATTCAAGTTCATCAATTGCTTCTGCTAAGTTTCCTTTTTTAGCTGCACTTGCTTGCTGTGCCATTGATTTTGCCTGTTCTAGTGCAAGAGCATATTGATTTTTTTGTTCTATAAAGTTTTGAGTCATTTTTTCTTGTTGTTCAATTAAACTTGAAGCCTGTTTTGTAACATCTTTTAATTGACGTTCTTGGTCTGCGGCAATTTGTCTTAAATATTCAAGTTCTTCTTCTTGTTTTCTTGAAGCGTCCCTTACTCTTTTTCTTATGTGACTTAAGCCTAAAATCAAGCCCACAAGAAGAATTGCCCCAACAACCCACCAAGGATTGCCTGATTCTGCTACTTTTGGAAGTTCATTTTCTTTATCAGGCGCTAGAATTAAGCTATTTGATTCAACAAATGCAATTGAAACATTTTCAGCCTTAACCTTTGGGCTTGCAGCATTTGCAATTAAAGATTTAAGTTCATATAGGCTCATATTTGTTGGGATTGCATTTTCATCAATTGAAACAGCAATTGAAATTTCTTCAATTATTCCGGCATTTTGAAATTCACTTATTTGAGTTTTTGAAACGCCATATTGAGTTTCTGTTGCGGTTCTTGAGTATTTTCTATCTTGAGATGACGCACCTTGTTGAACAGCACCTTTTACCCCATTTGGAACATAAACGCTAACAGGATTCATGCCGGAAGAAGTTGAGTCGCTTTGATTATCTCCAAGGTTTTCTTTAAATTCTTGTTCAGAAACAGAAGTTTTTTGATTTGGGTCATAAACAATGCTTGTTTTTTCAATTGGTGCTTGGGTTAAAAATGTTGAAACTGTAGCAATATAATTACCTTTACCAATTAATTTATCTAATTGAGCATTAACTTTAGATTGCATGTATTTATCGTTTTCTTCGATTTTAGCAATAGCGTCATCAGAAGCGCCGATGATTGAATTATAAACAGTTCCATTTGTATCTGTAATAGATATATTATCTGCTTCAAGCCCATGGACAGCACCTAAAAGCAAGTTTGAAATTGCTTTTACTTTCATATTATCAAGGCGCTCGCCTGAAGGCATTGTTATTTGAACAGTTGCAGTTATAGGTTTTTGATTTTGAGCAAAGAAAGTTTCTTCTGGAATTGAAACAAAAACTTGAGCATTTTCAATTGGAGGAATTTTTCTGATTAATCTTGCTAATTCACCATTAATTGCTCTTATTAATCTAATTTTTTTATCGTCTTTTGTAGCGGTAAAATCGCTTTTATCAAAAAGTTCTAGCCCAGTGTGTTCATCTAAAAGACCGCTTTTAACGATTGTTAAAAGGGCTCTATCTCTTTGATCTTGAGTATATTCTTTTAAAACAATACTAACTTTTGAACCATTATCTACTTTTGTTGCAACAATTTGTTCTCTTGCTAAAAGCGCTTGAACTTCTAAGGCTTTACCTGTGTTATCTGTTGTAAAAAGAGTAACGGGTTCATTTTTTATTACTTTTTGCGCAGCCTGAATTTGCTTATCAGGGTTAGCACTTGAACCATTTGAACCTGAAACACTAACCACTACAACAAGCATAATTATAAACATAACAACCACAATTGACGCCGAAGCAACAATTGTGTATAACAAGGGCTTATTTTCTAGTAGTTTTTTTAGGTCAAATTTTTCCATATTTTAGTTATTCTATAATCTAAATTATACTATTGTAATCTTGTAAAGTTAAGACTAAATCTGTATTTGCATGATTTTCTCATACGTTTGAAGTATTTTACCTGTGATGGTTGTTGCGGCTTGAACCGTTAATTCACTTTGAGCAATAGCGCTCATAGCGTCATGGATATCTGCTTTTCCAAGCATAACGTCTTTTGTAACTTGTTCAGGTTTTGAAGTTATTTCATTCATTTCATTAATCATATTAGCAAACATATCTTTAAAACCTGTTTTTTCAACATCATTATCAAAAGAAATCGTGCCATTTAATTTTTGAATAGGACGATTTGTTGCATTTAAAAAGTTAATTTGATTTAATTTATCCATTTTTTATCCTTTCAGATTTTACAGATATTGTGCAAGAACTGATTTTACATAGTTTTGAGTTTCTTTATATGGAGGAATTCCATTATATTTATCAACGGCTGATGGTCCTGCGTTATATGCTGCTAGAGCTAAAATTTTATTTCCGTGGTATTTATCTAGCATCTGTTTTAAATATTTAACGCCGCCATCTATGTTTTCTTTTGGATTAAAGGCATTTTCAACCCCTAGGCTTTTAGCGGTTGCAGGCATTAGTTGCATTAAACCTTTAGCACCGGCTTTTGAAACAGCATTAGGATTAAAACCCGATTCTTGTTTAATTAAGGCTTGAATTAATTTTTCTTCAACACCGTGTTTTTTGCTTGCTTCTTTGATATATCCTAAAATCGCCTCTTTTGAATTTGAATTAGCGGTTTTAGAAGTTTTTGAAACAGATTGAACTTTTGATAATGAACCAAAAGGCAGAGGGGAAATTTTTTCTGTTTTTTTAATTTCAGATGTATCATCATATCTAAGATTTGGCGGAACATCTATTTTAAAAATAGAATTAGCTTGAAATTCTTTATCTGAGTCGTCTAAAATTTTATCAAATGCGCTTAAATTTTTTGCTTCATCAAGTTTTTCTTCTGGATAAATTGAATTAATGTATTTATCCAGCTCATTAATACGGTTATAAGCCGCTGATTGTGATGATGAATTTATATAATTTTGTATTTGCGGACTGAACATTTTGCCTTTTCCCCTGTTTTCTACAACGGAATTAAGTAAAATTGATTTAGCGAGAAAAAGAAAAATTCATACAAAAGTATTAATTTCTCTTTAATTAATTTAAGTATTTTTTTAAAAAAGTCTAATTTTAGCAACCACAACTTAAACCAGCACAAAGATTGATGTTTTGCCCAGTCAAACCCTTTGCTTCTTTTGAAATAAGATATTTTGTTAGAGTTGCAATTTCAATTGGTTCAATAAATCTTCTTTGCGGAACAATATCTTCAATTTCTTGTTTTTCTTCTTGGCTAAGATTTTCATCACTCAAAGGAGTATCCACCCACCCAGGGTTAATTTGATTAACTGTGATGTTATTTTGCGCAACTTCTAAGGCTAAAGATTTTGTTAAACCACTTAGGGCAGACTTTGTTGCTGAATATAAAGTTGCGTTTGCTTCCCCAACTACACCTGAAATTGAACCAATAAAAACAATTCTGCCCCAGTTTTCTTTTTTCATTAAAGGAACGCAAAGGCTTGATAAAAGATAGCCAGCCTTAAAATTCAAGTTAAGCATTTTGTTAACATCTTCAAAAGTCATATTTTCAATTGCTTTATAAGAATAAATCCCAGCGCAGTTAATTAAAATATCAATTTTAGATGAAAAATAATCTTTTGCTTTGTTAAATAAAGCAAAAACTTCCTTTTCATCAGATAAATCGGCTGAAAAATAGTTTTCAAGCTCTAGTTTTCTTCTTCCAGATAAAAAAAGATTATAGTCATTTTTTAAAAAGTTTGAAATTTCTTTACCAATTCCTGATGAGGCACCTGTTATAAGGATATTTTTCTTTTGATTATTCATCTTCTTTTGTTTCTTCAATTTCATCTAAGTTAAAGTTTTGAGGATATTGAGTTAAAATTTTATCACAAAATTCTTTAACAATTTCTTCTTTTTGATTGTCATCTAAATCCCTTAAAGATTCAATTGCAAGGTGGATATTTGGGTTTTTATCATACCATCTTTTATAGTCATGCGGATTAAAATCAGCAACATCTTGAATGATTTTAGTGTAATCTCTGTCAATCATTTCAGAGGCTTTCATAATCATATCAATAGCAATTTCGCATTGAATATCAATAGGTAAATCCCGCATTAAATTCATAAAAGCGTGAAGATACTCGTTTTTTTCATACCATCTTCTAAATTTTTGTTTCATAAAAAAATTATAGCAAAATACAAAAAAGATTAAAAGCTAAACTTTCATGTTTCCTCTTGTAAAAGCCATATAGGTTTTCATTGAAAGAGGTTGTTTTTTGCCATATTTTCCTGCCCCTATGTGAGATGGGTCAAAATATGGTCTATATGGTTTTTCAGCTAATTCTGGGTTAGTTTTTTCCATACGTTTTTGAACAAAATAAGCGCTCACATCACGAATTAACGGAGTTAAGACTGCACAACCCACAACCGCACCGATAAATGCACCTAAAACACCTGCGCCACTTTTAAAATCGCTTTTATAGGCTTCAATTGCTTCTTTTGTAGGCATATCACCTTTTATAAAGGTATCTTGCATAGATTGAACATACTCTTTAGATTTTTTACCTATGCTTGTACCTAAAAAGCCTTTTTGAGCCTTTTGAATTTTATCTTGCGCATAAACTTTTGCATTTTTAACAATATCTTCTTCAGACATTGAATCAAGCGCCTTTTGAGCTAAACCTTTGATTTCTTTTTTAACACTTCCATCTGGGTTTAATTTTTTAGCACCTTGTAAGTGATTAATTACAGAAGTAGTTAAAGTGTAGTATAAGCCAATATTTGCAACACCAGTAACAGCGCCAGCCGGAACTAAGAATTTTTTATCTTCAGCAGATGTATTTTTATCTGTTGCAGCGGCAAAAGTGTTGCTTGCAGCGGCAAAAACCATACCTAGGGCATTAAGAGCTAAAAGCATTTTACCTGCTTTTGTAGGATCTGGGTTACATTTTGAGATTAAAGTAGTTGCTATATCAGCCATTATTTAACCTCCTTGTCATCGAGTAAAATAGGATTTTGTGCTTGGTGCGGGTGGTTAGGACCTGCATATACTTTGAGTTTGTTGAATTGTTCTTGACCCAAAGTGTTGTGAGGCAACATACCTTTTACAGCCTTTTCAATCAACTTAGTTGCATCTTTTTCACGAACTTCTTTTACAGAAGCTGATTTCAAACCACCTGGGAATCCTGTGTGGTGGTAGTAAATTTTGTCTGTTTCTTTGTTTCCTGAAACTACAACTTTTTCTGCATTTACAACGATT
>OIYG01001966.1_pt1 | contig 14146 bp, 14 predicted proteins | sample 1587861 | NCBI WGS metagenome assembly OIYG01 (sample SAMN03283272) | human gut metagenome | biome: human-associated habitat; material: feces | host: Homo sapiens | place: Peru | collected 2012 | reverse complement strand
TACTTACCACCCATTTGCAAAAGAGGAGCTTTACAAAAAAAGCAGGACAAATTGCCCTACTAAAGAATTCTTCACATCGCCTTATACTCCATCACAAGCAGATGAATCACTCTTTGTTCCGATTTCTGCACCATATTTTTTAATCATCTCAATCATAAAATTAGCGCATCTTATTTTTGCTTCTTTCTCAAGCTTTTCCTTGTTCCGATTTTTTTGACTCATTTCATTGTTTTGGGGTGTGTCGATTCTTTTGTCATCCATACGACACGCCTCCTTCCAAAATATTCAATGAATAATTCTCAATAATCATATGTAAGAAAAGCGTTTTTTTTCGAAGGTGTTTGTATCAAAAATCGGAAGATTTTTGAATTTGCGTTCAATCAGTCTATTTTAAATCAAAAATCAGACATATATATAATGAGCACTGCTCAATAGGGTATACTCTAAAATACATTCAAATCCCTGCCTCTATGTGTTAAAATAGAGTTGAAAAATGCATTTTTGAGCATATTGCCCTCCACATCTTAGAGTCTATTTGAACAATAGGAGGAGTAAAAATGACTAAAGGAAAAAACATCGCATATGTCAGAGTATCAACAACAGATCAAAACGAAGCAAGACAGAATGAAGCTCTCAATAAGTACAACATTGACAAGTGGTATGTCGAAAAAATAACAGGTAAAGATACGAATCGACCTAAGCTTATTGAAATGTTAGATTTTATCCGCGAGGATGACACTGTTTACGTGGAAGAATTCTCAAGATTAGGCAGATCCACACAAGACTTACTTGACATAGTACAACATATAGAAAACAAAGGTGCTAAATTTATTAGCATCAAGGAGAATTTCGATACTAAAACACCCGCAGGCAGACTTCAAATGACAATGATGGCTGCTATCGCGGAATTTGAAAGGTCTATGATTTTGGAAAGACAACGTGAAGGTATTGCTATCGCAAAAAAAGAAGGAAAATATAAAGGTCGCAAAAAGATCAAACGAACAGACATTGATATCCATTATGATAGATATATGTCAAGGAAAGCGAGTAAAACTCAAATTGCTAACGAGCTAGGAATCAGTCGAAACACTTTAACACGCCTATTTAACGAGTATGAAAAAACACTTTCTGGAGGTGATCAATAATGTTACTTGATCTATTAGAAACATATGTTTCTGAGGAAGAAACAATACGTATCATTGCAGAACAAATTATTAACGGAGAATCCGATGAGGAATTGCTAAAGCAGTACCCTAATGAGTTAGTCGAAAGAGCACACCTATACGCTCTCTCGTTATATTATTAAACACATTCTTTCATAAAAATTGGGAAGACGATAAAAAATCGTCTTCCCTTTATTTATCTTTGCATTGTTCTTAGCATAAGTGCCCAAAGTCCATGAAGCAACGCCCCCATTGTATGCTTCCCTGACGCGGCAGATTTAATAGGAGCAGATACGACTCCACGTATAGCTGATACCTTTCCAACAGAAGTGATATTCTTAATTTCCTTCTTTGTGATATCCTTAATTCTTTCCTTATCTCTTACTTTTTTCATATCGGGACCAATTAAATCAATTCTATTAATTTCTGAATCAATCGCTTCTTTTCCAATAAATACTTTTCCGTCGACTACCATTTTAAGATTGTCTGGATCCAAGAATTTCACTTTACGACCGTTTGCTTTAATTTCCGGTGTTTCAGACACATTATCCGCCTTCATCAAATTAATTGCTGCTTGTCTAGTTTTTTCAGCATGTTTGACCATATCGTCCTTGTCTTTTGCAATTTGTGCCTGTCTAAGTTTTTCATCGATATTATCTATCATGATCACTACCTCCTCAATTTTTTATTTTCAATTACTATATGTATGATAAAATCCACTGAAACAAAATTTTATCTGAGTTTTTTGTTGTATGAGAATATTTCTAACATATTATTAACGAGTATAGATAATTGGAGTTCAAAAGAGTTAACGCTTAGGACTCAATTTCTATATCTCATTGTTTCCTCGTGTTAGTCTCCTTTCACAAAGGGTGGTTGTAGTGTTCCGGATTGCAACCATCCACTTTCAAATTATCCGGATATTTTAGGAGGAATTTTAAATGAACAAAGAAAGACTTAGAAAAGATGTATACGAAATGGTATGGGCAAAACTAACCCAACAATTAAAAATACACATTGCTATCGAAGAGGATCCTGAAGATGATAAACTTGATGACATTGAGGCCTTGATTAGTGTTTCGAAATACTATGGCACTTTCTCTTGGGTATTATCACGCGAAGGACAAGAATTACAAATCCATGCACTTGATAATGGAAACGTTACCTTAGTTATCGAAGAACAGGTTCATCGTACAATAGTTATTAAACTCAACTATGAGAACGACTCTAACGAATTTTTAACAACCGTCGAAAATACAATTGTAGACTTTATCCAGATTTTTTATACCGGAAACTGGCATATCCTAGCTGATTACCTTAGCCCAGCAGCTTCTGGTGAAACCGACTGGCGAGAGTTACTTGACCTTTACAAAAAATACGAGGCAGAACATCCATACATGTGTGGAAATATCACATATTTGTAAATTCCTAAAATACAGTACAAAAACGACCATATTAGAGTATTTCAACTCTGACATGGTCGTTTTCTTTTTTAGCAACGTCTAATCACAGATGAAACTAATAACCTCTAATTGCCGAAACAATAGAATCTGTATTCCATCTTACAATTTTATCAGCAGCATTTTTTACTACAGCTGAAGTTCTTTCTGAACCCCATGGTTCAATAGCAATTATTTTCTTATTCATAGACTTTGCAAGTTCAATTTCAATATTTATCCATTTGCTATAAGTAGAGTATACACCTGCCATAATAAGCACACAGCTTGCTGGTTGCATTTGTCTTCTGATAGCTTCCTTCAATTGATATGCATATGAAGCATTGTGAATCGGATCATTTTTAGGAACCGAATAATCACGATAATCAAAATATGGTTTTGATCTTAGCATATTTGTTAATTTATCATATGCATCGCCATATGCCCATGAATGGCTTATAAATAAGTTGTAAGTCATTGAATTCCTCCTTGTGAACAGCATTTAATAGCAATAATGGTGATAATCGCTATTAAGTATAAAACAATAAACATTATCGGAAGTGTTTTTTCCAATTTTGTTCCATCTTGGTATTTTTTATTTTTTTCTAATCTTTTCCATTCATCGTTAAATGGCTTAACCGGTAATTTTTTTCAATATCGTTTATTACATTAAACTTTTCAGTATTAAGCAGTTTATAGTTACGAATAAATAACAGCCATATAACACTAACCACTATTCCAGCTACAAGTATAAATAAAGATTTCACATCCCAATTTATTGAAACTGCGGCTATAATAGCTAAATTCAATGTTACAAAAATATTGTTCATCGTATCTCTTCGTTGACTAACTAAATTTGCCATTTCTACACACGTTTGCCATTGTACTAATATTAGTTCTGTTTTATCATCTTCCGGCTTCAACAGCATCCCTCCTCACATATTACATTTTTCCATCCTCTATTGCATCTCACGAAACTCAACAAGCATTTTTTGAAATATTTGAGAATTCAGATATTCTTCCTTAATTACTTTCATATTGTAACCTTCAATTTCTTCGAAGTAAGGTAACCATATATTGTTACTATAGTTTTGTTTGTTTTTCCAATTCTGTTTAAGATATTCTTTGAAATTCTCTTTTTCACTATCACATTCAAACACAAGAATGCATTCCATAAACTTATTATGTGCAATTGTTTCATCATCACCATCTGGGTGATAATAAAATTCGTGAACAATATATTCAATAGAGTTTTTAATATAATACTTAAAAGCAACATCCCAATTATGATATTGTGTCAATGAAATACCATCTGTTCTTGGCGAAGGAGTAAAATAGCGTCCACCATCAAGAGACACACCCTCTAATGAAGCAAGCATTGTTTGATGGTAATATAGATTAATATCATACCATCTAGGATGAATATCTGTTTGATTGAATAAATAGTATTGATATCCATTTTTGCTATCGTCCATTACTGTTTCTATTGTAAATTCAGGTGAAAATCTATAATACATTTTTTCATCAAAACTGCCAGGTGAACAATCCCATAAATCAGAATTTTTCAGATATATCATCATTCTTTCTAGTGCAGGTAAATCTATTCCGAATCTTTTACGCCATAAGTATTCAACATCATTCAAATCAGCTTGTTTATCTATTGCAGTATTGTTATCAACAATTCGTGTATATATATGATAAGGACGAACTATCTTTCCATATAATTCCCCTTTTTCATTTTTGACCGATTTATCCCGATATTCCTTATCTAAGTAAAATGGTGTATCAAGGCTATCCTTTATAATAAGCACATCTATTTCATGATTATCTATGGTTATAGTTTGAACTTCAATTCTAGGGCGGACTCCTCCTGCAAAAGAAATATTTCTTAAAATATCTACTATGCTTTGCTGGTTTCGTCTTCTTTTATCATCTTCGATACCTTTGATAGCAAAGGTTTTATCTTCCACGCCAAAGATGATATATGAATCTCTTCTTGGCCGATTATTTGCCATACATAAAATATCATGAACCAATTCTGCTTTATCATGATGGTGTACTTCTTTAAAATCCCACCAATCATCTTCACGATGTGTTGCTATCAATTGTTTAATTTCGTCATAAAGCATTTATTCACCATCCTTCTTCAAACCATAGTAAGTGGATTCTTCAGCCACCTTTAAGGCGGTATCAACAGGAGTATACTGATAAAGCTTTGCATTTCCACTCGTACCAGCTGTGGTCATGTCAGAATTTTCTTCGAAATTCTCAACCTGTTCCATAACTTTGTTGAACACTTCAGGGCTATACTGTGGTGGATATCCATTCTTAACAAGACAAATCTTAATATCAAGTTTCAACTGATTTCTGACATTCTGGTTGTTAAGCCAATCTGCAAAGGAAGATTTAGTATCGATTATTTCTTTAACCTTCTTTGCAAGGCTTTTGCATTTGTCATTCACAACTACACCGTCAATTTCTTTATCAATTCCATACTCAAAGTTGTACTGATCACGTAAAGCAATCAAAATATCATAGAATGCCTTTTCTTCAAAAGTTAATCCGATTTTACGGAAACTTTCTCTGTTTTCATTCATCTGACGTAGAATAGCAAGTGCCTGTTCAGTAGCAGCCTTAATAATATCTTCAGATGCCTGTTCCTGTGTTGCTCCAGCCTCTTCTGCAGTAATGTGCTTACGTCTTTCATGGTATTCTTCTATTGTCTTCTCAAGCATCTCTTGGAATGTTTTAGCGGCAACCTGATTGACTTTACCATACTCTTTAATCTGCTTACGAAGCATTTTAATCAGAAGTTCAAGCTTTGTTGCAGGCATTTTTACATCCGACAACTTTTCGAAGTATTCAGGAGAGAAGATATCTTCTTCCTCGCCACTTTCAAGAACACTTTCAACCTGATTATATTTAAGAGCTTCTTCAACCATTTTTGCTACTGCACGATTCATTGTATCGGCGTCCACATCGCTTGTACCGCTCATTTTACGTACAAATCCAGCGATAGCCATAAAACATTGAGCAAGGGCAGATTCTTCTTCTCCAAGCTCTCCTGAAGGCTGACAAATATCGAAAGCAGTTCTCATACGTTTTACAGTTTTCAAGAAATACGTCTTAAAAGAAACCTTACCAGTTTCACTACTTAGTTCTTCTGTTGACGCGAATACATATTCTGCAGCCTTTGAAAGTAGCTTATAGCGCTCTATAGGGTCGCATTCAGGATTTAGGAAAGGTAATAGGTCATAATCTACAAACAGCGTTTTAAGGACTTCTAATTCCTCTCTAAATATCATCGTTGCTTGTTCAACATCATCCGAAGTCGGTGCAACTGATGTGTTACCGCCATAAACTTTCATAGCTTCACGCATATTGTCACGAATACCGATATAATCAATAATCATTCCGTGGTCTTTACCCGGAAATTTTCTGTTTACACGGCTAATAGTTTGAATAAGCAGATGTTTTTTAAGTGGTTTATCATTGTATAAGAATGTAAGCGAAGGAACATCAAATCCTGTAATCCACATATCAACAACGATAACAATGCGGAAATTTGATTTTTCTTGCTTAAATGATGCATCAAGTTCTTCTGAACGCTTGTCATTCTTAACACCACCAAGGTAGTTATACATTTCAGGTTCATCATTACTTCCAACACTTGAAACCATCGCCATAAACGGCATAGGTTTTAATTTCTTTAATTCTTCCTCTGAAGCATAAACTCCATCTGGAACTTTCTTTTCTTCAAACCATTCAGGATATTTATTTTTGAATTTAAGAAGAAGTGCATAAGCAATCGCTCTACTGGAACATACAACCATAGCTTTTTGTGTTCTGTCCGGATCTTGATCACAGGCAGAAACATAATGATCATGAATATCTACAGCAAGTCTTTCCAAACGCGATGGCTCCCCAAGAATAACTTCCATAGAACTCATTGCACGTTTACTTGCTTCAATATCATCATATGTGGCACCATCTTCGGCACATTTTTTATAGTAATTTTCAATTTTAGATGCCTTGTCTTTGTCAAGTAACACCTTCGCGATACGAGGGTGATACTTAATAGGCACAGTAAGGCCATCGGCAACAGCCTGATCCATAGTGTAACGGTCAATTTCTTCACCAAATGTTTGATAAGTCTCTGCAATTGGTGTTCCTGTAAAGCCTACGAAAGTTGCTTGGGGAAATGCTTCCTTTAGAACTTTCGCATATGGCTTTGATACCATTGCTTTCATATTTTCATCAGCATCTTTGCTAAACTGAATTTTCTTTGAATGCTCAAGCTGTGTTCTATGAGCTTCATCAGAAAAACATACAATATTCTTACGGTCATTTATAAGACCGATTTTATCCTCTTCGCGGTCGCAAAACTTTTGAATAGTACAAATGTAAAAGCCACCACTTTGTCTTGCTCCAAGTTCTTCTCGTAGTTGTTTTCTATTCTTTACGACTGATACCTCTCCAAGATTTAAGAACTCTTTACTCTTTGTGAAAAGTTTTGCACCTTGTTTCTGTAATTCTTCTCTGTCCACAATCAATATAATTGTAGGTGAGCCAATTTCCGGAATATCAGTGCATCTAAGAGCAAGCTGACGAGCAAGGAATGCCATTGTATACGTCTTTCCGCATCCTGTAGCTCCAAAGTATGTACCACCTTTACCAGTTCCTTCAACAATAGATTTAACAATGCTTTGCTTCAATAATTTAGAAGCAAAGAACTGTGGGTAACGGCATACAATTTCAACTTCTTCATGATCATAAATAATATCCTGAAAGTAAATATAATCTCTAAATAATTCTAGAAAACGTGCTGGGCTATATACGCCCTTGATCATTGTTTCTGTTTCTGCAAACGGTAAAGTAGATACTTCATCACCATCATTCACTCTACGCCACGCATAGAAGTGCTCATACGGTGTACGTACTGTGCCGAGTCTTGTCTTTACACCATCAGAAATACAAGCAAGCGGGCAATAATGCAATAAATGCGGAATATCACGCCAATAGCGAATATTTATCTGCTCCCACGCATCAAATACAGTTGCATGTGCATCTCCAGGATTTTTAAGTTCAACTACACAGAGTGGCATACCATTTACAAATAATAGTACATCAGGCCTACGATTTTCCTTTTGACCGTTATTCATATATTCAACGGTAAACTGATTCACAACTCTAAAAATATTGTTTTTAGGATTTTCAAAATCAATCAGATTTACCATCTTAGCAAGCCCATTTTGAGGCGTAAACTGAACACCATCTACCATCCAACCATAAACCTTATGAAGGGTAGCAAAATCGCTCTCAGCGCCTACAAGGCGCACATTGTCAAATATTTGTGACACTTCATCTTCATTCAAATCTATATTTGTGTTTGAAATAAATGTTTTAAAATCATCAGCAATTAATACATCATTTTTTGTACGATTTATTTTGTTGCCTGCAATATAATTCCAACCTTCTTTTTCAAGAAAACCTATGAAGGCATATTCAAAATCAGACTCACAAAAATGACCATTATAGTCTTTTAGCCTAGACATAGGCTACGCCTCCTTTCTCGCCTCTTCAATAGAACCTTTAATCAAGATAGGGCAAATATCTTTTATTTGTGCTTTGAGTTTATCGTTTATACTTTTACGTTCTTTGTAAACGTTGAAAATATCAACGATATCTTTCTGAATAGATATATCTGGAATTGGAATTTCAACAGCACACATCTCATCCCAATCAAATGTTTCTCTCGCACTTCCCCATGAATGAAACCTTGCATAGCGATTAAACTCATTTCGTTCTAATAACATTGCAAGATAACTAGGCAAAAGAACAGACTCATCATTGACAGAAAAAACAATATATGATGACGAACAAATATAGGTATCGTCACTATCATTATATGCTAATGATATTTTCTCTCCATTTCTGGATGTAACAGTTACATACGCAAATTCACTAGGGAAGACAACAGCATAATGTTTAAGAGACACACCTTCCATATTTGCTTTTGTTGGGATAAATTTCTTTTCTATTGATATTCCTTTTACATCATCAATACCATATATTAATTCATCATTCCTCACATTAGAAAGAGATATATACTTTCCAATTGGTTGATGAACTAAATCTCTACGTAACTCATCAATATATGCATCACAAGTAAGTTTTAAATCTTCTAATCCAAGTTCATAACATTGCTGATTTGATATCATGGCATTGTAGATGTCTACATACTTTTGTTGAATTTCAAGAGATGGTAAATCAAGTTCTATATCACATATATCAGACCAATTATAGAATTCTGTAGAACTCCCCCATGAATTAGTAATAACAAACCTATCAAATTCAGCACGATTGAAATACATATATAACCATTCTTTTAAAAGTATGTTTTCACAATCATTTTTCACTTTAAAAACAACATAATCTTCAGTACATATGATAGGTTTCTTTTCGTAGTTATATGTAATACTAAATTTTGAACCATTTCGTGATGTTCTATGATTAAAGAAAAATTCTCCAGGATATACGATTTGAAACTTAGTTAGATTTCGACCATTCAAATCAGCTTTTGTCGGCATCATTTTCTTGAGATTATTTACACCTCTTACATCGTCTAGTCCATATTGTAAATCTGCGTTTGCATTTCCAAGTAATTCAATTAATTCTCCAAGTCGTATATTAGTCAATGCCATAACCAATCCCCCTGAATGCTTCTTCCAACATCTGCTGGGATTTCTTTTCTGCTTTCAATATGTCCTGCATTTCTTTTTGAATACGGGACATTTCCTTTTCATAGTCGATATCCAAATCATGGTCAATGAACTCGATGTACTTACTTGGAGTCAATGCCCAATCTTTACTTTCAATTTCTTTGATTCCAACACTACGATAAAGTTCTGGCATTTCATAATTTGTTCCGTCTGTGCCTTCGTTCTGCCAAGCATGATAAATTGAAGATGCTCTTTCAATCTGTCCGGTAAGGTTGATTGTTATGTCTTCAGTATTCTTGGAATCATTTGAAGAAAGAAAAACTTTCTTTTTGCTCTGGCGTTTTACAGGGTTTTCTGTCCAGGTACGCAAATCCATGAATAGAATCTCGTGTTCACGGTTACGAAGATTTCTACCATGATAGTTACCACCTTTTTTATTCTGATTAAGAATCCATAAAGTAACACTGATGTCAGTAGTAATAAACAATTCTCTTGGAAGAACGATAATAGCCTCAACCTTATCATTCTGAATCAGTCTTTTTCTGATTTCCAATGTATCACTATCATTTAATGCACCATTAGCAAGTAAGAAACCAGCAACACCATTCATCTTCTTTAAATGAGATAGCATATGTAAAATCCACGCATAGTTGGCATTACTTGCAGGTGGAGTTCCATAATCTGCCCAACGAGGATCATTCTGTAAGTTTTCATCATACCAGCCTTTAAGGTTAAAAGGCGGATTCGCCATGATATAGTCGAAATACAATCCTTTATGCAAATCATTGGTGAAAGAAGAATCACTCATATCACCAAGATGATGACTAATACCTCGTAGCACAAGGTTCATTTTTGCAAGTCGATAAGTGGCAGCCTCTTTTTCTTGGCCGTAAACATTTACACTGGATATACTTCCTTGCTTTGATTTCACAAGTTCAGCACTCTGGATAAACATACCACCAGAACCACATGCCGGATCATATAAAGTTCCATCATAAGGTTCAATCATAGATGCAATAAGCTGAACCACGTCATGAGGGGTATAGAATTCGCCTTCTTCTTTAGTTGCATTAACAGCAAATTCTTTAAGGAAGTATTCATATACATGACCAATCAAGTCTTTTTCTTCACCAAAAGCCTTGTGGCTAATTTTATTAACTTCATCTACAAGCTTTTTGATGTCATTTGCACCGAGGTTACGAGAAGTGAATGTACCTTCGATAAAACAACCTTTCAAGTCTTTAGAAGTAGTTGCAATGCTGTGAAGTGCAGTGTCAAGTGTAACATTAAGACTTGGTGCAGGTGTATTTATAATAGTTGACCAACGTGCTTCAACAGGAAGATTATATGTTCCATCTGCAAATGTAGCATCATCAAAGAATGCTGTTCTGATATCTTCATCATCTGGGTCAAGTCCTTGTTCTATTAAGGTCTGACGTAAGTTTTCGATTCCATCTTCGTATTTTTCTCCGATAAAACGAAGGAATACAAGTGTAAGCATCATATCTCTTTTTTCAAAGAATGAGCCTGAATTTCTAGCCGCACGCAAAATATCGCGGCAGTTAAATAAAATATTGTCTATGTTCAAAGCTTTCTCAGCAGCTTTTTTAGTTTTCTTCTTAGCCATATTAATTTTCATCCTTTCCAATGTTCCATTCTGCTTCTAACGCACTGAAGTCAACATTATACTTATCACAGAACTCTTTCATTTTTTTCATAGCTGACATATTTGGTTTGCTTTTTTCATTTTCCCATCGATTGACTGTGGAAAATGATACTCCTAATTCACGCCCAAATAATTCTTGTGTTAAAAAACATTTTTCACGAATTTTCTTTATTTCATCTGAATAAGCCATGTATTTCATCTCCTTAAACGGCTATGTCATTGATATAGCATTATTATAGCATACCTCCACTGATTTATCTATCGTACTTTCATTTATAACAATACGTACAACTACCTGTTTATTCGTTGGAAACGAGTAATTTATTACGAGATTTCTACGAATAAACAGGTATAAGCCCCTTTTGCGGCTTATTTTGCTGTGCTGAACTTATTCTGACAAGTAATACATAGAAGATCAGAAGAAAGGAGAAGATATGGGAATATCAAAAAGAAAATTCGTAACAATAATAAAGGCCGGTGTATCTGCAAAGGTACATCGACGGTGATTTCATACATCGTATGTCATAAAAATAAAGTTGAATGTTCAAGTCCAAGAACACAAACAAATGGTCACGCCAGCATTACTGGCACTTAATTGATTTAACAAAAAAATACGAAAGAGAGGAATGAACATATGGGAAAATGGGCCAAAAAAAGAGCAAAGAATACTATAAAAGATGAGATTTATAACCGTTTAAGCAAATTGTTTAAAGCTGGAAACGGTAGATCTAGAAACGTTGACAAACGTAATGGAGTTGACCGCGAATATATTTATTCGAGTAAAACATATAAAACATACCACAACGAATGCAGGCGTTTTGCTGTTTGGTGCAGAAAAACACATCCTGAAGTAAGACACTTGAAAGAATGCAAGAAGTATGTAAATGAATATTTGACATATCAAATTTCTTCGGGCAAAAGCCCTTGGACACTAACAACTCAAAAAGCTGCTTTAACAAAACTTTATGGTGTTGATTATGCATCTTTCATAGCTACTCCGCCACGTGAACGTAGTAAAATAAAAAGAAGTCGTAATCCTGTATCACGCGATAAGAACATTTCAGCAAATACGGAAAAATTCCTTTCAACCATTACTTCCGCAACAGGATTAAGACGAAATGAGCTTTGTAAAATTACAGGTGATGCTTTACGCTACGATTCAAGTGGCCGTCCTTTCTTACACATCACCAGAGGGACTAAAGGCGGTAAAATCCGTGATGCTGTCATAATAGGGGCTACACCAGAAGAAACTGAATATATTGTTGGTTTATTCAAATCAGCAGGAAAGATGAAGTTATTACCAAAAGTCAGTTCTGCATACGATAACCATCGCTATCGCGCAGAATATGCCAAACGGTTATACCAACGTTTCGCACGTAATATAGATGATATTCCAAAAAAGGAACGTATCTATCTCAGAAAAGATCGAAAAGGTGAAATTTTAGATCGAAGCTGCCTTATGTATATTAGTTCATGTCTTGGACATAGCAGAATTGATGTACTATATTCTAATTATCTATATAGGACTTAGTTTCTTTAAAAATAATTATCCAGATTGGTGTACTGATGAATATAGTGTATTTTCATTTTAAAAATCAATGCAAAAAAGTAGCGTAAAGCCACTATTTGCAAGGCTTTACGCTACTTTTTTATTGTTCCCCTCAAATTGTATTTCCTGTGTTTTTAATAGCCAGTTTCAAATTGTCGAGGATTTCAATATACTTAGCATGATCTCCTTGTAAAAACACATCATTTTTTTGAAGTTTAAATCCGCTCTTACGCCTTTTAACATGACGACTCTGGTCCGGAAACTCATTGAGTATATCATATAAATCATTCATCTCTAACAGCACAGGGATGGAAGTACATTGTTCTGAATTACGTAATTTTTCAAGCAAGTAAATCTTCCAATTACGGTGATCCTTTATTGCATCCCTAACATTTTTTCTTAGTTCTTTTCTGTTGTTCGCTTTCCATTGCTCATAAGGTTTATAGAGGTAGAAAGAGCAAATTTCTTCAAACACCTGCTTAACTAAACTATCTGTTAAGTCTTTTAACTTTGACTTACCATGAAATTTCTTTACAACTGAATCATAGTTTTTTATTTTGCTCTCAACTCGCATCAAATCCTCCTCCACAACAACGCCATCATCATCGTAGACTACTATTTCACTAGTTTTCTTAATCGCAAACTCCATCTCTTTGGTTTTGTTATAAACACAAATTGACATTTGACCATTATAAACAGTATGACCGCTTATAACTTTGCTTTTTGTTTTTTTATCATCTTTTCCATAAACACTATCTTTATTAAGATGAGGTACTTTAAACATCATTACAGCAAGAGTTCTTCTATACTCGCCAAATTTATGTTCAAGTGCAAAAGTTGTATTAAGTTCTATTTGCCGTATTTCCGAATACTCGAATTCAACATCAAGTCCGTACTTTTCTTTCAATTTTATCGTAGCAATTGCAATAAAAGCATGAATTTCTTGCGCGGAATAATTTACTAAATTTATGCCCCCATAACTTTCCTTAGGCGAAAATTCATAAATTCCATATTGTTTATTCTTGATGCCAAATGTTAATGTACCAAGTTCGTTATCAACAATTCTAAGATAGCAAAACTTAACTTCATTGTCTGTAATATAAAATTGCCTACCATGAACACACTCATTATCATATCGCACCTCACAATATGTCATGGATTGTTTTAGCACTTCCTCATCAATTTCTTTAAGTACTACTTTTTTCAATTCAATACGATCAATACCAACCTTGTTAATAAGGGTTCCATCAAAATAAATGTTTCTATACATACAAACACCACCTTTCAGTGTTTATATGTCAGAAAATCGATTATTTTTGCCTCTTCAGTGTCACAAAATCAGTTGAAAATCCTGTTTTTTTACGCTCTTTTTAAGAAAATTGTTGCTTTAGGTTATCTTATTCAGCAAAAATACCATAACGATATTCGTAATATGCTTCCTTAAGTGAAATAGGCATAGGTGTAGCTCTTACCATTTCATTACTGAAAGCCTCAGTATCCATCATCATTCTTAGAATCTCAGATGCCATTTCCTTTCTCTTGAATGTATACTTAGCCTGCTTCTTAAGAAGCAGGAAATCTAGATAACCTTGTATGTATCTGGTTCCAAC
>OIYG01001964.1_pt1 | contig 14174 bp, 11 predicted proteins | sample 1587861 | NCBI WGS metagenome assembly OIYG01 (sample SAMN03283272) | human gut metagenome | biome: human-associated habitat; material: feces | host: Homo sapiens | place: Peru | collected 2012 | reverse complement strand
TATACTTCTCCCGCCGCTTTTTGTTCTCCGTCCAACGGTGGTAGAAATACTCCTTGCCTCTGACGGTTTTCTTCGTAACAGAGCCTGCGGGCAGAGCAGATATCTGCCGTTCCAGCTCCGCCGCGCGGGTTTGCATCTCGGACAAGTCCATAGCGCACCTCCTGTGAGATACTATTCTATGCAGAATTATACCCCATTATACCCTCAAAATCAAGGGTATAATGGGGTATAATTATTTTCTTCGAGCTGGTTAGCTACTAATATTCAAAGCAATTTCCTCAGTGTCTTTCTTTGTATTATACTTTCCCAGTGAAATACGAATGGCACCTTTGGTAATAGAAGCTCTTTTCCGAAAACCCATGCCGGATGCAGTACTCCTTGTTCGTCAGCCCTCTGGCCTTGCATTCCTGAATTACCGCCGCCCATTGGATTTGCCGGTATTCATCCCAAACGGCAAGGATATCTCCCATTTGCTCACCCCATTTTCCAGTTTCTTGAATAGTTGAGGCTCAGCTATTTGAGATTTGGGATATTATCTCATAGGGGCGGGAAGTGCTAGGCGGGGGGTATTGAGCGGTTACGATGGTTAAGCGTTTGCTTATAGGTGTCGTGTCCCCGATTTTGTGAAAGGCGTGTCCCCATAATTGTATTGGAAGAACTGCAAAGAGGCCACACGGTCTGTTCCGTGCGGCCCCTTTCTTTTTTACAGGTCTTTCATAACATTCAGCAGGTTTTCGTAACTATCCACATCGTGATAGACTACCTTGCCATTGGAGAGTTGCTTGAATAGTTTTCTTGCGCATTTGATTTTTGCTTGTTCAATAGGACGCAATTCAAGGCTAGACATAGTACCCTTGGTTTCCGCCACAAAGAAGATATGCTTCACCGTTCCCTGATTGAAAGCAATGGCCCAATCAGGCGCATACTGCCCAACGGGAGTCGGTATTGCGAATCCACGGGGGAGTTTTGCATAAACGCAAACTTCTTCAGCCGCCTCCAAAGAGGACGCAAACCTCTTCTCAACGCTGTTTTCAGCAGTGCCGTCCGTGAAGATATAGTCCTGAATGGCTTTGGTTGCCCGGAATGCCTTGCTGTAATCCTGATTTGGTTTTTCAGCGGTGAAGATTTCGTTATCGTAGGTGCCATCCGTCCGGTCATACACAATATGCTCAACAATCATTGTGGCTTTCTGCTCATTAATCAGGTGAATGGTTTTCGTAATGAATTCTTCGGGGTTGCGCTTAAACATATTCAGGCGAACCGAACTCATACCCTTCAAAATTTCAGCAGCAGTCCGGCGGGTCAAAGCCGTTCCCTCCGCAATTTTCCCTATCAGGTCATACTTTACCCGGCTTGCCTCACTATGTGTCAGTGTTTGTGTCTTCGTTTTCGGGTCTTCAAACGACTCCCCACGTTCTACCTCATCTCTGTCCATTACCGCCTTTTGCGCACCAACAGATGTAGTGTATTGTAATTCTGTCACAAATAAGTGCTCGTCAATTGAAGCAATTGCCTTTCTCACCAATTCTGCACTGTCAAAAGAACAGGTATAGACATACTTGTGGTTAATAAGGCCCCATAATTCTTCAAACTCTTTTTTATAAAAGTTTTTATTGAGTGGATTGGTTCTTACCTTGGTCTCGTTGCCGTTGCGAATCATCTCTTTGAAGATATTTTCATCATAAACAGAGCGAATCAACTTATGAATGCCCTCTGTTTTTGGCAGCAATTCGGTAGGCAGCGGCGCAACAACACCATTGGCAATGTCGTCCCGGTATTTCTCGGTGATTCTCCTGTCCATATCCACATAGCCGTTCTGAATTAAGTAGTATTCAATCAGATTGGCCGTCCGAACATCAATGGCGACACCCTGACCATCCACATCAATAACTTTTCCGGTAAAGAATTTTGCGTCGGCTGTTTTGGGCCGTTCATACAAATTCTTCTTGATGTCGTCCTGAAGTTCGTCCGCAAACTTCTTGTAACTATCGTCTGCAATAATGGTAAGCACATTCAAGTCATGAACAGAGGCACCACACGTCGTCGCATCCATACGGGTTCCGTCTTGATTTACGCAAAGCCGAAGTCCCCGGCCTACTTCCTGACGCTTGGCTACCGTATTATCGGAGTGCTTCAAAGTACAGATTTGGAATATATTGGGGTTATCCCAACCTTCCCGGAGTGCGGAATGCGAAAAGATGAACCGTGTTGGCTCCTCAAAGGACAGCAGCCGTTCCTTATTTTTTAGAATCAGGTCGTAAGCAGAAATATCATCTGAAAATTCGCTTCCACGCTTGACGCTGCTATCTACGCTTCGTCCGGTCTTCTTGTCAATACTGAAATATCCACGATGCACTTTGGTCTCATTCATTCCAACGGATTTCAGGTATCTTTGGTACGGGGTATCATACATAGTAACATATTGATTCAGAACATACAGATATTCCTCCTCAAACATTTTCCCATATTCCCCTAGCACTTCGTTTCCATTCTCATCATACTGTCTGTATTTCTCAACCTTATCTATAAAGAATAGCGACAGTGTTTTAATTCCCCTTGCAAAAAGGTCTTCTTCCTTTGCAAAGTGGGAGAGAATCGTTTCACGAATCTGTATTCTCCGCTTATCTCTCTCGGAAATATCACCAAATGTCTCCCCTTTGTGAATCGTTACATCATTCTGAAATGTCACCGTAGCACTATTCAGGTCAAAATGGGAGAGAACAAAGCCCTTGTACTGTTCCATTTCCTTGGAGACATAGTAGAGATTGTCGCCAATTTCCAAACGTCTTGTCACCCGTTTAATGCCATTGTCGTTACGAATCTCCAATTCAATTCTAGCCATCGGCGGCTTATTCGGTGACAGGACAAAATCTTCAAAGAAGAGGTAACTATCCGCTCCACGAAAGTTTTTTACTTCAACGCCTTTTGCCTCAATTCTCTTGACGAGCCGCTGATTATAGGCATCAACCGCATCTAGCACATACACAAGATTATGCTGCTTTTTATGAGTTGCCGAATAATTCAGTGTAAAAAGAGGGTTAAACTTCTTTAACGTGGCTTGAGTAACGGCTCCTCCCATCTTTTGCGGTTCGTCCATAATGATAATTGGCTTATTGGCAGCAATTACATCAATGGGGCGGCGGAAGCCGAAAGATTCCCTTTCATTAAAAATGATTCTTGCAGCCGCATCCCCCTTTCTTCCCTCAACATTCTTTTCCTCATTCATAGAGGCCGCAAATGCTTGGGTATTGATAATCATCACATATATCTCTGATGATTTGGAAAACCGGTCTATATCTAGCAAATTTGAACTGTTATAAACAAATACCCTTGCTATTTTCTTATAATACTGCTTAAAATGTTCAACAGTATATTCAAAGGACTTTGCAACGCCTTCCCGAATGGCAATGCTTGGAACCACAACAATAAATTTGTTCCACCCATATTGTCTGTTCAGTTCAAACATTGTTTTGATATAGACATAGGTTTTGCCGGTTCCGGTCTCCATTTCAACATCAAGGCTGACCCGTCCCAAATCTTTCACAAGGGAATCCGACTCCTGAATATTGTTCTGCTGCTGCAAAAGCCTGATATTATGGAGCAGTTGGTCATCGGACAACGTAACATCAGCATTACGATAGCCGGTAGCATCATCGGGTTCTTCAAAGACTTCTTTGATATAGGGCATTTGCTTTGTATCGTCCTGCTTTCCCAAATCCCGACGATAAGTTGTCTTCTGATGAAGGCCCTGACCGGTAAAGACCCGCACAACGGCATTTACAGCATCCGTTTGATAGGGCTGTATTTTGAAATTGAATTTCATAACCTTTTACCTTCCTCTCATTTGGCTGAATCCACCTGTTTGATAGACTCCGAGAGAAATTCCTCCATTTTAGAAACAATACTCTTCCGTTGTTCCGCAATTTTCTTGTGTGTTTCCACCATTTTTGTGTAAATCTCGTAATAATTATACTCTTTTCGGTCATCACTGAATCCCGTGTGTGACCAAAAAGAAGTGTGTTGATTGCAGTAATTCCAAAATTGTTCCCGAATGGCTTCCGTACAATCAGGACGTTCAAGATAATTCTCCGTGTATTCTTTTATTTTCTTTTCAACATCGGTGGAGTCTGTTTCCTTCAACGCATCAAAGAAAACCAACTCATCTGATGCTGCCTCATTGTATTCTCCTTCCAAAACCTGAAGTTCCTGAAAGTCTTTAACGATTTCCTCATTATACAGCACCTTAACCGAGATTACCGAAACTGCCTCACCTGTCCGAATTGCCTCCGTTACCTTCAGTCTTTCCTCCAAAAGAGAGACATTTTTGGATTGCTCCTGCATTTTCAGAGCGGCAATCAGTTGTTTTTTTGCGCTATGATTGGAAAACAATGCAACAATTACGGCGGCAACCGTCGCCACTACCCCAAGTTCTTCCCAACCAAAGGGGTATGTGAAAAATATATACTTGCAAATCCCTTCCATCAAAGAACCTTTCTATCCGTATCCGGGCTATAAGTTGCAAAAATTTGGTCAAAGTTTGCAGCGACGCTATCATTCGCCATACTGCTGTCACGCATTACAAAGTAATATGGTTTCATTTTGGCTATCGCCGTCACTGTCTCGTCCGTTAAGTCTGTATCAAAACAGGCCATCAGGAAGTTGTTCTCCACATTAAAAACCCGTTTCCCCGCAATGGTCGTCTTCTCAATCCTGCTTGACAGAGGAATACCCCGGTCAAGCATTACTTGGAACAACAAATCTTCCGGCGTACGGTCTTCTTTGATATTGTCTGTCAGCATATCAAACATATCCGGGGTATAATCCGAAGGCGTGTAATAGACATCCTTCATATTGCTAGAATCCAACCGCAACACCCGGAATCCAATATCAAGGTCTTTGGTCACAAGCGGATTCTCTTCCTTGATTTTTCTCCCCGCACGGCGAATACGCTCTTCTCCGATTTTGCAAAGGTTGTCGTAATCAGGGGAATTGCTCTTTTCGGGGAGTTGCACCATAATAAACTTGCGCTTCCCGTTGTCTTCCATATTCTTTTTCATAACAGCGTGGGCTGTCGTTGCGGAACCAGAGAAATAGTCAAGCACCAAAGAGTCCTTATCTGCCGCAATGGTCAAAATCCGGTCAAGCAAACGAACAGGCTTGGGCGTGTCAAAAGGTGCTGTTCCTCCGAAGAGCGCCTTCACTTCCTTCTTAGCCTCGTCTGTATGACCAACTTCTTCGTAGGGCCAAAGGTTGGTTGGTAGTTTTCCGCTTACTTTCTCCAAATACGTCTTACGACGAATACCTCCAAGTCCGCCTTTTGTAAAATAAAACTTGGGCCACGGGCCAACATCAAACACTTTTTGTGCTAATTTGCGTGATTCTTCCATAGAAAGTGAGAGAACAATTCCCTTTACACCGGGACGAACCTGCTCTGCCGAAATCCCACACACTTTAGCACGCTGCTCCTCATCGTGCAAATCTTTGAGTTCATAAGGGCACCACCCCTGCATAATACGGAGCATTTCGTCCTGCTGATACCGCCAATGTGCCTTATCACTCGGATAAAGCATAGCACCCGTAAATGGATGTTGGATTGCATACACCATTCCTTGATGTGATGCTCCTTCTGACGCACATGGGTCACTACTTGTCCATAAAGTCACATCGTTATCAGGATTTTTGTATTTGGCATCCATCTCTTCTGTCCGGGGCAATTTATTGGGGTTCCAATTGGGTTGCTTGCTGAACACCACAAGATGCTCCACTTCACGGACAATGCCTTGGGAATCATTACGGGGTGAATATGTGCGTTGCCAAGATATATCCCCAACAAAGCACGATTCGCCAAAAATTTCTTCACAAACCTTAATCAGATTTGCGCACTCATTATCATCAATGCTGATAAAAATAGCACCATCGTCTGTTAAAATATCTCTCGACAGCCGCAAACGGGGATAAATCATATTGAGCCAATCAGAGTGGAACCGTCCATTGCTTTCCGTGTTCTGCACAAGTTGGTTCCCTTGGTCATCATACTGACCGCTATTCGCAAGGTAGGCTTTACTCTCTTTCTCAAAATCGTCGTTATAGACGAAATCACCTCCGGTATTATACGGGGGGTCAATATAGATGAGTCTGATTTTTCCCAAATAGGTTTCCTGCAAGAGTTTCAGAACGTCTAAGTTATCTCCCTCAATATAGAGGTTTTCGCTGTCAAATCCACCTGCAGTTCCATCTTTTCCCACACTTTCCGCCACAACAGGCCGAAGCGTTGCAGCCGTCGGGGCATTTGCTGCCAATACAGCCATTTTCTTATCCGGCCATATAAATTGATACCGCTCCGTTTTTCCATCCACAACAGCAGAAGATAATTCCTGTTTCAGAGCATCAAAGTCAATTGCCGTCTCTATTTCACCGTTTTCTCCCATCCGCTCTGTCAAGCAGTTTGGAAACAGCCTCCCAATGGCGGCAATGTTCTCCTCAATTTTATTGACGGAGTGCATTTTAAGTTTATCCATAGTCACTTATTATTCTCCTCTGATAATTCACGAAATTCTATTCCGCTTGCAATATGCTTTAAAGTATCTGCCGTTCCGCTATCTATCCTTATTTTGCTTTTGTTTCTCTCAAGTGGCTGCAAGGACGAGAAAAGTACTCCGTAGTATTCATTGAGTCTGTTTTCAAGAAGAATGCCCTTCTTCCCATCTGCAAATATTTCATCTTCCGCATAGCACTCTCCTTCGGAAAGCAAGAAATCATAGCACTGCCAAGGGACATTCTTTGCAACATCAATCAATGGCTTAGAATTATCGCCAGTGATAAATTCGTTATACTGCCTTGCACTCCGCAATTTTAATCCAATCATTACCGGCAAAACAACAATTTTTGCAAAGTATGTACTTGATGGATTGTAATATGATTGGTTTTTGGGCGCTACAAATTTTGTTGCCACCACATACCTGCTTATCTCTCGCATTGACAAATCATAAGTTTGGATAAACGCCCTGCAAACCACATCATACCATCTATCCGTAACCACATAATCAATACTATTATAAAAACAATTCATATCAGGCTTCGGAAGAGCAATCCTCATATCAAAAAATCTATCCAAGTATCGCCCGGAATCAAAATCCGCTCCATAGTAATTGCTGATGGTGTGTTCAAGTTCTTTTGCATTGATAGAGAACACGAACGTGATTCTTTCATTCCCAAAATAGTGCTTTATTCGCTCCAACACCTGAATAGCGTATGTAGGTCTGCACCTATCCAATTCGTCTATAAAGACCACAAGACGGTTTCCCTTCTCCGGCAGCAGCGAATCAAAGAACTCGGATATGCTTTTCTCCAATGTTTTTTCAGCCTGCAGCGTGTCTATGATTGTATGGTTCTTAAAACTCTCCACCACATCTTTTATGTTTTTTCCACTAAAGTAATCAAATATGGCTGCTGCTTTATCAAAAAAATTGCTTTCAGAAGGAAATTGGAAACTGCTCTCCGACGCTTGCAAAATGGAATAAACGATTGAAAGAATCGGGTCGTTATCATTATCATTTTTCCAAGCGTCGTAATACACACACACTTGTGGCTGCATTTCTGCATAGTGCCCACCGGAAAGAGAATTACAAACGCTCTGTACATGCTGCTCTTTCTCCTCCCCCATCTCCTCATTCTTGACATTCGGATTGATGGCATCCAATATCATTTTCGCTTGTTTTACGAAAAAGGTCTTGCCACTTCCCCACTGCCCGTCAAGGGCAATACAGTAAGCACCTTCAATACTATCCAAAATCCTGCAAAAATCCCATACATCCCTATTTCGTCCTATTGCATTATCTACAAATGTCTCAAATAGATTGTCAAAATTCGGCAACAGCTCGCAAGACCTCATATATTAAAAATCTCCTTTCTCAGTGCGGTAATTCTCTATCTTAATTCTTATTCTACCTTATTCTTGATTGCATAGCAAGAGCGTTTCTCATCTCGTTGCGAAAAGCTCTATTGTATTCAAGGTTCTTGTACGCAAATCATTTGTATGCCTCGGCAACAATTTTGCTCTTTGGACTCAAAAGAAACTTTCCATTACAAAGGAGGTCTGGCTTATCGCCCACCCCTAACATTTTTAGACCCCTTTGAATCTCTATACCTGCGGCAAAACGATCTTCTGCACCCGATAATTTCCCCCATCAATCGTCAAAACCGCAAAACTGATTTCCTGCCCAAACCGCCGCTTGCCGCAGCTGCCAGGGTTGAGCCAGTGTTTGCCGTCTATCTCCTGTTCCAAATACTTGTGGGAGTGGCCGAAAATAACAATGTCGGCAGCCGGCGCAAATGTCCGCACCTGCTGCCAAACTTTATAGACTTCTGTTACTGCCTCTCTATACCACCGTCTTGTGTTCCAAAAAGCAGCCCCCATCGTGAGAATAGATCACGCCGACTGCCTGCAAATATGCGTAGATCACCGTCGTCCCAACGAATTTCATAACCCAGGTTATCATCCTGTCACAAGATTCTTGCAGAGAATAGCAAAATATGCATTGATATTTGCTCATAATTTTGCTATACTAAAAACGTAAAGGAGTGATGATCATGCCCAGTATCCGCCCAATTTCTGATTTGAGAAACAGTGCCAATGAGATTTCGGATTTCTGCCGCCAAAGCAGGGAGCCCGTTTATATCACTCGAAACGGCACCGGTGATATGGTTGTTATGAACATCGAAGAATATGAACGTCAAATGGCACTGATCGACTTGTATGGCAAGCTGGCAGTTGCGGAAGCAGAGATCTCCTTCGGTGCAGTCGGAGAGGATTTTATGACGGTTGCCAAGCAGATGCGGGAGCGTATCCATGGAACGGTATGATGTTCGTATTTTCCCCACCGCGCAGCAGGACCTTATGGATGTAATCGATTACCTCAATACCCTTTCCAAAGAAGCGGCCCTGAACTTTTATGACAGACTTGTCAGCGAAATTGCCAGCCTGTCCACAATGCCGGAACGCTGCCCCCGCCCCAGAGACTTGGCGTTGGCAGCCAAGGGCTACCGCTATCTCGCGGTAGGAAATTACCTGGTTTTTTATGTGATCGTCGGTCCCGTTGTTCAGATTCGGAGAATCCTGTACGCCAAAAGAGACTATAAACAGCTGCTATGATTTCGGAGTGGGCGAAAATGCCCACTCCGTTTTTATATGATTTTGCGAGACGGACAAAAAAGCCACCTCGTTGCTTCGGACAATAGGCTTCCAAATGCCTATCGAACTGCTTCAAAGTGGCTTCATTGGCAATATAACACACAACAAGCAAAACGTCAACATGTACGTCAAAAAAATCTCGGATGTATTTCGGAAGGGCGTAGGACTGCACTCCTCCCGGAACAATCGAGATTCGGAGTATATAGAGCTGGTGAAAGACCCAGAGAAGAACCGGGGACGGTTGCAGAAAATGGTGTAGAAAGCGGCAAGGAAAGCCAGGTATTCAGAGGTCGCTTACCACGGTACAAAACGAAGATTCCGCCACTCAAAACACTTCTCCACGCAACAACACTTCTCAAATCCACCCACGCCTCCTGCCCCCCTATACAAAAGCACCGCATTCTATTGAATCCAGCACAGTGGGATGGTCATCAAGCCTTCTTCCGCGGCTCCCTGATATATTATATTTTTTCAGAAACGGAGCTGCTGACGGTCAATTCAAAATGATTTCTATTGGTTTTTAGAAGCCCTTCTTTTTGCAGCCTGGAAATCTCCGTAGACATTGCCGCGCGGTCAATGCAAAGGTAGTCTGCCAACTGCTGCCGGTCAAAGGGAATATCGAAGGAGAGTGACGAATGCCTGGTGGACTCTGCCGACAGATACGACAGCAGTTTGTCCCTGGTCGTTCGCTTGCCGACATGGGTGATTTTATCGTTAAAAACCAGGATTTTATTGGCCAGCACGCTGACCAGGTTGCGGATCAGCTTCTGGTGGTGCTCGCAGGCCGTCGGGCAGGAGGCCAGCAGTCTCTGGACGTTTAAGAAGATGATTTCACAATCCTCGTCTGCCACCACGCTGATATTCAGAATGGCTCCGGGGCTGGCCGCATAGGGTTCCCCGAAGAAGTCACCTGCGTGGCACTTGGACAGAATGTTCCGATGTCCCCAAAGGTCTTCCTGAATAATGAGAACACCGCCTGACACCACCAGCCCCATGACCTCGGTGGCATCTCCCGCCCTGAAAATATAAGAATCCCGTTCTTTGAAAACAGTTGCTGCGTTTACACAGTGCAGGATGGACAGGATTTCTTGATCTGTAAGGCCTTTGAAAAACGGACTGTTTCTGAGAATGGGTAAATATTTTTTCAAAATCATCCCTCCATGTTGGAAATCAAACATACAAGTTGTGTTTATAATACTATAATTCTAACAGAAAAACAAGAAATGCTACTGACGGAGGTCAAAAAATGATAAGAAAAATTATTCGGATCGACCGGGAACGCTGCAACGGATGCGGTGCCTGTGCCAAGGCCTGCCACGAAGGGGCCATTGAGATCATAAACGGAAAAGCTGCATTGGTGAGAGAACACTTTTGCGACGGGCTGGGCGACTGTCTCCCGGAATGCCCAACAGGTGCCATTTCCTTTGAAGAACGGGAAGCACCTGCATACGATGAGAAGGCCGTAAAAGAAGCCCAGGAAAAAGCATTTGTCAAAAACCAGGCGGCATCCAAACACACGGGCTGTCCCGGCGCGAAAAGTATGCAGATCCAGCGTCCGGCAGCACCCGGAACCGGCACCCCCGCTCCCAACCCAGCACAGATGTCCGCACTCCGGAACTGGCCGGTACAAATCAAACTGGCACCTGTCAGCGCACCCTATTTTAACGGTGCAAAGCTTCTGATTGCCGCCGATTGCACCGCCTATGCTTACGCAAGCTTTCACCAGGATTTTATCCGGAACAAGCTGACCCTCATCGGCTGCCCCAAATTGGACCAAGTGGATTACAGCGAAAAGCTGACCGCAATCATTCAAGGTAACGACATTCAAAGCGTAACCATTGTAAGAATGGAAGTTCCCTGCTGCGGCGGTCTGGAGATGGCGGCCAAGAAAGCACTTCAAAACAGCGGGAAATTCATCCCCTGGCAGGTCGTCACCATCAGTATTGACGGTAAAATGATAGAGTAAAAGGAGCATACAACTATGGAGCAGAAGATGTTTTGTTTTCAGTGCGAGCAGACAGTCGGATGTACGGGATGCACAGGAAGTGCCGGTGTCTGTGGGAAAAAGGCAGACACCGCAAAATTGCAGGATGAACTGACAGGTGCGTTGATCGGTCTGGCAAGAGCAGTCGATGGTGCGCAAACCATTTCCAAAAGGACCGGGCAGGTCATCATTGAAGGGCTGTTTACGACAGTTACAAACGTAAGCTTTGACAATGCGGCCATCGAAAAGATGATACAAAAAGTCAGAGCCGAGAAAGAGCGGCTGGTTCCTGATTGCAGCAGGTGTCAATCCCCCTGCGGTAAGACAGACGAATACGATATGCGGCAGCTGTGGAATGCCGATGAAGATATCCGTTCTTTGAAATCGCTTATTCTGTTCGGGATTCGCGGAATGGCAGCCTATGCTTATCATGCAAGTGTCCTGAATTATGAAGATGCCGAAGTGGACCAGTTTTTCTGCGAAGCCCTATTTAGAATCGGTTATGAAGAAAGTGTCGAACGTCTGCTTCCTACCGTGCTGAAAGTCGGGGAAATCAACTTGAAGTGCATGGCACTCCTGGACAAGGCCAATACACAGACCTATGGGACACCGGAACCGACTGCTGTGACCCTTGCCGTAGAAAAAGGGCCGTTTATTGTTGTGACCGGTCATGATCTGAAGGACCTTCAGCTTTTGCTGGAGCAGACCGAGGGAAAAGGGATCAACATCTACACCCACGGTGAAATGCTTCCGGCCCATGCCTACCCCTTCTTAAAAAAGTTCTCTCACCTGAAAGGACATTTCGGAACCGCATGGCAGAATCAGCAAAAGGAATTTGATCATCTTCCCGCTCCAATCCTCTACACCACAAACTGCCTGATGCCGCCAAAAAACAGCTATGCAGACAGAGTATTTACAACAGAAGTAGTTGCTTTCCCGGGTGCTGTTCATATTGACGAGCAGAAGGATTTCACGCCGGTTATCCAAAAAGCACTGGAACTGGGCGGTTACAAAGAAGACCGGCAATTCTCCGGTATCAATGGCGGCACGAAAGTGACAACCGGTTTTGGTCATGCAGCCATCCTATCCCATGCGGGTACAGTCGTAGAAGCCGTAAAATCCGGTGCCATCCGCCATTTCTTCCTGGTTGCCGGTTGTGACGGTGCGAAACCGGGCCGAAACTATTACACAGAATTCGTGAAACAAGCCCCTTCTGACAGCATCATCCTCACCCTCGCCTGTGGAAAATTCCGTTTCAACGATCTTGATCTGGGAGAAATCAGTGGTCTGCCCCGGCTGATGGATATGGGCCAGTGTAATGATGCCTACGGCGCAATACAGGTTGCCGTGGCACTTGCGGAGGCTTTTGGATGTTCTGTAAATGAACTTCCGCTCTCCTTCGTTCTGTCCTGGTATGAGCAGAAAGCGGTCTGTATCCTGCTGACTCTTCTGCATCTCGGCATTAAAAACATCCGCCTTGGTCCTTCTCTCCCGGCGTTTTTGTCTCCCAACATTCTGAACTTCCTGGTGGAAAACTATGGCATCGCGCCTATTACTACACCGGAAGAAGACATGAACGCCCTCCTGAACCAGAAATAAAGCGAGGATTCCGCCACTCAAAGCACTTCCCCACACAAAGACACCGCCCGGCAAGTATCAAAACCTTGCCGGGCTTGTCCTTTATTCGTTAAGCACCGCATTCCAGAGCTCCACTCCGGCTCTTTCCCCAAGCCTTTGACCTCCGAGGAAGAACGCCATTACTTAGCTCGTGCCGCTCAAGGTGACCTGGAGGCCAGAAGACTAGGAGCTTACCACCTGAATATTTGAAAAGTAGGATTTTGGGGCCGATATATTTATTGAAAAGTCTTGAAAAATAAGCCGAAAAGATATTGAAAAGTTGGTTCGCAAAGAAAGAGAAGTCCGCTGGCTAGAGGGAGTAGAACGAATAGCGATTGGAAAGTGCAATGGGAAAAGAATAGGGCGGTTATCGGATAAAAGCCCATCTATGTCATATTGCACAGAAATAAAAAGAAGTTTTAGGTAAAAAAGACGAATATTCGTTTCAACTGATGATTTCGGTTGCCTGTCTGGCGCAAAGGTGCTAAGCTAAAAACATAACATGGACATCCTGCGGGAAGAAAAATAGCGCAATAGATAAGGAGCGGAATATGACATTAGAAAAACAAGATGCGGAGCTCTTTTATCAGCTTTGGTTCCCTTTGCTGGACTTTGTGAATCAAAAATACCGGGTATGTCCCGGCATGGGAACCATTGACCGGAGCCGAGGCGTCGATGCTGCTGAAGCGAAGAAGATTGCGGATTATTTGTGGTCCCACACGCAGGTGCTTCAGGAATACATTGCCTAGCCAGGAGCTGCGGGATAGCCTGACGTTTGTAATGCAGAACCATCGTGGACAAGACATTTGAAAAAGATACATCCCCGGCAGGCAAATCACGCTTGCCGGGGATTGTGCATTTTTGTGAATTACAGCGAAAAACTTCCGCATATGCGTAATATCAAAAGTGGACCACTACAGTCCACGGTTATTTTTCCACCTGCTTTGGGGCAAAAATAAAACTGGGAAAAAGGACAATTACAGACCTTGCTCATGCGGAAACACGCACACAAGACCAATTTCATCGTGTAACGGTGTTTCCTGACCTGCAAAGATGGGCTGCCCCGGCCTCTCTACGTGGGTACTCGTCGCTATAGGAGCGTTTTGTCTATTTTATGAATTTGCTCATTTAGAGTATAGTTAAAAAGTTATCCACAGCCTCGATGCAAAAAAACGCAGACCCTTTCTGTTTCCGGAGAGGATCTGCGTTTTTCTGGGGAGGGCTTTTTTAACAGCTCCAGCGTAAAATATTTCATCTCAGACTATCTTTTTTCCGTTCTGCTTCGTTATACTAAATGAAAGCGCTTTTAATCTACAGGAGAGGAGGAAAAACATGGACGGCGATTTCCTGCTCCTGCACAGAATGCAAAATGGCGATGATCAG
>OIYG01001962.1_pt1 | contig 14182 bp, 17 predicted proteins | sample 1587861 | NCBI WGS metagenome assembly OIYG01 (sample SAMN03283272) | human gut metagenome | biome: human-associated habitat; material: feces | host: Homo sapiens | place: Peru | collected 2012 | reverse complement strand
CCCTGCAAGCTGACGGTTGGAGAATGGCTGGACATCTGGACGCAGGATTATCTTGGCGGGGTGAAATCGTCTACGGCGTATCTCTATAAGAAGAATGTGGAGTTGTATATTACGCCGCATCTTGGGAACATCAAGCTGGAATCCCTGAACGCCCATACAATACAGCACTTTTACAATCAGCTTGTCTCCCCGACCGACCCGGCAGTCAATCCCCTTTCGGCAAAGACAGTAAAGAATATTCACGGCGTTTTTCATAAGGCCATGCAGCAAGCAGTGCTGATCGGTTATCTGCGCGTCAATCCGACGGACGCCTGTACACTTCCCCGTGTTATCAAGAAAGAAATGCACCCGCTGGAGGAAGATCAAGTCTCTGCATTTCTGAAAGAAGTACAAGGAAATCCCCACGAATATCTTTACAAAATTGCGCTGTTTACAGGGCTGCGGGAGGGTGAAATACTTGGATTGGGCTGGGAGCATATTGACCTTGAGAACGGAATCCTGACAGTGAAACGCCAACTCCGCAAAGAGCAGAAAAAGGGCGGGCAATATTACTTCTCTCCTCCGAAGAATAACCGTGCTCGCAGCATCTCTCTGGCTCCCTCGGTGGTTTTTCTGTTTCGCCTGCAGAAGCTGAAACAAAACGGTATGCGGCTGGAGGTGGGCGATGCCTGGCAGGAGAATGGTCTTGTCTTTTCCAATCAAACCGGCGGCTATCTATCCTATCGCACGGTGTATGACTGCTTCAAGCGCATTGTGAAAAGAATAAGCTCTCCGGCTACCCGCTTTCACGACCTGCGCCACACATACGCAGTTGCCTGTATCAAAAGTGGTGACGACATTAAAACCGTGCAGGAAAATCTCGGACACGCAACCGCTGCATTTACGTTAGATGTTTACGGACACGTCACGAAGAAGATGAAGCAGGATAGCGCACAGCGTATGGAGCAGTTTATTCAATCCGTTTCTGTCGGGTGACTTCATAAGGCTAAAAATAAGGCTAAATCCACTTTTGGGCAAAGCAAAAAACCTTGCAACCATGATGGTTACAAGGTTTTTGGATGGTGCGCGGTACAGGACTCGAATTCGGAAAAAAGAATTTTCAGCAACAAATTACGTCAAATTATGTGATATTCAGTTTTGAAACTATAAAACATGGTATCAGTCAGTCCAGTTGTTTTATAGAAGATGGCCCGTTAAAGGGTCAGGATAAGGGTCAATCCCGAAATGCATAAAAGGAGTATCACGCAATGGAAGTCACTTACACAAACCACGAGGGCTTTTACCTGCCAAATCTTACCTTACCGAGAAAAGAAGAAGCGTCCTTCGGACGCTATGGCCGTCTGCGGCTCAAGTACCTCAAGGAACATCGGAAGGTCTTATACATCAAGGCTGCTCTCCTTTGCAGAATATGCAAAGGAGAGCAGCCGGAGGTTCTGGCCACTTTGATCCAGACGATTGTAGAAAGAATTTATATTGTGGATAAGGATGACGAGCGTTACTGCCACATCTTTATCAAGGGCTGTTCCGGAGAAGATTACACCGGCTTCTTCCAGACAGCCGGTTACATAGAGCAAAATACTGTCCCTGTGTGTGATTCAGAACAGTATTGCATTTCCAAGCTGGTATACGCTTCACTCTGCCGCAGCGTTTCACGAAAGTACCTCGAGATTCGCTGACTTCTTGCATCGCCATTTCATGCTTTCACCCGCTTTCTTTGAATATAATAAAACGGCACCCTGTACAAATGTCTGTACAGGGTGCCGTGCGATTATTTTCGCCAGTTGGCTATGGGATAGGTGCCATACTTCCTCTTGAAGTTTTCCAGCAGGAGGTGTTCTTTATCTTCACAGTTTTCGCAGACACACCATCTGCAGATAAGGTTTTCATATCCTTCGACTTGAAAAATCGCCCGTCCGCCACGGTGGTTGTCCCCTCCGTCGAAGCCGTAACGCATATACTGCCGCAACCGTTGAAACAATCCACTTTTGCCATTTGCCTTGCCTATATAGAGAATATCAGAGGGAACACGCTTTGTCTCTAAGTATTCAACGCGATAGGCATCGCCGGGATGATTGTCTATAGCATCCTTGAATACTATCCGCATTCCTGCTGGAACTCGAATGCAATAGATTCCTTTGCTTTTGGGAACGGTGGATTTTCGCGTGCAAAAGGCGTCCCATAAGTCGACCAACTTACACTGGTTATTATCCATTCTCGACAATCACTAATCAATTTTGTTTAGAGATTATTTGTTGCCGTGTTCACTTTTCTTTCGATTATTTGATCTATCCATATTATCCTGCCTATATGGGCTGATATTATCAGTTTGTTATCGGTATTGATAACAAATGCCCTGTAACTGCAGATAATATTGTCATTATAATTATGTTAATTAACTGGGCTTCCAATAATCCTTGAACTCTTAATTCTCTTTTCATTCTCCGCAAAAAATTGACATTGGAGTTCTAAGTAGCCACATAGCTTTTCCCAAGTAACATTAGCGTCGGAGAGTGCAGGTGGATATATGCATATTGTCATTTTTCTTGATACAAATTCATCTTGCGACTTTATTGCAAAAGAGAAAATTGTTTCATGAACTACATCTTCAAATGTCCCATCACATAATCCTGCTCGTCCTGTTCCAATTACAGGTATTGTAATAGGTTCAGTATGTCCCTCCTTAGATAAATACTCCCATAACCCAACAAGCGCTTTTGTCATATTTTGCATAGTTACATTTTGAGTTTTTCCCGTTTTACTAACATCCGCAACAGCAAGAAAATAATAATGCTGCCCATTGCAAGTAATCTTAGCAACTGTTCCTATCTCATACCTATTTCTATTCGTTTTTGTTCTATCTTCCAAAATTTCATAACAATTAGGATAACATTCATCAAGTGAATTTTTTATACTCATATCTAATGTTGAAAAATCAACACCATACATTTTCTTTTGAAACTGTCCTTGTATACTTTTTTCACTAATAAAATCACCACTCATAATTGTATCAAAAGTTGTGTTTGTTGGAATCACAATTGCCGAACCTTTTATGTTCAATAAATCTGCCATTTTTAAAGATATCATGGTATCCTTCGTTCCTAAATACGCTGTTTTTTCAGCACTTCCCTTGCGTAACAATAATACAAGCATCGCCGAAATCATAGGAACTATCAATGTGCAATTTCTAAATATGTTAAGTAACATTTGAGTTTTAAATACTGCCTGTTCAATTTCACAAAGTGTAAAATAGCCACCAATCAGTGCAAAGAAAGTTGAAATATATTCAACTGGTTTTTTTGAAACAGGAAAAAGTATCTGAATATAAATCTTATATACCAAGTTCTTCGTAAACGCTCTCATTATAGTAATAAGCTCCCGTTTTCCCTTCTTTGCGGTATCTCTCAGCAGATGCTGGCCAATTTTCCAAAGCATACTGCAATATCTTAGCGTTAAAACTGATATGCACAGCCAAATTATCTCTCATTAAAGCTGGGCAAAGATTTTGATCCGCACTTCTCTTTCCATTTAAATTGACAACAATACACGGGATTTCTCTTTTGATTGCTTGTTCAATTTCCCACCTTACATATTTATACAAATATTTTGTGTGTTCTCCTACCAACAGCACAAATACTTTTGTATTTCTGAATCTTTCTTGAAGCCCCGCTTTTATAGATGCCTCACTTTTATCATAAATATTGTTAATATCATGAGCATCATAGAAATTAAAAGATGTATGATCGCTTTGTTTCCACGCCTTCATTAAATAATAATATCTCAAATCGTTATCTGCATCCATCGAAACATATACTTTATTTTTGTATGCCATTTTAATCACTTCTCCTTTATATTTTTATTAAATCCTACAAATGATAAGCAATTTTATTACCAGAATTGATAACTCTAACTCGATAACTGCTGACCATATTATTACGTTTCATTTCAATTTTAAGTGATTTTTCTTAGAGAATCAACCGTTTGTTTCCATATCTTCAATAAGATTTTTCTTTAGCGTTTCAATTGTATCTTGGTTCTTTTTCAAAAGTTCTAACTGCCTATATGCTTTTTCCCTTAATATTTTCAACCTTTCAATTTTAGGCACTTCCTGTCTTATCAAGTCTGCATTCGTATCTTCCAGATTGATAAGCACAACCAATTCTTCCGCAGAAGCAAAATCTCTGATATTAGGAGTTTTACCTTTTATTCCTTTTTCACTTCTCCATTGTGCTGCTGTTTTTCCAAACAAAGCCATATTTAAAATATCTGCTTCTGAAGCATATGTATATGCCATTTCCTGCGGAGATAATGTGGGCGTTATCAAAAATTCTTTTACTGCATCTGTGTGGATACGATAGTTTATTTTTGAAAGTTCTCTCTTTACATCCCATCCAATCGCTAACCGATCTGCTTCATCTTTCTTTAATCGCTGATAATCGCTGATAATCTTTGATAGCTTTTGTAATTAATCCTCCACTAGATTTTCATTTATATATTTAAAATAAGGTTTCTTATTAACTTCTGTGCTATGTTCCAAATACCATTTAACACTATCCCTCAATCCGTCTTCTAATGATATGGTTTCTGGGTATATTTTGTTTTGACGCGATACATCCAAATAGTACTCATAGTTGTAAAAACTGAAATAATTTCGCTGTTCAATATCTTCATAAACATTTACAAAATCCGGTATTTTTCCTAAGCTTTCATAGCATTTTGTGACCCAATCTTTAATAGAAACTGCTTCAACATTACCAACATTTAAAATATGCTCTTGTGGCTTGTCTTTAATTATTACCTCCATCAACCTGCATAAATCTTTTACATGAAAGAATTGTAATTTCATACTGCCATCTTTAGGTAAATAGAATTTTCTGTCCGCCAAGGCGCTATCAAATACAAAAGCCTCTCTATACACGTTATTCATTGGTCCATATAAATAAGGCGGTCTTAATATATATGCATCTTTCACTCTTTCAAGTAATGCCTTTTCAGCTGCTATTTTATCGGTTCCATATGAACCCCAAAATTTATTTTCGGATTTCTCTGATTCTTCCAGGAATGGCTGAACACCATACTCAGGATAAACAGCACTTGAACTAATCATAATATACTGATCAAAAGAACCCAATTCCCTAACAAAATCAATTATATCGTTATCATTATAGGCTGTTATATCCGCTACAACATCAAAGAATGTATCCTTTAATACACCACCCAAATTATGCCTATCTCCTTCAATGAGTTTTACACCCTGAACTTGTGGCTTAGAATTTCTGTTAAGTACAAAAACTTCATAACCCACATTCACAAAATATTCTGCCACATATTTACTTACAAAAGTTGTTCCGCCTGTCACTAATATCTTTTTCATAAAGTTCTCCTTTACACAAAAAATTCGATTGATCAGATTCATAAAACACTATTTTCCATAATTGTATCATAATCACATAATCAAGAAAAGAAATTAAATTTTCTTTGTGAACTGTTGAAAAGGCTTAATAATCTATGTATAATGAACGCATATATAAGTACGGAAATAAAATAGAGGATGACTTTTTATGGCTTATTTTCAACATAGAATATCGCATTGGTGGAGCGTGTCAAAAAAATTACTTGATGAAGGATATCTTACTATTGGATTCAGAGCATTGACTGGAACAGGAATCCTTGATGCTAAAAAAGATGGTGAAAAGTTTAGTAAGATCTATAAAGAAAATTTTAATGATAATAGAAGATGGCAAGTCAATCGATTTTTGAATTTAAACACAGGTGATACAGTAGTTGTTCCGTTATATAACAAACAATTTGCTGTGGTTGAAGTAACAGATCAATGTGATATCATTGATAACCTTCCTAAAGAAGTTAAATGCAGAGTTGGATTTAGCGATGAAGTTGATTTGGGATTTTTTGTGCCTATAAAGATTGTTAATCTAACGCAGAGATCCTTTGCAACTTCTAAGTTACAGTCTCGCATGAAGAATCAGCAAACAAATATTCAAATAGATGATTTAAAGGAAGATGTTGAGCAAGCAAAAAGTGTTGAGGGGCCTATTGATTTTCATAACAAAATAAAAGATGAACTGTCAGAAAAAATGCTAGAATGTATACGAGGTCTTAATGATAGAAACACAGAAAAATTAGTTAAATGGTATCTATTAAAAATTGGTGCGACGTCTGCTAAAGTATTGGAAAAGAATTCTTTAGAAAAGGAGGATTACGAAGATGCAGATGTTATTGCTGAATTTGAAGCAATTGGTGTTGCAATAATAGTTCAAGTTAAGGCACATAATGGAGAAGAGAGTAACTGGGCTGTTAAGCAGATTAAAAGATATATGGATATAAGAATAAGTACAAATGAAGATTTGGTTTATATTCCATGGGTTATATCTACAGCAGATAGTTTTAGTCAAGAAGCAAAAGATATGGCATTAGAGCATGGAATTAAATTAATTGATGGTTTGACGTTCGCTGGTATGTTGATAGATTCAGGAATTGAGTCAATAAACAGTGAGTTAGAGTTTAGTTAAAAAGATAAAAAATAATAGTTTTCTTGGTAAAAATAAAAATACCCTGCGGCAGACACCGCAGGGTATTTTCATTTATAAGGGATTAATCCTTCAAATTAGCTTTTCTAAATCTCTTCTTTGCATCGATTTCCTCTACCAGACAGGCCTTGGTTCCAAGAACTCCCAAGGTTTTGGAATGTTCAATATCATCTAAAATAATAATCAGGACATAATCTGTAGCAATAGATGCATCAGAAGATGTCCTGATATTTTTCACTGGTATTTAGTAGCACCGTTGTTATAGCCTTTAATAAATCTATCCCGAAGTCTTTGTGGTTCGAGAATTTCTGCTTCTTTGCCGAAAGGGAAAAAATAATTATAAGCTTGTAGGAGAGAACAGCGGAACACATAAATGTCACCGGATGATTCTGGCTCTTTCCCACCTACCCAATCTCGTCTGTACGGTATACAGGCATAGCCTGTTTGAATTTGGTTTTGCATACAGGGCAGACATAGTCTCTGACTACGACAACCGGTGGCTCGTCCATAAACAGGATTCCAATATCATTGTAGTTATTTTCTTCATCATTCTTATCGTAGAAGGCATTCATTTTATTGATTTCCTCATCGGTGAGCTTTATGGTAAAGTATGCATGTTCCTCGCGACAGTCGGGGTTAGGGCAGAATGGATTAACACGGAAGCGTCTTTTGGCCTGTTCTTCCGAAGTGTTAAATATCTTGCCTAGTACCTTTGGTTTTCTTGTTCTTCTGAAAGTCCATTTGATATCCTCTATTTCTTCATCTGTGGCAGAAACCGGTGTGTCATTAACCATTACGGAAAGACCGTAAATGTCTGATTTTTCAAGCCATGGCATGGATTTTGCGATCTGGTCCAGAGTGAAGCCCTGTTTGAACATATTGTTACATACTTCTGCACTGAGAGCAGTTCTTACTGTTTTAGTATAGTTTTCCTTGTCACTGCATAAGTCGCTGTTTATTTTTTCAAATACCTCTGTAATTTCGCCCACTGACTTTTCCTCCTATTTGTCAAGCTTAATTATTTCTGTGTAAAGTACTGTGTATATCTTATCTGTCTGCAGGCAGCGATAATTATGCCTGAGGTTTTGATGAGTATATTGTAGCCTGCTTTCCCGGAATTGAAAATGAACTGTGAGTTAATCTGTTTTATGATTCATGTGTTATATAATCTATGTGTTTTATAATTCGTGTGTTTATTATGTAAATCACCGATATATACTATTTTGTAGAAAATTAAGATATAATGATGTCAGTCAGAAACAGGAAAGGAGACGCAGCATGAATTTATACATAAGTGACACACATTTTGGACATAAGAACGTAATTGGATTTGACCATAGGCCTTTTATCGACGTTAATGAGATGGATCATTGCCTGATTAAGCTATGGAACTCGAGAGTGCGGCCGGATGATCATGTATATATAGTAGGTGATTTTGCTTTCAGAAATGAGAAGCCGGCAGAGTGGTATTTAAGACAGCTCAAGGGACATAAGCATCTGGTTATCGGAAATCATGACAGAAAGACACTGGAAAGTGAAGCTGCCATGTCATATTTCGAGTCGGTGGACAAGATTGCCAGAGTAATGGATGGTGATAAGGAGATTGTCCTGTGTCATTTCCCGATAGCTGCATGGTACAAGTGCAAGTATGGCTCATGGCACATATATGGACATATCCATGGCAGGAAGGATGATGTCTATGAGTTTATGAAGACGAGACCGACAGCGTTGAATGCAGGAGCGTGTATCAATAATTACACTCCGGCATCACTGAATGAGCTTATCAGAAACAATGCGGCTTTTCAGGCGCAGTAAGTATATTATGGAATTGTTAAGAGGAGGAGTTATTATGAGTGAATTATGGATTCCGGCAGTTGAGGTTGAAAGTGCACATGGCATCAGGGAGGTGTCACTTCGCACAAGGCATCTGATGGACAGAAGGATTTTTCTGACAGGACAGATTGATGCTGCACTTGCCGATGCGTTTTTGTTGTAGATGCTTTATGTGGAGCAGACAGAATCAGAGCCGGTAGCGGTTTATATAAACAGTCCGGGCGGAGAGGTAAATTCAGGGCTTATGATTTACGATGCAATTGCTGACAGCAGTCTTACTGTAAACACAGTCTGCACAGGTCTGGCGGCGAGCATGGCAGCCATTATTCTTGCAGGAGGAAAGCGTGGGCATCGTTACATACTTAAGCACAGTAGTAGAATATTCATCTGTTTCAGTCAAGGATGCTTCGCATCGCCATTGGCGACAAGTTCCTGACAGAACCATCTGAATATTCTTAATGGTAATTTAATGAAAGGAAAAGTTTGTGGTGATTTTTGTGAATTTACTCTTGACAAAGGTCACTTCATAACAGGTGGTGTATATGCAATAGAGAGGACAGCTGAGAGGCTGTCTTTTTGCTGCTTTGAATTTAATTAGTTTGTAAATGATATTTTTAATGAAAAAAAGTTGCATAAAAAATATTTAATGATATAATAATGATAAGTAAATAGGAAAAGTGACTTGGAGGAATGAGCCATGATTATAGAGATAAGAGCAAAAAACTGTTATGCATTTGAGGATGACATTACATTTTCGATGAAAGCAGATATGCGAAATAAAAAATTTGGAACAAACGTTCATAAAGAGAATAATTTTAATGTGCTTAAAACGGCAGGAATATATGGACCAAACAATGCTGGAAAAACATGCCTAATCAAGTGCATTAGCGCAATAAGAAATGTACTTTTAAATAAGAAGAATGGTTTGATGTCTAATATATTTACTGACAGTGATGTATGCGAGTTAGGTGTTACATTTATGGCATCTGGAAGAAAGTTTTCTTATGATTTTAAGTATGATACAGAAAAAGAAGAATATATATATGAATCATTTTCTGAGATATTGAAAGATCAATATAACAACGAAAAGAAAGTCTGTTGGTTAAAAAAAGATACTATTAGCGAAATATATGAATGCATTGATGAAGCTGTGCAGACTATGATGTCGGTAGTATCTAAAAATAATTTGCTTTGCTATGTAGTAGATACAAGTAAATTTGAACATATCAACGAGATGAAGCAGATTCTTGTCGGATTTGCAGAAAAAATTGATATCATCAATATGAATAACATACCTATGCAGCACACGATTGAACTTATGAAGAATAAGAATCAGTTACAGCAAAAGGTTGTTGAGTTCATAAAAAATGCTGACTTATATATGGATAATTTTGAATATGTGGATATGGATAAGATACAGCTGAAAACTGGTGAAGGTGACGAAAAGCCAGATGAGAAAGTGCTTGATATTCCAGAGAACATTATGGATCAAATCAGATTGGTTTCTACTTATAAGGGAGTCCATGTGCCAAGTATGATGTTTGACTCTACAGGAACAAAGAAGATTGCAGCTATTGCCAGCTATGTAATTGAAGCACTTGAACAAGGCAGGATTTTAGTCGTGGATGAGTTGGATAGCAGTATTCATTTTAAGCTTACCAGGGCAATTGTTGCGATGTTTAATAATGAATTAAATACAAGTGCACAGATGATATTTACAGTACATGATATAAATCTTATGGATTGCAAGAGAATGTTTCGAAAGGAGCAGATTTGGTTTGTTCATAAGGATGAAGAAGGTGTGTATGTATATTCACTTGCAGATTTTACAGCACAGCAGGGCGTACGAGATACGACAGATGTTATGGAAAAATATCGGAAAGGTGCGCTTGGAGCTTTACCAGATCCGGAGTTGATTAACTCGTTGCTTAGTATTAAAAGTGGTGTAAAGGGGGATGATGCCGATGCCAAATAAGCTCCCCAAGTTTTTGGATAACCATAAAATTTGTATTATCTGTGAAGGTAATGAGGAATACGAGTATCTAAATCGATTAAAAAATTTAAAAGTATGGAATGAGCAATATGATATTTCATTGGTAAATGCCAGTGGAAATGGTAGTATCCCGGCGAGATATCAGGATAGGTATCAAAATGGAGCAGACGAACTGGTGCTTGTGTTCTGTGATACTGAAAAGAAACCTCATGAGCAGTATGAGGACATTAAGCGTAAGATTAATGTGTTTCATGGTGTGGATAGTGCAGCGAATGAAGTGATTATATTTGGTAATCCATGTACGATGCAGATTATATCTAAACATTGGACCGATGAAAATCTGAAATCTCCAGCAAAACCAGTGAATGCTCCTTTGATAAAGAAATATACCGGAGTTGAGAATTACAAAGGAAGAGCAGACCAGATCAATGAGGTTATGAAGTATGTTACTGTAGAGAATTACAAAGATATGAGTCGACGAGTGAAAGATTTGGATTCGGATGATTCTGTTACTGGTAGCAGTAATTTTGGAAAGTTCATAAAGCTGTTTGAGAGTGATAACAGTAGTTGGATTGAGAAGATTAATAGTAATTTAGAGGAGTAGATGATTGAATGGCTAAAGATATATTTGATAAAACGATATTTGATGGATATAGAGTAGAAAGTTTAACTGAATCAGTACAAGATATTATTCCTAAATATAATTTCGATGGCTCTACAAAAACTACTGTATTTATTTCGCACAAGCATGATGATTTAGATGAAATAAAAGGATTGATAGGACTTCTAGAAAGAAAGTATAATATTAAGGCATACATTGACAGTTTGGATAAATCAATGCCGAAAAAAACATCTGGTGAAACGGCAAGTAAAATAAAACAAAGGATAAATAGATGTAATAAATTTATCTTATTAGCAACTAATGGGGCAGTAGAGTCTAAATGGTGTAATTGGGAACTTGGGTATGGCGATGCTCAAAAATTTGATACAGATAATATTGCACTTTTTCCAATTAAGCCAGATAAGACTAACGATTACGATTATAAAGGTAATGAATACATGCGGATTTATCCACATATTGCATATTACTATGGGAGTGAAAGATATTCGAATGGGACTGTAATAAAAGAAGGCTTTTATGTATGTACGGATACAGAAAATGGTCGAATGATAGTTTCGCTTGAAAAATGGCTTAAGAAATGATTGGAGGGATAGAAATGAATAGTGAAATAAATGCTTTTATAAATAAGTATGTTAAAGAAATAAGAAATAACAATGCGGCTTTTTTTGCTGGAGCAGGCTTTTCAAAAGAATCTGGTTATGTTGATTGGAAAACATTGTTAGAATCTATTGCTTCAGAATTAGGGCTTGAGGTTGAAAAAGAGCATGATTTAGTTGCATTGGCACAATATTGCTATAATAAACATCAAAATCGAGGGATGATTAATGATGTTATTTTTGAAGAATTTTCAAAGCAAAAAGAACCAACTCAAAATCATAGAATTCTTGCAAGATTGCCAATTGGTGTGATTTGGACAACGAATTATGACGATTTGATTGAAAAGGCATTTGATAATGTGCAAAAAATAGTGGATGTAAAAAGTAGAAATGAACATTTGTCAAATACATTAGCGAATAGAGAATGCATTTTATATAAAATGCATGGTGATAAAAATAACCCTAATGATGCAATATTGATTAAAGATGATTATGAAAGATATTATAAAGCACATAAACAATTTTTGTCTGCTTTAACAGGTGATTTAATATCTAAAACTTTTTTATTTGTAGGGTTTAGTTTTCAAGATCCTAACTTAGATTATATTTTGAGTCGTATAAGAGTTGATTATGAGGAAAATCCAAGACAACATTATGCTATTATGAAATCAATTGATAGAAAAGATTATGAATCAGATGCAGATTATGATTATGCAAAAAGAAGAAATGACCTTTTTCTAGAAGATTTAAAGAGATATAGAATAAGTGCTCTTGTGATAGATGATTTTTCAGAAATTACAGAAATACTTCAGGAAATAGAGAGAAGATTAAATCAAAACAATATTTTTATCTCTGGGAGTGCAGAAGAGTATGGTGTATTTACGAAGGAAGAAGCAGAAGATTTGATTAAATTATTAAGTTCGAGATTAATTCAAGATGAATTTAATATAATATCTGGATTTGGGGTTGGTGTAGGAAGCGCTGTTATTACAGGTGCACTTGAGGAAATATATATGCATAATATCAGAATAAATAATCAAAGGTTATTGTTAAGACCATTTCCACAAGGTAAAGAGGCAAGAGTGTTATGGCAACAGTATAGAGAAGATATGATTTCACGCGCAGGAATTTCTATTTATATATTCGGCAATAAAAAACAAGATGATAATATAGTAGAGGCAAATGGCGTAAAAACGGAATTTGATATAGCAATTGATGCTAAACATATTGTAATTCCAGTTGGATGTACAGGTTATATGGCTCAAAAATTGTGGGAGCAGATCAATTTGAATATTGAAGAATATTATGGTAAAGTAAATGATGAGGTAAGAAAGACATTTCAGAGTCTTAATACAAAAATGTCAAATGATGAAATTGTGTCAAATATAGTTAAATTAATAAAGCTTCTAAGGAGGTAGTAGAATTATGGCAAAGAGACAGGTGTTTTTTAGTTTTGAGTACAATAAGGATGCTTGGAGAGCAAGTCAGGTTAGAAATATGGGAAAAGTAGATAATTCCTCCACTTTTTCTGATAATGACTGGGAAGAAGTAAAAGAAAAGACAGATGCAAAGATTAGAGAGTGGATTGATAATCAGATGGCAAAGCGTTCTTGTTTGGTGGTGTTAATTGGGGCAACTACATCAGGAAGAAAGTGGATAAATTATGAAATTGAAAAGGCATATGAGCTAAATAAGGGGATTGTAGGTATATATATACATGGATTGAAGGATAAGAATGGAAATCAAACAACAAAGGGGAGCAATCCGTTTTATAATATTTTGATAGGAAAAAATAAAGAACGTTTATCAAAATATGTTGAATGTTATGAATCACCTCATTTAACAAGTACATATGTGTTCGATGACATTAAAAATAATATAGAACAACTAATAGAAGATGCTATTAGTAATGCTGGAACATATTAATATTGAAATAGTAATGATTGCAAAATGCTTGCAAAAAGTCCAAAAACGACAAAGAATATGTAGAATTTTAAGAATAATTGTACCAAATATAGATGTTTACAATTTGGTTAGATACAATATATAGTTGCCGAAATCGAGTTTGAATGGAAACCACAAGTCTTGGAACCCGCTAAACAAGCGGATTCCGAGACTTTTTTTTCCCCTGCTACTAATTTGATACTAATAGCAAATACTCTGTATCACATCGTTTCGGTGGCAAATCAGTATAGGTTTGTATTAAATTATCTTTATTTGAGGCATCTGTATTATTTTGGTTAATGGTGCTGGACCATATGGAAGATTTGATGCTATAGCATTTGCTGAGGAAGTACCTGTATCAGATACTTCTGTATGGTTGTAAGATATTCCGGCTGCTTAAAGTAATGGATTTCCATCTAGTGGTTCTGGTGTTGGTGTAACACTTGCTGCAGCTGCCAGTTGCTCCAGATTGTTCACAAGCTCTGCCTCTGCCAGAACCTTTATCTCGTTTATGAGACCAGACTTCGTAAAAGAGAAGATTCTTTAATATAACTTGCTAATTCTAAGGATTACCGGCATTTTGAAAATAATGCCGGTAATCGATAATCCCTACGGAAGCAGATGACCTGCCGCCAGGTACAGCTCATAC
>OIYG01001956.1_pt1 | contig 14214 bp, 9 predicted proteins | sample 1587861 | NCBI WGS metagenome assembly OIYG01 (sample SAMN03283272) | human gut metagenome | biome: human-associated habitat; material: feces | host: Homo sapiens | place: Peru | collected 2012 | reverse complement strand
TTAGCACTTCTTTTAGTAATGGTAGCAGGTTATGCATTATTTAGTCAGAACCTAACAATAAATGGAACAGCAAAGGCAGAAGGTAATTCCTCACTTGTTGTAACATGTCAGCCAGGACTACCTGATAATTTATTAGAAGCAGCTAAAACTTATCTTACTGAATTAAAATTTTCATATGAAAAAGAAAATGGATATTATGATGATTCATGCACAGTTAATGGTAATAGTATAAATTATAAATCAAGTTTTAAATATCCAGGTGCAAGAAGATATTTTATCGTAAAAGTGAAAAATACAGGAAGTATTGATATGATTCCTAATCTTAATACTAAAAGCAATGCTGATATGGAATTTTGTCTTGATGAAAATCATAATGGTGAGTATGAATTAGATGAGTGTCATTCTGATAATTTTGGGTATGTTATGGGAGGAATGGATATTTTAGAAATGTATGGTATAACCCAACCTTTTGCATTTGAAACAAAAGATGGAAATTTACTTTCATATGCTGATATTGATAATATGCCAAAAGAAGAACAATCAAATTTTGTAACAGAAAATGGGGATATGGTATTAAAGCCAGGGTTCTCTCATTATTATTTATTACCAAGTGGATTAAATAAAAAACTTGGTGATCCTGATAGTTATACTATTGATTTTTCTAGTAATCCTAATTTTATGATGAAATTTAGTATTACTGAATATTTAGAATATACACAGCCAGCAGCAAAGTAGTGATAATTCACTACTTTTTTTTGTAAACGTATTTAATTTATTAATAAATTTAATTGTTAAAATATATCAAATGTATTATAATATTATTGTTAGGATGTGATTATATGAAGAAAAGAGTTATAAGTGCTATAGTAGCTCTTATAATATTTATTCCACTTATTATATTAGGTGGTATATGGTTTAAGATTGCTGCTTGTATTTTAGGGGTATTAGCAATGAAAGAGTTTTTGGAGTTACCTCATAAAAATAAAAGACCTTTATATGTTGATATTATTATATATGCTCTTGTTATATTACTTATTTTTATGGAGGAAAAAAGAGAAGTATATTATTTTTTAACAATGATTATACCTTTACTTGCTGTAATTTATTGTAATGATAATAAAAAGTATAATGCTGATGAAGCTTTTAAATTAATTGGTATGACATATTTAGTAGGAACTGTTTTTCATGAGTTTTTATTAATTAGAGAAAAAAGTTTGATGCTTTTTATATATTTATTTTTAATAACAATGTTAACTGATACATATGCTCATTTAGCAGGTACATTAATTGGTAAGCATAAGTTAGCTCCTAAAATATCTCCAAATAAAACATGGGAAGGTTCTATTATAGGAGGTATATTTGGTACTTTATGTGCAGCAACATTTTACTATATTGCCATATCAAATAGTGTAAATGTATTAGGTTTATTAATAGTAACTTTATTTTTATCTTGTTTAGGACAGTTAGGAGATTTATTCTTTAGTGCTACTAAAAGAAATCATGATACAAAAGATTTTTCTAATATAATGCCAGGTCATGGAGGGGTGTTAGATAGATTAGATAGTATTATTTTTGTTATTATTGGATATATTTTATTATCAGGAATAATATAGGAGGAAAAAAATGACTTTAATATATTTAATTTTAATGCTTGGTACAATAGTTTTTATTCATGAGTTAGGACATTTTATTTGGGCTAAAAAATCAGGTGTTTATTGTTATGAATTTTCTTTAGGTTTTGGACCAAAGCTCTTTTCTTTTAATAGAAAAAATGATGAGACAAAATATTGTTTAAGACTTATACCACTTGGTGGTTATGTTGCTATGGCAGGAGAAGAAATTGATGATGATAAAAGTGTTCCTAAAGATAGGAAAATGTATAATAAACTTTGGTATAAAAAACTTGCTATTGTTTTAGCGGGTGTTACAAATAATTTTATTTTAGGTTTTGTGGTATTATTTTTAATAGCATTAATATATGGTTCTTATAATACGAAGCCTATTATAGGTATTGTAAGTGATGATTCTGCAAGTTATAAAGCAGGTATAAGAAAAGGTGATGAAATACTTAGTATAAATGGTGAAAAAACAAAAACATGGGATGATGTTACTTTAAAACTTACTTTAGCTAACAATAATAAAGAACAAATTTTTATTGTAAAAAGTGGTTCTAAATCTAAAGAGATTAAAGTAAAACCAGATAAAATTACTGATAAAAAAGGAAATGTTTCTTATTCTTATGGTATAGCACTTGATAATACAAAATATCATGGGCTTTCAAATGCATTTAGATATGCTACTAGTAAATTTGGATCAATTTTTAATTCTATGATTGTTACTATTAAGGCTTTATTTACTGGAAAAGTTGGAATAAACTCATTATCTGGACCAGTTGGAATTTATACTATAGTTGGAAGTCAAAGTAAAGCAGGACTTTCTGGATTATTATATTTATTAGCATATTTATCTATAAATGTTGGTTTTATTAATTTAATTCCATTTCCAGCATTTGATGGATATCGTGCAGTTATAATTTTAATTGAAAAAATAACAGGAAAAAAAGTAAATGCAAAAGTAGATGCAATAGTAAATAGTATAGGTTTATATTTGCTTTTTGCACTTATGATATATGTAACTATAAAAGATGTATTAAGACTTTTCTAAGAAAAGTCTTTCTTGCATAAATGGAGGTATTATGAAAGATTTAAAAGTAATATTTATGGGAACACCTGAATTTTGTGTTCCAATACTTAAGGCTTTAATAGAAAATTGTAATGTAATAGCAGTAGTAACACAACCAGATAAAAAAGTTGGAAGACATCAAGAAATTAGTTATTCTCCAATAAAAAAGGTTGCTATAGAAAATAATATAAAAGTTTTTCAACCTATTAAAATTAAAGAAGAATATGAAGATATAAATTTATTAAATCCAGATATTATAATAACTTGTGCATATGGTCAAATAATTCCAGAGCAAATTTTAGATAAACCTAAGTTTGGATGTATAAATGTTCATGCATCTCTTCTTCCTAAATTAAGAGGTGGTGCACCTATTCATAAGGCAATAATGTATGGTTATTTAAAAACAGGTATAACTATTATGTATATGGATAAAGGGATGGATACAGGTGATATGATATCAAAAGTTGAAGTTGATATTGATAAAAATGATACAGCTGAAACTTTACACGATAAATTAATGAAAGAGTCAGTACCACTACTTATTGAAACTTTACCTAGTATAATTTCTGGTACTAACAAAAGAGAAAAGCAACAAGAAGATAAAGTAACATATGCTTATAATATTTCAAGACAAGAAGAGCATACAGACTTTAATAAGTCATCACTTGAGGTATATAATCAGATAAGATCTCTTAATTCATGGCCGGGAGCTTATGCTATTTTAGATGATAAAAATATTAAATTATGGTTTTGTAAAATCACTAATAATAATTTTAATTTAAAACCAGGAACAATAGTTAATGTTGATAAGGATGGAATAGAAGTTGTAACAAAAGATAGTAGTGTTTTAATAACTGAATTACAACTTCCAGGAAAAAAGAAAGTAAATATTAAAGATTTTATAAATGGAATAAGAAAAGAAGATTATATAGGAAAAATATTCAAGTAGTTTAATTAACTACTTTTTTTATGTTATAATTATTAAAAGAAGGTGTTTTAAATGATAAAGATATTTCAAAATGATAGTATTTTAAATAATGAAATAAAAGATAATTCTATTATTATTACAACAAAAAATAAAGTTTATAAATATAAATTTTATTTTTCAAATTCTTCTATTAAAATAACTTCTTTAGATATGTATTTAAGTGAATTATTAAAAAAATATTTTAATAAAAGGTTAGTAAATTTTAATGAAAGTTTAATTTTAATGTACGAAGCTTATAGAAAAGTAGAAGATAAGCTTTCTTTTTATAAAAATCAAGATGTCTCTTTTGCAAAGAATTTATGTTTAACTTATGAATTTTATTTTGAAAATAATTGTATAAAAAGTAATAAGACTAAAGATTTAGATATTATATATGAAAAATATAATGAACTTTTAGATAATCATGGTTTAGTTAGTTTACCTAATTTATTTAATTATTCTTATATTGATAAAATATCTTATGATAATATTTATTTTGAAGATATTGTAAGTTTTAATTGTTTTGAAATTAATTTTATAAATAATATAAAGTCTTATAAAAATATTTATATATTTGCAAATACAATTAATAATACATCTTTAGTTGATGACTTAAATAGTATTAAAAAAACATTATATACTCCTATAAATAATAAAGATATTAATAATTTATTTAATATATCAAATGAAAAAATATTTAAAAATGCTAAATTAGTATCTTGTAATGACTTATATGAGGAAGTTAAATTTTTACATGAGGATATTATAAAAAATATTAATAATGGTTTAAAATTTAAAGATATATTGATAGTTTCAAATGACATTGATAGATATAAAAATTATTTCGATATAGTTTTTTCTATTCCTTTTTCAAAAACTATAAGTGAAGGTGTTTTAACAAGCAAATTTATAAAGATATTAAAAGATATTTTAGATGGAGATTTTTCTTGTCAAAAATTTCTTAAATTAATAAAATTAAAATTATTTGATATTGATTTAAAGGTTATAGATTTATTTGATAATTATATTTATATTAATGATTTATTTGATAAACCATTTTATGAACCTTTTACAATTTATAGTAATATAAAAGAAAAAGAAAATTTACCCTTATTTAATGATATAAGAGTTTCTATTATAAATCCTATTAGATGTTTATTAGAAAATGTTATTAATACTTATGATACAAATGAGGTTTTAAAATATTTATTTATTTATATGGATGAAGAGAGTATAACTGATAAATTATCTAATTATGATTATGAGGGATATAATAATTTTATAGATTGCTTAGAAACTTTAAATGATATTACACTAAATTTAAATATAACTTTAATACTAGAGTATTTAAGTATAATTTTAAATAGTAGTTTAAAAGAAAATTACATGCAAGATGAAATTAGAATAATCAATTTAGATAATTATGATTATAGTTTATATAAAAAAGTTTATTTTATTGGGGTAACAGAAAAAGATATACCAGTTAAATATAGTTATAAAACTTTGATTAATGGTAGTGATTTAAGTCATGAGGATATATATAAGTTAATAAAAAAACATAATGATAAGTATCAAAATATAATTTCAAATCTTTTAATTAATAAAGATATAACAATAACTTATCATAAAATAAATGATTCTAAAAATAAATTAAATAAGAGTACGATTTTATCTTGCTTTTATAATGATGAAAAGCATTATAAATATTCTTTAAATAATGATAGTATTTTAAATCAAGAAAGAAAATTAGATGATTCTTTAGCTTTAGATTTATATGGACTTAATTTAAATTTAAGTCCAAGTAGTATAGAAACATATTCAAAATGTCATTATTCTTACTTTTTAAAATATGGACTTAATTTAAATATTAAAGAAAAAAATGTTTTTGATAATAGGAAAAAAGGAACCTTTGTTCATTATATATTAGAAAATACTCTTAAGAACAATGTTACTTTTGAAACTATAGATGAAATGGTAGATAAATATACAAAATTATATTTAGAAGATATTAATTATAATTTAAATAATGTAACTTTATATTTAATTAATAATATAAAGGAAAAAACTAAAAAACTTTTATATATTATTTTAGAAGAACTTAAAAATACTAAGTTTAAACCAGAAAAAACTGAGTTAAAAATAAAAGATATGAATTTTAATATAAAACTTAATAAGGGTGTTTTATCTTTAACAGGAACGGTTGATAGATTAGATTCTTATGTTTCTTGTGATACTTATTATTATAGAATAATTGACTATAAAACAGGGAAAAAAACTTTTAAACTAAGTGATGTTTTACTTGGTCTTAATATGCAAATGATAGTTTATCTACTTGCAATTAAAAATTTTGATAAGGGTTATAAAGAGAATAAACCAACAGGATTTTTATATTATCCTGCATTAATTACTTATAAAAAAGAAAGTATTAATTTATCAAAAGAAGAAGTTTTAGAAAAACTAAAAAAACAGATGAGATTAAATGGAATTATAAGCTCATCATCACTTTGTTTTTATAATGATAATATAAATGATTATATTGATGTTAAAACAAGAAATGATATAAGTTCTGATAAAGTATTACATGATAATGATTTAAATATTATTTTTAATAAAGTAATAGAAGTTTTAAAAGATGAGGGCAATAAAATACTATCAGGTGATATTAGTATTAATCCAATTATAGATGGTAATAATGATTCTTGCTTGTTTTGTAAATTTAATAGTGTTTGTGGCTTTAATAAATTAAAAGATAAAACAAGAAAGTATAAAAGTATGTCTAATTCTTTAACATTAAAGTTAATTAAGGAAGAAGGTGATATATATGGCATGGACACCGGATCAACAAAGAGCAATTAATACAAGAGGTGGTAAAATTTTAGTAAGTGCTGCAGCAGGTTCTGGAAAAACTGCAGTTTTATCACAAAGGGTTTTAAATTATATACTAAGTGGTAAAGATGTTGATAAATTACTTATTGTAACATTTACTGATGCAGCTAGTGTTGAAATGAAAACAAGGATTAAAAAGAACATACAAGAAGAAGTATTAAAAAATCCTAGTGAACATTTAAAAAGACAGTTAATATTAATAGATAATACGAAAATAACTACAATGGATGCTTTTTATAATGAAATGGTTAAACAAAATTTTGAAAAATTAGGTATAAAAAAAGACTTTAGTATATTATCTTCTTTTGAAGAAGAGTTAATAAAAAAGAAAGTTATTAATAACTTATATGAAGAAAGTCTTAATGATAATGAATTTTTATCACTACTTAGTTTTTTTAATATAACAGATGAAACTTTAATAAAAGATATTATATATAAATTAGATAATTTCTTTAAAAGTATACCTTTTTATGAAAAATTTATGGATGAGTTTATAGATAAGTATAGTACTAATTATTATAAGGAACTTTTATTAAATATAATAAAAAAAGACTTTGAATCTTATGAAAAATTATATGATGAAGTAAAAGAAGAATTATATTCATCATCTAGTGATTTTGATAAATTAAATATTAATTTAAATGAAGAAAAAGAATTTATAAGAAGAATGCTTGAAATATCTTCATTTGATGATTTATCAGTTGTCTTAAGAACGACTAGTTTTAATAAATTACCTGTTATAAGAGGTCATAAAGATGACTATGTTTATGAAAAATATAAAAAGCTTAGGTCTAATTTAAAAGATATTTATCAAAAAAAGCTAGAAGATTTAAAAAATATTAATGAATCTATTTTTAATAATGAACTTTTAATTCAAAAGAAAATATTAATAAATTTATTTAATAATGTAAAAAAGTTTAGGAAAATGCTTTTAGAAGAAAAAATAAAAGTGAATAAATTTTCTTTTAGTGATATTCCGTTATTTGTTATAGATCTTCTTATAAAAGATAATAAAAAAACTCCTTTAGCTAATAAAATCTCTAGTTTATATGATGAAATATTAATTGATGAATATCAAGATACTAATATGTTACAAAGTATTATTTTTAATGCTATATCAAATAATGAAGAAAATTTATTTGTAGTAGGGGATATAAAACAAAGTATATATAGATTTAGAAGTGCTTGCCCAGATATATTTAATGAGGATAAAGAAAAATCTAATTTAAATAGTTTTCCAATGCTTATTAATTTGTCATTAAATTTTAGAAGTAGATTATCAGTTTTATCATTTTCTAATTTTATTTTTGAAAATATAATGAGCAAATATTTAGGAGAAGTAACTTATGATGATAAGGAAATGCTTTATAATGGTTTTCCTTATGATATAAAAGAAGATACTATAACTGAAATTAATATTATAGATAATATTACTAAAGAAGATAATGAAGATGATTTAACAAAAATAGATAAAGAAGCTATATTTGTTGCAAATAAGATAAAAGAATTAATAGATAGTAAATATAAAGTTCTTGATAAAAAAACTGGAAAATATAGAAATATAATGCCAGGTGATATAGCTATTTTAATTAGAAATCTAACACATAGTGATAAATATGTATCTGCACTTTTGAATAGAAATATTGGTGTTTTTTGTGATAAAAATTTAAATTTTTTTGATAATTATGATGTTATGCTTATTATTTCTTTATTGAAGGTTATAGATAATTATTTAGATGATATATCATTAATTTCAGTTTTAACTTCTAATTTATTTAATGTAAGTGATTCTGAAATTGCAAAATTAAGATTAAAGGAAAAAAAATGTTATTTATATGAATCAATTATTAATAGTGATAATTTAGAACTTAAAAAAATAATAGATATTTTAGATGATATTAAAAATTATTCTACTAAAAATAATTTAGTTAATAGTATTGTTTATATGTATAAAAAATTAGATATAATTAAAAAAATAGGAACTAATAAAAATAAGATAAAGAATTTAAATCTTATGATTAAAAATGCAAAAGATTTTAGTGATAAAAAAGAATGTATGCTTCATGAATTTGTAAGATATATTGATGATTTAATTTATGATAAATCATCTTTTGAAGGGCAAAGTCCTATATCTGATGGAAGTAATGTACTTATAACTACTATTCATAAATCAAAGGGACTTGAATATCCAGTTGTAATTTTACCTTCTTTTTCAAGTAAATTTAATACTAATGATTTAACTGATTCTATACTTATGGATAAAACTTATGGTGTATCTTTTGATTTGTTTGATAAAGATAGAAATTGCTTTTATACTCCTTTATCTAAAATGGCTATAAAAGAGAAAATAAAAATATTAAATTTATCTGAAGAGTTAAGAGTTTTATATGTTGCAATGACAAGGGCAAAAGAAAAAATAATTATAACAGGATATGTTAATAATTTAGAAAATAAATTATCTAAAATATCTTATTTAATAGGTAACAAAAGAGTAATTGATACTATGTATTTAACTTCTTGTAATAGTTATTTAGATTTTGTGTTAGCGTGCTTAATAAAACATAAAGATGGAAAAATATTAAGAGATTATGCTTCTTTAGATGTTAAAACACATAATTATGATTGTAATTTTAAAGTAAATATAATAAATTCTAATTTAATTAAAGATGAAAAATTAGTTATAAAAGAAGAAGAAAAAAATATTTTAGAGGAAGAAAAAATAAATTATGATGACTCTTTAGTAAATGTTCCTTTAATGCTTAGTGTTTCTTCTATAAAAAATGAAAAGGTTAAATATACAAGAAAGCCTTATTTTATAAACAATTCTTATAAAAAAACTAATATAGGTACTTTATATCATAAAATATTAGAAGTTTTACCTATAAAAAGATATACTTATGAAAGTTTGAAAGAAAAATTAGAACAATTAATAAATAAAGATGAATTAAAATTAATAGATTTAAATAAGATATTATCTTATTTAAATAGTAATATATATAATTTATTATTAAAAAGTGATAAAATATATAAAGAAAAAGAAGTATCGTTCATGATTAATTCTAGTTTATATGATGAGAATTTAAAAGAAGGACAAATACTTATAACAGGTATAATTGATTTAATGTTTAAATATAATGATACTTATTATATAGTAGATTATAAAACAGATGATATAAAAGATGCTAATGAGCTTGTAATAAGATATAAAAAACAACTTGATTTATATGAAATAGCTGTTAAAAATATATTTAATGCTGATAAAGTAAAAAAAATTATATATTCTATAAAACTAAATGAAATAATAGAATTATAAGGAGGAATTTATATGAACAATGTGTTTGAATTAATTGAAAAAGAAAAAAGAAGGCAACAAGATACAATAGAATTAATTGCATCTGAAAATTTTGTTAGTGAAGATATTTTAAAAGCACAAGGTAGCATACTTACAAATAAGTATGCTGAAGGGTATCCAGGTAAGAGATATTATGGTGGATGTACTTTTGTTGATAAAATAGAAACTATAGCTATTAATAATGCTAAAAAATTATTTAATGTTAAGTTTGCAAATGTTCAACCTCATTCTGGTTCTTCTGCAAATATGGCTGTATATCGAACGCTTTTAAAAAAAGGAGATAAAGTACTTGGAATGAATCTTAATTCTGGTGGACATTTAACACATGGAAGTAGTTTATCTTTTAGTGGTATGGATTATAAGTTTATAAATTATGATGTAGATAAAACAACTAATCAACTAAATTATGATATGATAAGAAAAATAGCTGTAAAAGAAAAACCTAAGTTAATTATTGCGGGTGCATCTTCGTATTCAAGAAATATAGATTTTGCTGAGTTTAGAGATATTGCATCATCAGTAGGAGCTTATTTAATGGTTGATATGGCGCATATTGCAGGTCTTGTTGCTGCTGGATTACATCAAAATCCATGTTTATATGCTGATGTTGTAACATCAACAACTCATAAAACATTAAGAGGGCCAAGAGGAGGTTTAATTCTTACTAATAATGAAGAAATAGCAAAAAAAATAGATAAAGTTGTTTTTCCTGGAATTCAAGGTGGACCACTAATGCATGTTATAGCAGCTAAGGCTATATGTTTTAAAGAGGCAATGTCTACTTCATTTGTAAATTATCAAAAACAAGTAATAAAAAATGCTAAGATATTAAGTGATATTTTAAAAATAGAAGGATTTAAAATAGTTACTAATGGAACTGATAATCATATTATATTAATTGATATTAAAAAATCAGTTAATATGACTGGTAAAGAAGCAGAAACTATATTAGATAGCATAGGAATTACATGTAATAAAAATATGATTCCATATGATGTTACAACTCCTTTTATAACAAGTGGAATAAGACTTGGAACAGCTGCTATGACAACTAGAGGTTTTAAAGAGCAAGATTTTGTTTTAGTTGGTAAAATTATATCTACATGTCTTCATAATAGTGATGATGATAGAATATTAAATGATTTAAAATTAAGGGTAAAAGAATTATGTGATAAATATCCTATATATGAGAAGGTGAATTATGAATAATATAATGGATGGATTAAAGGTAAGTTTAGATATAAAAAATAAAATAAAAGAACAAATAGAAAAAGAGGGTATAACACCTCATTTAGCGGTTATTCAAATAGGTGATAATAAAGCAAGTAATGTTTATATAAAAAATAAAAAGAAAGCTTGCTTTGATGTTGGAATATCATTTGATCATATTAAATTTAATGAAACAATAAGTGAACAATTAGTAATAGATGAGATAAAAAGACTTAATAATGATATTAGTGTAAATGGTATTTTAGTTCAATTGCCATTACCTTTTGGCTTTGATGAAGGTAAAATAATAAATGCAATAAACCCTTTAAAAGATGTTGATGGATTAACTTATCCTAATGTAGGTAATTTAGTATTAGAAAATGATTGTTTAGTACCTTGTACTCCTTTAGGAGTTATGGAACTATTAAAGTATTATAAAGTTAATTTAAAGGGTAAAAATGTTTGTTTAGTTGGAAGAAGTAATTTGGTTGGAAAACCACTTATCCAGTTACTTTTAAAAGAAGATGCAACTTTAAGTATTTGTCATTCTAAAAGTTTAGATATTAAAAATTATACTAAAATGGCTGATGTTTTAATAGTTTCAGTTGGACATCCTAATTTAATAACTAAAGATATGGTTAAAGAAGGTGCAGTCGTAATTGATGTAGGTATTAATAAAGAAGGAAATATTTTATGTGGAGATGTATGTTTTGAAGACGTTTTAAAAAAAGCATCTTTAATAACTCCTGTACCTGGAGGAGTAGGTCCTATGACGGTTTCATGTCTTTTGAAAAATGTTATTAAAGCATATAAAATACAAAATTAAAATGATAAATAGTTTAGATGATATATTTATAGATAACCTTCCAAAACTTGATTTACATGGTGAAACAAGAGATTCATCAAGAGTGTTAGTAAAGGAATTTATTAATGACAATTATATCTTAAAAAATAATAAGATAATTATTATTCATGGTATAGGAAAAGGCATTATAAAAGAAGAAGTTTATAAAATTTTAAAGACAGAAAATAAGGTAATTAGTTTTCATTTAAATCATTATAATTCTGGTTGTACAATGGTTTATTTGAAAAAAAATTAAAAATTTGACATTTTTATAACTTTGTGATATTATAACAGCCATTCACAAAGAAGGGGGATTTCTTATGGAAGAAGAAAGAAAAGGATTAACAGTAAAAGATTTATTAATTAGATTAATTTTAATTATAATTTTTATATTTTTATTAATATGGTTATTTCCAATGCCAGATTTAAAACCACTTAATAATCAAATATTTCAAGACAACATAGATAGAATGAAAGATGTTGCAAAATCTTATTATACGGTAGAAAGATTACCTAAGGATTTTAATACATCAAAGAAAATGACTTTAAAGGAAATGATAGATAATCATTTAATATTACCTTTAATGGATTCTAATGGTAATTATTGTAATAATGATGATTCATATATTGAAATTAAAAAAACAGAAAACGAATATCAAATTAAGGTATATTTATCATGTTCTGATAAAAAAGATTATGTTATAGAACATTTTGGTTGTTATGATATTTGTAATGATAGATGTAAAGCAATAGAAGATACACAAAAAAATACAAAAACTAAGAAGGTTATAACGACTAAATATAGTGATAAATTATATGAATATGAATTTGTTAAAGATATTTGTGAACAAAAATTTGATAAAAATGTATGTCCTAATGGTTATTATTTATTAGGAGATAAGTGTATAAAAAATAATTCTAAGGTTATTACTAAAAATGCACATAAACATGAAACAAATGTAACTACAACTGATACTAAAAGTGCTAAAGCAGTAATTACTAGTACAACAAAAAAAGAGCCTATAATATGTAAACCATCTACTAAGACAACAACTATTGATGCAACTGTTAATAATGTAGTTGTAGATGAAGTTTATAAATCAACTCAAAAGATAACAGCTAGTAAAAAGTATTCATATGATGTTAAAGGTGCTGTTGGAAAGGTTAAAACAATTAAAACAGATCGTATATTAACACAAAATTATGATGTGATTACAGCTAAAAAAATAGCAAATACTACTGAAAAATGGGTTTATGTATCAACATTAACTTCTGATAAAAACTATCTAGCTTATTCAAATGAAAATGAAAAATTAGTGTTAGTTAATCCACAAGGTGAAGAAGTTTTAGCTTGTAAAACTTGTTCAACAACTGTTGTAATTTATACTTATTGGCGTTATAAAAAGCAAACTAATACTACTTATACATATTCTTGTGATTCATTTAATGGATATGAAAAATATGGAGAAGATAAATGTAGAAAAGCAACAACTAAAACATATAGTTGTCCAGCAGGATATAATTTAGATGGTTCTTACTGTGTTAAAAAAGACATTACTTATAGTTGTTCTAAGTATGGTTCTGACTATAAACTAAATAATAGTAATAATACTTGTGTTAAAACTATTGTAAGTTATTTCTGTCCAACAGGTACTAGAAATACTAATGATGAAAAATATTGTGTTAAAGATGTTTATGGCTGTCCAGCAGGTACTACTTCTATATCAGGTGGTAAATGTTCTAAAACAACTTTCTCTTGTCCTACTAATACTTCAGATACAACATATACTTTAAGTGGAACTAAATGTATTGCAAAAAAAGAAGTAAAAGAATGTTTTTGTCCAGCAGGTACAGTAGAATCAGAAGATGGAAAATATTGTGTAAAAACTGATTCTAAGACTAATCTTTCATGTGAAGATTACCCTGGATACACATTAAATGGTAACAAGTGTATTAAAACAACAACTACTAAAAAAATTGTACATACTTGTGATATAGGATACACATTAAATGGTAATAAATGTTCTAAAACAGAGAATGTAACAGATACAAAAAATGCAGAAAAGAAATTTATAAATTCTTGTTATAAAAAATATAAATGGTCTACAAAAACAAGTATTAATGGATGGACTTATACAGGTAATAAAAGACAAATAAACTAATAAAAAGGGGAAAGAAGACTTAGTCTTCTTTTTTTGACAAAATTTTACGTGAGTTTGTTATCCACAAGAACAAAAAAACTTGATTTAGTGATGAGCAAATGCTATTATAAAC
>OIYG01001954.1_pt1 | contig 14223 bp, 9 predicted proteins | sample 1587861 | NCBI WGS metagenome assembly OIYG01 (sample SAMN03283272) | human gut metagenome | biome: human-associated habitat; material: feces | host: Homo sapiens | place: Peru | collected 2012 | reverse complement strand
CAAACTTGAAGTGGCCGTCCTTGTCCTGCGTGATGGCCAGATAGGTCACATCACCAACCGGCGGATAGAATTGGGTCAGATAGCCGCCACCAGTCTTGCCGTGGAACACGGGCACGATCTTCATGGTCGGCTTTTTTGCCTTGGAGATATCGGCATCACCGGAGCCGGAATGGCCGATGATGCAGATATCCTCGTTGAAGTCGATGGAGTACATCTCGCTCAGCTGGCCGCAGCCCGCAATGGTTTTCAGAATGGACATTGCCATCGAAACCTTGATATCGCCCTCAACCGCGCAGGCAGTGCCCTGCTTGATGAGCATCGAGAATGCAGGAATCAGCATGGAATCCAGCTTACCGGCTACGCCCTTGGCAAAGCCGTCGTAGTGGGAAGCCACAAACGCAATCTTTTCGTCCTTGACCCACTGTTCAAATGCAACAACATAGCGGGCCATATCCCAGACCTTTTCGATCGTGCCGCCGCCCTCGATGTCAAAGGTATCCAGGATATCCTGTGCCTTGGCACGAATCGCTTCTTCATCGGTGATGTTATCGGCAATGGCCCACATTTTTTCCCAGTCAAACTGCTTGGTGTAAAGCCACATGCGGTTGTACAGGTTGGTCTCGTCAATGTACAGATCCATCATGCCGGGGTACGGGCGGCCGATCTGGGCAAGGTTGGTATCGCGGAAGCGGCGGCGCACCTGTGCAGCACGGCACCAATCTTCAATTTCAGCCTGCACACCGGGGTCACCGCCCTCGACCACGCCGGTGATAACGGCATGGCGCTTACCGGCACGTTCCAGGTCGGCAACCATTTCGCCAACAGCACCGCAGGCATACAGCTCACCCAGCCAGGTCGGCGTATCGGTGTTGGCATAATCCGGGGCTTTCTTCTTCTGCACATTGACCAGTACAACGGGTACATCCAGATCGCGCACGGCGGGCAGCATGTTGTAAGAGGTTGCATAGGTCAGCAGCTGCAGAATAACCAGGTCAACGTCTGCGGCACGGAACTTATCGCCCGCTGCCATGGACTGCTCTTTGGTGGTAACAATGCCGCCGTCAATCACCTCAACGGTATCGGGAATGGTCTTTTTGAAAGCGGCATACTGACCCTCAAATTCAGGAACCAGGGTTGGGAACTGCGGCAGATAGGCACCCAGAGCAATGGCAAACACGCCAACGCGGGCTTTGGTTTCAACTAACATGAATTTTACCCCCTGTAATAAAATTTATTGCGGATTACATTCCAAAATGGTAAAGGACTTTTTAATGGCAGCGCGTGCATCGCCAAGGTCATGGAACTCCCCTGTGCGAATCATCTGCACCATCAGGTTGCCAAGGGCAGTACCCTCGGTAGGGCCTGCAAACACGGGCAGCTGGGTGGCATTTGCGGTCATCTGGTTCAGGTACATATCCTGGCTGCCGCCGCCCACAATATTGATGCTGGTATATTCTTTGCCGGTCAGGCTTTGCAGCTCTTGAATAGCGGCCTGATAATCATGCGAAAGCGAGTTGTAAATGGTCTGCATCACTTCGCCGGTGGTGGCAGGTACCGGCTTTCCACCGTCTTTGCAGGCAGCCTTGACCTCTTCAATCATGGATTTCGGTGCAAGAAAACGGTCGTCCCCGGTGGATACGATCCCGGCAAAGCTGCTGGCTTCCTGCGCGGCGGCAATCAATTCCGGGAAAGACGGGCGGGTTCCGGTCTGCTCGCCAAGTTCACGCCGCACAGACTGGATCATCCACAGGCCCATAATGTTCTTAAGGTAACGGTAGCGGTATTCATAGCCGCCCTCGTTGGTAAAGTTGGCCTGCATACTGGCAGGGGTCGTGATGGGGTCTTTGTTTTCCACACCCAGCAGGCTCCATGTGCCGCTGGAAAGATAAACGGCCTTATCATCCCTTGCGGGAACAGCCAAAAAGGCGGAGCCGGTATCATGTGTAGCGGGCAGTACGACGGTGCAGTCAAAACCGGCATAATTTTTGACGGCGGAGATCAAATTTCCCAGTTTGGTGCCGGGGGTGCTGATTCTGCCAAAGATTTTGCGCGGCAGACCAAGCCGGTTGATGATTTCATCGTCCCAATCCTTGCTTATAGCGCCCACCAGGGCAGTGGTGGAAGCATTGGTATACTCGTTGGCCATCACGCCGGTCAGGCGGTAATTCAGGTAATCCGGCACCATCAAAAAATGCTCGGCAGCGGCAAGCTGTTCCGGGTGCTCTTTCTTTAAGGCACACAGTTGGTAAACCGTGTTGAACGGCTGGTACTGGATGCCGGTACGGGCGTAAAATTTTGTAAACGGCAGAATGGGTTCCAGTTCCTCCCGCATGGCGGCGGTGCGGCCATCGCGGTAAGCAACGGGGTCCCCGATAGGGGTACCATCGGCATCCAGAAGCAGAAAGTCAACAGCCCAGGTATCAATACCGACCGTTGTGGGCATATAGCCTGCATCGTGGGCGGCTTTCAGACCCTCGATCACATTCTGAACCAGGCCTTCCATATCCCAGCAAAGGTGACCGTTCTTTTCAATCAGGCGGTTTTCAAAGCGGTAGACTTCATGCAGGGCCATAACACCATGTTCCACGGTGCCAATAATGTGCCGGCCGCTGGATGCTCCGATATCTACAGCAAGATAACAGGTTTGCATCTTTCTCTCCTTTTTGGTAAAATACGAATCAGGCGAACTGCCTTATGCTATTAGTATAGCGGCATAACATCCGGCATTCCATGGTTTGAAGTGGACTGTTTTTTGTGAAAATTCTACTTTGCCATTCCCTGTTGGAAAAGGCGGTTTCGCTGCTTTTGCTTGACTTATAGTAATGGGAAAAAATTTAGTCTGTGCTTTTTTCGATGACAAGGCGAAGATTGTTGTAATACTGTCGCAGTGCCTGGCGAAAATGCTAAAAGTAAAGAATAAAAATAAAAAAGCCCCGCCTGCCGGGCAGAACATTCTGCATCCGGCAGGTGGGGCTTTTGGTTGTTGCAAATAGATAAATGGAAATTTACTGCCGTTTCTGCATCCGCAGCAGGCTGTACGGCATCAAGGGCGTGGCACAGGGAATGGTATACTGCATCATCGGGTGCGGGGTGGCATCCACAGCTTCCCCTTCCGCGTTTTTGATCCATTCAGGGGTTACGGGCACGACCGAACCATCTGGCTGCAAAATTTCCAGCGAATCTCCCAGGCAGAACTTGCTGCGCTGGGTGCAATGGGCAACGCCATCTTCCCACGAATCCACAGTGCCGATGAAATCCCAATCCCGCACATAAGTATGGCTGGGCGTCTGCAGGGCTTTCTCTTTGCCAAAATAGAAACCGGGTGAATAATGGCGGTGGCTGGTACGGTTCAGCTCGTCCAGCACGGAATCCGGTAAATCAAACGTATCACTGGCGGGGTTTGCCAGGTACTGGTCCAGCGCTTTGCGGTAAGCGGCGGTAACGGACGCAACGTAATAGAACGTTTTGGCGCGCCCCTCAATTTTCAGAGAATCCACACCAGCCTTGCAGATCAGATCCAAAAACGGTGCGGTGCATAGGTCATTGGCGTTCAGGATATAGCTGCCTTCCTCATTTTCGCCAATGGACATATACTGGCCGGGGCGGTTTTCTTCTACAAGATAGTATTTCCAGCGGCAGGGCTGGGCACATTCGCCGCGGTTGCCGCTGCGCCCGGTCATATAGCTGGAAAGCAGGCAACGGCCAGATACGCTCATGCACATGGCGCCGTGCACAAAGGCTTCCAGTTCCAGCTCCGGCGGGGTGTTATCGCGGATCTGGGCAATATCGGTCAGGGTCAGCTCGCGCGCCAGCACCACACGCTTGGCGCCCAGGTTGTAGGCCATGGTTGCAGCAGCATAATTGGTGATGCCTGCCTGGGTGGAAAAATGCACATCCACATCCGGAGCATACTGTTTGGCAAGGCTCAGTACGCCAAGGTCCGCAATGATAAAGGCATCCACCCCGGCTTCGGCCGCGTCCTTGATATACTGCGGCAGCTCGGAAAGCTCATCGTTGGTGGGCAGGTTGTTCAGGGTCAGGTATACTTTTTTGCCGCGAGCATGGGCAAAAATGCAGCCATCATGAAGCTCGCCAATGGTCAGGTTGACCGGTGCGGCGCGCATACCAAAGCGCGGCAGTGCGCAGTATACGGCATCGGCACCATACATGACGGCATATTTCAGGGCTTCAAGGCTGCCGGCAGGCGACAGCAGTTCCGGACAGGACAACATAAGATAACGGCTCCTTTGTTCAGTGAAGTTCAGCTTTTATCAGCCCCAACCGGCGATGATGCAGTTCTGATAGTGTTCGTCTGCCGTTTTGGCATAGAAATATTCGCCAGGGTGGTCGCCGTTCGGGTTGCCGGTAACAAAGAAATAATAGCCTTCGTCCAGATATTCCTGGTCGGGATTCAGCGCGGCGGCAATGGCATCAATACCGGGATTGGTGATGGCACCGGCGGGCAGGCCGCTGATGCGGTAGGTGTCGTAATGAGCAAGCACATCATCCGGAATAGCACCCTGTTCCGGCCAGCCGTAATAAGCGGCGGTGGGCGAATTCCACAGGTAGTTATTGTCGCTATCGTTCATGATATAGCTGCTGGCATTGGATTCCAGCTTATGCTCTGCCCACTGCGGGTCATCGGATTCCAAACGATTGTGGAAGCAGGCGGAAACCTTGGCGTCTTCTGCGGGCATACCGGCTTCTTCCTGAATAAAGCTGGCCAGAATGACAACATCATTCATTGTGGTGCCCTTTTCGTTGATGGTATCCCACAGGTCGGAAGTTTTGGCATCGAATTCCTTATAGAAGGTGTTGACGTAATTATAGACCGAGTCATCGGTGAAGAACTCGTAAGTGTCCGGGAACAGGTAGCCCTCGCACTTCATCAGGCGGCCTTCGGTATCCGGGATGGCATTCCAGAAATCATACTGGCTGAAATCGGAACCATCCTCGCCGTTCGCGCAGGCAAGGAAATCATCCACCGAGCACAGGCCGTTTTCTTCCATCTTCTGGGCAATAGCAACGGCTGTGTAGCCTTCGGGGAATGTGATGGTAATGGTCTTGCGCTTGACCTGCTGCACGCTGAGGGTTTTCAGGATCGTGTTATAATCCATGCCGGAGCGCAGGGTAAAATCACCATACTGCAAACCGGAAGCGCGGCCGCTGTATTTGGCATACAGCTTGAACAGCCAGTCATACTGGATGACGCCATCCTCTTTCAAAACGTTTGTGATGTCTGCAACAGTGGAACCCTGTTCAATGGTAACGGTCTGCTCCGGGCCGAGTTCGCCGTTGCCGGCAACTTCGCCGTAGAACTGGAACACTTTCCAGCCACCGATGCCGACGATAGCCAAAATGACAACAAGAACCACAAGCCCAATGGGAAAACGGCGGCGGACGGGTTCATCATCGTCATCTTCTGCGTACTCGTCTGGGCCTTCGGCGTCTTCGTACAGGTCCTGTGGGTCAGGATCAGGCTGTGCCGGGCGCTTTGGTGCGGGGGCTGGCGCAGCATGATAAGCCTGGCGCGACTGCGAGCCCTTGTCCTGGGAATCACCACGATTGATTTTCATTCCAAATCTCCTTTATCAGGCAGCAGAACTGCCCTGTTTCACGTATGCACGGTCTTACAGCAACAGGCGGAAATAAACGTCCGTAACGGGGAACGGCTGCCCAAGGTAACAAATCATGCCGTAACCACAGCGCTTACCCTCGCCCAGGTACAAAAACTGGTTTTCGGCCAGCAGCAGCCGTGCTTTGGTCAGACCAGTATGTTCCCGCGCGGCCTGCAGCAGAATATCAGCCGAATGGTCGTTATCGGCCTGCAGCTCCATAAAAAGCAGCTCGTCCTTTTCCTGGCAATAGAGGCCGTAACCGCGCTGGTTGGAAACAATGGTCATACCGCGGCGGTAGAGCCGGGTGATCATGGTGTTCATGCTGCTTTCCGGCAGGGCGATGCAGGCGGGCTGGTAGCGCATGCGGGTGTCGATCAATTTGCGGACTGTCAGGTTATCAAACTCTGCTCGTGCCCACAAATTGTGTTCAATGGGCTTGCGGATGATGCGCAGCGGGAAGCGCCCCTGAAAATTCAGCTGGGAAAACGCTTTTGCGGCCCGCGTGCTTTGCGGTGCCGCCACAGCGAAATCACACCCTTTGGCGGAAAAGGCGCGCAGGCAGGTTGCCAGCAGTTTGGGCATCAGCCCGCGCCCCTGCAGGGACGGGTCCGTTGCCATGCAGCAGAGCCATACGCCGTGGTGGTGCCCGCATTCCACTGGAACCGCACCAATCATGGCGGCCGGGATGGGCTTTGCACCGGGGGCCGGGTCCCGGGCAAGGATCAGGATATTATCCAACCCCACAATTCCACAAAGCCAGTCCAAAGCATCCTGGCGGGTTCCGCCATACGTTTTGCGGCGGAACGCAACCATCTGCTCCAAATTAGCTTCCGTTGCTTTGCAAAGCATGTTCTATCCCCTCCTTGCCGTATTCAACGTGTGGGCTTTTGCTGCCAACGGGTTTAGCTCAAAATCCGCTCCAGGTATGCCATCACTTCGGACTGAATATCCTCCGGCGTGCGGATGGTTTTCTGGCCGTCTACCGTTGTGGTACACTCAATGCGGTGCCAGCCCAGCTTGCGTGCGCAGTATTCAGCGGCGGCGCGGGAACGGGCCAGGTATTCGGTATCGCGTTCCTGAATATCTTTTTTGCTTTCATCGCCGTGGTAGCGCTGCGCAATCAGGCGCTGGCTGACATCGGGATCAACCGCAAGGTATACAACCGCATCCGGCGCAGGCAGGCCGAGCTTTTTGTACTCGAACTCAAACAGCCACTCCAGAAAACCATCCCAGTGCATCGGCGGCAGTTTGGAACATTGGTGAACAGCGTTGGAGGTGGTGTAACGGTCAGAGATGATTAGCCCATTCTGGCGGTAGACATTGCCCCACCTGGTTTTGTAGCTGGCAAAGCGGTCAACAGCATAAAACGTTGAAGCTGCATAAGCGTTCACGTCATCCGGGCGCTGGCCGAACTCGCCGGAAAGATACATCTTGACCAGTGCGGAGGACGGACTGTCATAATCTGGGAAGCTGATTTTCAGCGGGTCATACCCTTTGCTATGCAAATTCTGGCAGGCAAGTTCTGCCTGTGTGCCCTTGCCGGAACCATCCAGGCCTTCAAAAATAATCAGTTTACCCATAGTTTTCAGCCTCCTGTTTCAGTGTTGCATATTTATCACGCACGGCGTTCTGCTTGCCGCAGCACATACCGCCCTCCGGGCAGGGACCCGCCAGGCAGCGGGGACCAGCTGCGGCAAAAACATGCGGCGCAAGCGGGTATACAAGGCGCAGCATTTCATCGGCAACGGCGCGGATCTCCCACTGGGCACGGTTGCAGCAGCGCAGGTTGAAAAAGTTGTTCAGGCTGCGGCAGTTCATGGTCATTACCATTTTTGTCTCGCAGGCGTTGGGCAATACAAAGCGGGCGTCCTCGTTTGCCATTTTGCTGGCTTTGGCGCGGGCGGTCTTTTCCGGCATGCCCTGCTCCATCAAGGTGTGGGTATGCTTTTCTTCCAGTGCTTTGACCAGCTCCAGGTAGTGTTTGGCATCGGCGTTCATTGCATCAATAAAAGCCGCTTTGGCCGCAGGGTCAGCCTCAATTTCCGGGGGAATCACATAACGGAAATCTTCCAGCCGCACATAGCGCTGGCTCTGCACACTGAAACTTGCAATGCGGTGGCGGGTGACCTGTGCCAGAAAGGTGCGGGAAACGCCCTCAATGCCAAAGGTAAAGCTGGCATGTTCAATGGGGCTGGCGTGGCCGAAGTCATTCAGCTTTTGCAAAAAGGCTGCGGTCTTTTCCGGTGTTAGGCCATCCAGCAGGGTTTCGATATGTGCATCAGAATAGCACAGCTTGGCGGCTGCGGCAATGGTCTTTTCGGGGTCATTGGTGTGGGCGATCAATGTTACAAGCATGGGCCCGTTCCCTCTTTTCCTTTTTATCAGTGGTTTATTCTTCGCTGGTCAGCTTGGTCAGCGGGGCGTAATTGGCCATTGTTTTTTTGATGCCAACGCGGTCAAACTGGATTTCTACAATACAGTCCCCCGCAACCGGCGTTACTTTCAGCACCTTGCCGCGGCCAAACACCTTGTGGTCCACAAGGTCCCCGGCTGCAAAGTTGGCGGCCTTTTTGCGTGCGGGTGCGGCGGGCGCAGTGGTAACGCCACCGCCCGCCGGAGCAACCGGAGCACCGGAATGATGGTTGACGCGGCTACTGCCATACCCGGCGCCAAAGCTACTGCTTTGGACCGTGTGGCGGCCGCCGGGGTAGTTCGGGCTTTCGTGCCCGCCGGAAGCAAACCCACTTTGGAAGCCGCCGGCATACTTGCTGCCAAAGCCGCCGCGGTTGTATTCACTGTTCAGATATCCGCGGGAAGCCCCGGAGTATCCGCTGCGCCCGCCGGGAACATTGGTGCTGTAGCTGCCGTACCCGGCGCCAAAACCGCCGCTGTAAGCAAGCTCTGGGCTTTCGGTTTCGTCCATCACATTGGGGTCAATCTCATCCAAAAAGCAGGAAGGCGGGTTGCGGCGCGTCTGGCCGAAAATCATACGGCTGCGGGAGGAAGAAAGATACAGCTCTTTCTTGGCGCGGGTAATACCGACATAGCACAGGCGGCGCTCCTCTTCCATTTCTTCCTCGCTGTAGCGAGCAAGGTCACCGGGGAAAACGCCATCCTCCATACCAATGATAAACACATACGGGAATTCAAGGCCCTTGGCGCTGTGCATCGTCATCAGGGTAACGGAATCAGCATCTTCATCATAGGAATCAAGGTCTGCAATCAGGGCAACTTCTTCCAAGAAACCGGAAAGGGTTGCGTCTTCCCCGTTCTGCTCTGCATAAGTCTTTACGGAAGAAATCAACTGGCCCAAGTTTTCCAGCCGGGTCTCGCCCTCTTCTTTCTGCGCTTTCAGCATGGCTTCGTATCCGGTCTTGCGGATCACTTCACCAGCAAATTCATCAAGCGGAAGGGTGACGGAAAGATCACACAGTTCACGGTACATGGAGTAAAACGCGTTCAGCGCGCTGGCGGCACGGCCCAGTGCGGGATAAGAAGAAACCTCCTGGATGATCTCCATCATCGGCACGCCGTTGGCGGCGGCCAGTTCCCCGATCTTATCAATGGTGGTGGCACCAATCTTTCGTGCAGGTTCATTGATGATGCGGCGCAGGCGCACGTCGTCCCGCGGGTTGACCACAACAGCCATGTAAGAGTTGATATCCTTGACTTCCTTGCGGTCAAAGAAGCGTTGGCCACCCACAATGCGGTACGGGATACCGGCACGGGCAAAATAAGTTTCGATGGGGTTGGACTGCGCATTCATGCGGTACAAAACGGCATGGTCTTTTAAGGAAGCACCGTTTTTCAGGTTCTGGCCAATAACCTCGGCCACATGGCTGGCCTCATCCTGCTCCGAAGCAGCCGTATAATGGTGAACTTTGTCACCATCGCCGTTCTGGGTCCACAGGGTCTTGCCCTTGCGGCCGTTGTTGTTCTTGATAACGCTGTTAGCCGCGTTCAGAATGTTGGAGGTGGAACGGTAATTCTGCTCCAGGCGGATGGTTTTAGCCCCGGCAAAAACTTTTTCAAAGTTCAGGATGTTTTCAATGGTAGCGCCGCGGAACTTGTAAATGCTCTGATCGTCATCGCCAACAACGCATACATTGTTGGAACCACCGGCCAGCAGGCGCACCAGGTGGAACTGGGCCACGCTGGTATCCTGGTATTCGTCTACCACCACATAGTGGAACTTCTGCTGGTAGTATTCCCGCGCTTTGGCATCGGTTTTCAGCATCTGCACGGTATGGAAAATCAGATCGTCAAAGTCCATGGCACCAGCCGTGCGCAGCCGGTTGGAATAGGCGGTATAGATTTTGGAAATCAGAGCAGCCTTGGTATCGCGCGGCGCTTCGGCGGCAACGTCTTTGGCGGAAAGCAGCTTGTCTTTATAACTGCTGATCTGGGAGATGGCTGATTTGACCGGCAGGAACTTGTCATCGATCATCAGCTCTTTGTAGATCTGCTTGATGACGCGCTGCTGGTCATCAGAATCGTAAATTGTAAAACTTTTGGGGAAGCCGATGCGTTCGGCATCGCGGCGCAGGATCCGTACACAGGCAGAGTGGAAAGTGGAGGCAAATACATCCCCGCCCATTGTGTCGCCCAGCATGGCTTTCAGGCGCTCTTTCAGCTCCCCGGCGGCTTTGTTGGTAAAGGTAATGGCCAGCACATTCCATGGGCGGGCCGGGGCAACGCTCATCAGCGGCATTAAGGACTGCGGCACCGGCTGGCCGCACATAATGGCGGTGCGCAGCTGCTCCAGATCACTCTGCGTAACCGGGCGGCTGACCTCTTTGGAGCCATAAGCGCGGCCAAAACGGATGATATTGGCAATGCGGTTGACCAGAACGGTGGTTTTGCCGGAGCCTGCACCTGCCAGGATCAGCAGCGGGCCTTCGGTGGTAAACACAGCCTGCTGCTGCACCGGGTTCAGCTTAGTAAAGCAGGAAGCGATATAGCGGTCCCGCAGGGCCAGAAATTCAGTGGTAATGGTATCGGGCATAATGAACCTGTCCTTATATTATATGGCAGAACCAGCCCGGAACCATGCAGGGCTGGGAATTTTGGCAAACGCTGTATAGTATAGCACACTTTTGCCGGATAGAAAAGTAGGCTGGCGGAGGTATCCGCAGAAAATCATACTTTTTACAACCTGCACAAAAGCTGTGCTTTAATTGGAAAAACCTTCTGGGGATTGCAGTCGGTTATGCCACGCTCTGGGGGTGGCATCGCGGAAACCGGCTGTCAGGTATTGGCCCAGCGTTAAGCTGGCTGCGGTTCCGCGTGCCACACAGTTGATGGGGTCTGGTGCGATGGCAACATCCACATGCAGCTCCCCGGCAATGTAACCAGCCAGGCCACGCAGCATGGAGCCGCCGCCAGTCAGCAGAATGCCGTTCTTGGCAACATCAGCGGCCAGTTCCGGTGGGGTGCTTTCCAATACATTGCGGGCAGTGGCGGCAATGCGGGCGGCCAGTTCCTGCACGGGCAGGTACAGGTCCCGCGTATAGACAAGGCGGCGGGCGGGCAGGTTGGTCTCCCAGGAATGACCACGGATCTCCATTACGCCCTCAAACTCGCTTTTGGTGCAGCAGGCAACCTGCTTTTTCAGCGCTTCGGCGGTTAGAGGGCCGATGGCAATGTTGAATTTTTCCTGAACATACTGGGCAATGCACTGGTCAAAAGCGTTGCCGGCGACCGGCAGGCTGGCAGCGCGCACCCGCCCACCCATGCTGATCACGGCGATATCCGTGGAGCCGCCGCCGATATCAATCACCATGCAGCCCATGGGTTTGCGGATATCCAGCCCTGCGCCAAGGGCGGCGGCGACAGGCTCATCCACAAGGAAAACCTGCCGTGCCCCGGCTGCCATGACGGCTTCTACCACGGCGTCAGCTTCAATGCCGGTAATGGCTGCCGGAACGCAGACCGATACGCGCGGCTTGATGATGCGCGAACGGCATACCTCATTGATAAACCGCACGATTAGTTCGTTTGTCATGCGGTGGTCCTGAATAATACCGTCCCGCAAAGGGCGGATGATATCAATATAAGAAGGCACACGCCCCACCATGCGCAGGGCTTTGTCCCCCACTGCCAGAATGGTGCTGCTGCGGGTATCAACAGCACCAATGCTGGGCTGATGGAACACAACTCCCTGTTCCTGTGTGGCAATGATAATGGAAGTTGTGCCAAGATCAAGGCCGATATCATATTGCTTCATGTTTATCTGGTACTCCTTGCTGCCAGAAGCAGCACTTTGTTATCTATTGTGAATTGCCATCAACCGTCCGGCAGATAAAAGTTATTTGCTTTCTTTTGGTGTTCCGGCGGCACAGTGGCTTTTGGGCATCAGTTCCGTCGCCGCAACACACACGCCGTCCACACTCACAGCGCCACCCTCCAATAGCGCTTTGGCGCAGGCAGAGATGGTGGCACCAGTGGTGATCACATCATCCAGCAACAGCAGCCGCATTCCGGAAAGGTCAACCCCAGTACGGCAGGCGTAAGCATCCTTGACATTGGCAAAGCGCTTTTGCTGGTCCAGCGATTTTTGCGGTAAAACCTGCCGGGTCAGGCACAGCGGCTGGATGACCGGAATGTGCAGGATGCGCCCAAGGCGCTGCGCTAGCAAAAGAGGCATATTTTCCGCGCGGTTCTTCTTTACGCGCGGCGGCACCGGAACAATGGCGCTGTACAGCGAAATGCCGGATAGATTCTCGTATACCGGGCGGTACCCTGGGGCACGGGCGGGCTGTGCGCCAAAAATCAGCACAGCCATCAAATCCGCCAGTTCCCGCGCATACCAGGGGTTGCCGTTCTCCTTGCAAAGCAGGATAGCATGGCGCACACTGTCTGCATAGTAAAAGGCAGCTGCGCAGGTGTTGACAGCGTAAAAGGCGTGCTCCGTTACAGGCAGACGCGGTGGAAGATGCCGCAGACGCTCGGCTTCCGGTATACAGGAACGGCACACGGCGGCTTTCCAGGCGCTTTGCTCAAGTACCGTGCCGCACAGCGGGCAGTGCCGCGGATAGGCAAGGGCCAGCAGCGGTTCCAGAGCCGTTCGCCCACGGTCCAGCCAATCCAGAGATATGTGTTTTCTCTGTTTCATCTGCGTTTTTCAGCCGGAGTGACTGCCTCGCGCAGCAGGTAGCGCAGCCCGCTGTAACGCATGTTCTGGCGCACATTATCCACCATGGCCTGCTCGGTGCGCCGGGTTCCCGCCAGAATGCACAGGCGGCGTGCGCGGGTAACCCCGGTGTACAACAAGTTGCGGTAACAAAGGCGCGCGGGTACATCTGCCACAGGCATAATGACGGCCGGAAATTCAGAACCCTGGCTTTTATGCACTGTTACAGCGTAAGCGGGTTCCAGCTCGGCAAGCTGGTCAGCACCGTAAATATACTTTCGGTCATCCATCTGTACCGTCACAGCACGGCTTTCAGGGTCAACGGCAGTAATAATACCCATATCCCCGTTATAGGCACCCACACCGGCTTCGGCACCGTCCCGCTCATAGGGAATGTCATAATCGTTTTTGATCTGCATTACCTTGTCGCCACAGCGCAGCACACGGCCGCTTTGCTCCCAAATGATTTGCGGCTTATCCGGTGCAGGCGGGTTCAAAATGGCCTGCAGGCGGCGGTTCAGTTCTACGCTCCCGGTGGGGCCAACCTTGGTGGGGCAAAGCACCTGGATGTCCCGCACGGGGTCATAGCCATAACTTTTGGGCAGCCGGGTACTGACCAGGTCGCAGATCAGCCTCTGGCAGGCAAGACCGGTGGATTCGATCATGAAAAAGTCATCATCCCGCCCGCCTTTTATGGGCATCTGCCCTTCCACAATGCGGTGGGCGTTCTGTACAATCATGCTTTTCTGCGCCTGGCGGAAGATCTCATTCAGCCGTACGGTGGGCAGAACGTCTGCCTGCAAGATCTCCCCCAGCACACTGCCGGGGCCAACGCTGGGCAGCTGGTCGGCATCACCTACCATAATAATGCGGCAGTGGTAACGCGCGGCGGCCAACAACGCCTGGAACAGCTTGGCATCTACCATACTCATCTCATCCAGAATGATAACGTCAAACGGGAGAAGATTCTTTTCATTATGAATAAAACGCACGCTGCCGGTAGAATAGTCCACTTCCAGCAATCGGTGGATGGTGGAAGCGCTGTGGCCGGTCAGCTCGGTCAGCCGCTTGGCGGCGCGGCCGGTGGGGGCACACAGGGCAACCCGGTCATAAATACCTTCATACAAATTCAGAATCGCTTTGACCGTTGTGGTTTTGCCGGTACCGGGACCGCCGGTAATAATGCAAAGGCCGCTGGTGAGCGCCGTTTTGATTGCCTGACGCTGTTCGGGTGCCAGACGCACCTTCAAACGGCTTTCCTCACGGTCGAGCTCATAATCCAAATCACCATAGGTGCAGGGATTTTGATGGAGGATCTGATATCGGATCAAGTTGGCAAGCTTTTCTTCGGCTTTTGCCGTCTTTTCCCGATAAACACAGCTTTCATAGGTCCGCATTCTTCCGTCAAGGATAAGACGGTTGGCACGGGCTGCAATCATTTGATCGGTGAGTTCCGGCGTCTCCAGAGTTTTT
>OIYG01001953.1_pt1 | contig 14227 bp, 14 predicted proteins | sample 1587861 | NCBI WGS metagenome assembly OIYG01 (sample SAMN03283272) | human gut metagenome | biome: human-associated habitat; material: feces | host: Homo sapiens | place: Peru | collected 2012 | reverse complement strand
AGATTAAAAATCAAGCAATTTTAATTGCGTTGATTTTATCTTATTCAGAATCTGTTATCATTAACCCCACCCCGAAATCAAAGATTTCGACCCTCCCTCAAGGGTAGGGTAAAAATTCAAAATTCGTCAAACCTCAGCCAATAACACAAAACAAAACGGCGGAAATCTTTGAATAAAGATTTCCGCCGTCACTAATAGCTATTCAGTTTTTATTTTCTGCGATGGGTGCGATGTTTACGAGTTGCACGGTTTTCCCATTGCATACTTGATACACCGCTTCCGTTCATGCCGTCATATTGTTCCAAATGGTAATTTGTTGCTTCATCATTATCGTCCAGTTCAAGTTGATATACTTCAGGGTGTTTATTTCTCAAATTACCGTTAGCATCAAGTGCTTTTGTCAAGATGTAGAATGGACCGGATCTGCCTTTTAGCCCTGTCAACTTGACGCCGCCTTTTGTAACACCTTTGGCAACTTCTTCATCTGTCAATTTTCGATATTCAAAAGTATTGATTTTGTTATTTGTATTATCTTTGATTTGAATTGTATCAGGTGCTTGCTTATCGCCGGTAATCGCAATTTCGCCTTCTTCATCAGCAATTACGATTTGGGCTCTGCCTTTGCCTGTACCGTTGACTTCACGTTGGTCTTGAGGGACACCACGTTTATCTAACAACTTGTGATCTCTTGCCCAACCGCCAATTTTCTTGGATACAGGCGGAGTTGTTGGAGTTGTTGGAGTCGTCGGAGTTGTTGGAGTCGTTGGAGTTGTTGGAGTTGTTGATACTGTCGGTTCTTTGTAATTATCGATTTCTTCAATCGCCTTTTTAGTATCTTTCAAACTTTCATAAGCTGCCAACAATTCTTCTGTATTAGCCTTACCGTTAATTGATGTAGAGATTACAGCCGCTTTAATTGCTTTATCTCTTGTAGGATCACCAGTAATCGTCATATTTTGGATTTGAGCAACAATTTTCTTATTGTCTTTTCCTGATACAGAATTCAAGTTTTCTAATACAGTATCCACGCTATTACCGTTGAACGCATCTTTTGACTCAGGATTTGCAATCAAGGCAGCGGCAACACCAGCAAGAGCAGGAGCTGCTAATCTTCCGATTAGAGGAATCTTAGAGGAAGCTGATGCAACAGCTTCCGCTACAGCTGTCGCCGTAAGCCCTTTGGCTGTTGCCATTGCTTTTGCAGTTACGCTGATTTCTTTATATACAGGGTTACCGTTTGAATCCATATATTTAAAGAATGCTTTTTCGGTTTTTTCATCAAATGCAACTGAATCTTGAGCGGTTGCAGATTTTTCATCTCTTGCATAGGCTGATGCAGAATGTTTATGATTCCAAATTGTTGCAAGACCAGTAGTGACTGCAGTAATACCACCAGCTACAAGTCTTCTTTTTGTTGCACTTTCATTACCAAATCCAACAGCCTTAGCCAAACTTGCTATATCGCCTTTGCTTACTTTGAATGCACCATCAGCTCTAATCGCAGATTCAGCACTTAATGCCTTTTTCTCATCAATATTGAATTTATAATCTCCGCCTGAGAATTGAGCCAAACCTGATTGAAGTTTTTTAACATCAACCGAGCCTTTTTCTTCATCATAAGCAGCAGCCAAATCGCCATATTTTCTCTTTGCCGCTTCAAGTGCTTCTTCGCCTGCTTTTATTGCTGCAGTATCACCACCTTGTTTAGAAGCTTCAAGTTTTTCTTTCATTTGTGAAATCATATACTTAGCATGTGTTGATAACTTATGTAAAGTTTCTTCTTGCTTGTCTGACAAGCGAACAGTTTTTCCACCATTACCTTTTGAAATAGTGCTATCGTCTGCTTCTTGTCCAGGCAATAATACGCGGTCAACATTATCTATTTTATCATATCGTTTCGCATTATGTTTTGCGGCTCTTGCAATGCCACGTTCACCTTTGGTAGAACTTAATACTTTTTCTTTTTCATATTTTGTACTTAATTCTTTTATATCACCAGATTTTGCTTCTATAGATTTTTCTATTTCAGCAGCTTCTGTTCTTCGACCCTGTTTGCGTAGAGCCTTTGCTTGTTTTTGAAGGTCTTTAATCTCTTTTTTGGCATCTTTTATTTCTTTTTTAGTTGCTTTTACATCATCCTTAGTAATAGTTGAATCGGTAAACTCGTTATGTGCTTTTTGCTTAGTATCATATTCACGCATTTTCTTAGCATCATCTTTATCAACTAAACCGACTTTTGCATGCGGATTTACGGAATCTCTTGTTAATGTAGTATCAATAGGAGTACCGTCAATAGGAATTGATTGAGCCTCTTTTGTTTTTGCTTCATCAACTTTACCGGTTGTCTTATTTTTTACAACAACTTTACCGTTTTCCAACATAACAATAGATTCCGGGTATAATTGTTGAGCACGACCTAACAATTTTTTATCAAATTGTGACAATTTTTGACCTTCGCCATCTGACGTTTGTCCTGCTTTTGCTTGTTCAGCTGCTTTTCTGCCAACTTCATCGGCACTCATTTTTAATTCTAAACTGTATGCTTTTGAAGCTGAATCTTTTGCCTCTGCTTCTGCAGCCTCTTTAGAAAAATTTGCATCTGCCGCTTTAAATGCAGCTGCATGTTCTTTTCTAAATTCCAAAAGTTCATTCTCCGCGTCCTTTCGCGATACTTCACCATTTTTTAATTTTGTGTTTAACGCATTTATCTTGCTTGCGTAAACTTCATTTACGTTAGTCGCTGTGATTTGCACTCCACTCATTTTTGTGTCCTTTCTATATTATTTTTCTGCACATTACTTTATAGTTCTATAAACGTTTCTTTTACCTAAAAATTGCGTATGTTTTATATATTTTTTATATCCTAATTATATATAAACCTCGCAAAGTCTTATCACTGAACGGTTTTAGCACTTCTACTCAGTGTTAAGTTTTGTTAATTTAGGTTTTGCTCGTGGCGTCAAGTTTGCCATTTTCTTTCACTTTCTACAAATTTTTACGTCATACTTTATCTTTTGTTCATGTATTCGACATTTGTCCTCAAAAACTTTAACAAAATCTGGTGATTTCATGGGGTAAAACGTAAAAACGCAAGCATAGAGTAGAATTTAGCTGTTTACAATTCTTCATAATAAAGAAGTAAGTGAGATTGGATTGAAAAGTTTTGTTTTGTTTTTGATAATTTTACCCCCCTTCGAAATCATAGATTTCGGTTCCCCCTCAAGGGGGGCACATTACTATGCAACTAAATTTGTTACGCACACTGCTCGTGCTGTCCGGAATGACTGGTTTGTTGGGCTGGCAGGGCTTTCGTCATTCTGAAAAGATTAAAAATCAAGCAATTTTTATTGCGTAGATTTTATCTTATTCAGAATCTGTGATAAAGAATAACACCGTCGGCATTGCAATGCCGACCTACTTTTCTTTTGTCAACCCTAACTTACTTAAGCACAAACTTCTCTACAGCCTTGACAAAGCCATCGTTTTCGACCGTATCGGTAATATAATCGGCACAAGATTTAAGTTCCTCTGTTGCATTGCCCATAGCAACGCCGATTCCGCCCGCTTTAACCAAGTCTATATCATTATTTTGGTCGCCTATCGTCAAAACTTCATCTTCCGCTAAGCCCCAATAATTCCTCAAATAATTCACTCCACAAGATTTTTTCGCCTTCTCACTCCCAATTTCGCAAAAATACGGAGTAGATTTAACAATAAACAACTCAGGATAACGTCCCTTCAACTCATTAACCCAAGAAGTAACCTTTTCTGCATCTTTCAAATCAATAGCCAAAATCTTATTGACATTTTCAATTTCCAACTCATCAAACGAACACACCGTATAATTGATAAATTTATCGCTCGTGTAATATTTGATAATGTCATTATCTTCCTCTACAAAAAGTCGGTCATCTATATACAAATTTATATGAATTTTATTCTCTCTTGCCCATTTTATAATCGCTTTGGCATAATCTGACGGCAAATTTTCTCTATACAAAGTATTATTCACTCTATCCTTAACCAATCCGCCCTGATAAGAAATTATCGGAGTATCAAGCCCCAATTCATCTGCAACATGGCATGCCGAACAATGCATTCGCCCCGTAACCAAGACCACCTTAATCCCCTTATCGCAAAGTTCTTTCACGCATTCACGAAGTTTCGGGCTAAATCCGATTTTCGGGCTATAAATAGTACCGTCAATATCAGTCGCAATCATTTTTATCATTACAATACAAACTCCTTACAAAATGCTCTCATCAATGCACAAATCGTTTTAGCATCATTGATTTCACCCTTCTTAATCATTTCAAAAACATCACCTAATTTATACTCATCACACTTCAAAATTTCGCCCTCGTCAGGGTGTTCCCCTACAAACTCCAAGTCCTGTGCCAAGTACAAATACAATTTTTCCGTGCAAATTCCTGGGGTAGTATTGATAAATCCCAACGATTTCCAATTCTTCGCCCTATATCCTGTTTCTTCTTCCAATTCACGTTTACACGCAAAATCAGGATTTTCACCAATTTCAAGTTTGCCCGCAGGAAGTTCAATATTTACCCGTTTCAAAGGATATCTGAACTGTTTGACCAGCAAAACCGTTTCCTTATCCTTCATCGCAACCACGACAACGCCACCGTTATGCACAACAACTTCTCTAAACGACTTATGACCGTCCGATACCTCGACATCATCTCGAATAACGGTCATTACCTTCCCGTCAAACACAACCTCTGATGACAATGTTTTTTCTTCAAAATTCATACAAAAATAATATCACATTTTACTTAAAATTGAAATATGAAGGGTGAAATAATAGAAGTTATATTCACATCTCAAACACATATTACTAAGCCAAATGTAGGTTTGGATTGCTATCCAAACAATTAAAATCACGACATTAGCAATGCCGACCAACCCTGCAAGGGGCTTTTTATCAGACAGTGCCTGATTTTTGGATTGTTGGGCATGTATGTAAAACCGACATTTCCGATATTGACATTCTTCACATTGATAATAACTTAAAATCTAAAATCCCGTTCGCCTGATTTGATTTTTTCCAAGTATTTTTCGGTCATTGATTTAATCTTGTCATCATTAATCGTTTGAAGTTCTTTTTTCATAAGTTCTTCACCGACTTTTTTTGTGTCAGGTTTTGCGTAATCTTCTAAATATTCAGCCAAAGTCATTATCGCATTCGGGTGGCAAAAGTTATGAATTTGTTGTTGTTTGCAAATCGACATAAATCTGTCCCCCACACGACCTTCACGATAGCATGCCGTACAGAAACTAGGCAAATAACCAAGTTCCATAAGCCATTTTACAACCTCATCAAGGCTTCGTCTGTCTGAAACATCAAACTGTGCAGTCTTTTCGTCTTCTTTTTCAACTTCGGAATTTGTATAACCGCCAACACTTGTTTTTGAACCGCCACTGATTTGTGAAACACCGAGTTCCAAAACTCGTTTTCTGCATTCTGCCGATTCTCTCGTTGAAATAATCATGCCTGTATAAGGTACTGCAATCCTAATACACGCAACAATTTTGGCAAACGTATCATCATCAATTCCGTTGTCAAATTCGTCAGGGTTAATATCATCAGCATGCCTAATTCTCGGAACGGAAATCGTATGAGGTCCGACACCATACACAGCTTCCAAATGTTCTGCGTGCATCAACAGTGCCGAAAATTCATATTTATAAAGTTCCAACCCGAACAATACGCCCAAGCCGACATCATCAATTCCGCCCTGCATAGCTCTGTCCATTGCTTCCGTATGGTAAGCATAATTGTGTTTTGGACCTGTCGGGTGGAGTGTTTCGTACGCTTTTTTATTATAAGTTTCTTGGAACAAAATGTATGTACCGATGCCCGCTTCCTTTAATTTTCTGTAATTTTCAACGGTTGTTGCAGCAATATTAACATTGGCTCTGCGGATTGCACCGTTTTTGTGATGAACGGAATAAATTGTTTTTAAGGACTCTAAAATGTACTCAATCGGATTGTTTACAGGGTCTTCGCCTGTTTCAATCGCAAGACGTTTATGTCCCATATCTTGAAGTGCTATGACTTCTTCCCTAATCTCTTCTTGTGTCATTTTTTTGCGTGGAATGTGTTTGTTTTTAGCGTGATACGGACAATAAACGCAACCGTTTACGCAATAATTGGACAAATACAACGGAGCAAACAAAACAATTCTGTTTCCGTAATAATTCTGTTTAATTTTCTTTGCAAGATTGAAAATTTCCTGATTTTTTTCTTCAATTTCACACTCAAGCAAAACTGCCGCTTCTCTATGGGTAAGCCCTTTACCGAGTTTTGCTTTATCTAAAATTTTCTCAATAAGTTGGACATTATTTTTATTATTTTTGGCAAATTCCAAACTTGCCAAGACTTCTTCATTATCTATAAATTCTTCTGCTATTGTAGATTTCGGATTGTACATAAATTAAATTCCCTTCTATTCAATAATAGAACTTTAACCTGATAAATCAACTCAAAAAAAATAAGTCGGCAACAAAATTTACCGACTTATTTCTAAAATATTAAAATTTACTTGCCTAACTGCTTTTTCACCCAGTTTTCAATAACTCTTAACGGTGAACGTGTAATAGCAAGCGACCACGCTGAAATATTTTTTGTCACAACGGTTCCCGCTCCGATATTTGCACCGTCTTCAACCGTAACTGGAGCAACAAGCACGGTATTTGAACCTATTTTGACATCATTTTTCAACACAGTTTTTGTTTTTGCCTTTGTCAGCGGATTGTAATTTGCTGTAATTGTTCCCGCTCCGATATTTACATGTTCGCCGAGTTCGGAATCCCCGATATAAGAAAGATGACCAACATTTGTATTAGATGAAATCTTAGATTTTTTAACTTCAACAAAATTTCCAACTTTAACGTTGTCGCAAACCTCTACACCGCCTCTTAAATGAGCACAAGGTCCGATTTTGCAAGATTTACCGATTTTATTTTTACCTTCAATATAAGTTGCGGGATAAATTATTGTATCAGTACCGATTTCGGTATCTTCGCTAATCCATGTAGATTCCGGATCAACGATAGTAACACCGTTCTCCATATATCTTTCAAGGTTACGTCTGTTCATAATTTTTGTAGCGGTAGCCAAATTCAAACGAGAATTTATACCATAAATTTCGTCACTGTCATCAAGAATAAACGCATTAACCTTTAATGCCTGTTCTTTTCCCCAAGAAATAATATCTGTCAGATAATATTCACCTTGAGCATTATTTGTTTTAAGTTGAGAAAATGCAGATTTAACCTTGCCCCAATTCAAGCAATAAATTCCAGCATTAACCTCTTTAACCGCTTTTTGTTCAGGAGTTGCATCTTTTTCTTCAACAATACATTTTAAAGAATTGTCCGTATCTCTGATTATTCTGCCGTAATTTGTAGGATTATTAAAAATCGTACTCATAACGGTAATATCCGAGTTATTGGCTTTGTGAAATTCGACAAAAGATTTCAAAGTTTCTTCTTTTATTAACGGAGTATCACCGCACAAAATCAAAATCAAACCGTCATAATTTTCCAAATTAGGACAAACCATAGAAACGGCATGCCCTGTGCCTAACTGCGGAGTTTGAAGAACGGTTTTTGCATTAGTATAATTAGTTTTTACAAAATCTTCTACCTCTTGTGCATGATGGCCGACAATTACAAACTGTTCTGATGCAAAATTTTTAACATTATCCAAAACATAACCAAGCAAAGTCTTGCCCATAATTTGGTGTAAAACTTTTGGTGTTGTTTCCGATTTCATTCTGGTGCCTTTACCTGCCGCCAAAATTACCGCTTTTATTTCCATTTTTCTCTCCTTAATTTTCTAACAATCCTCTGTTCGCAATTATAGCACAGAAAAGGTAGAAAAAGACTAAAAATACACAAAAAACGACAGGCTCAAAATTTGCACCTGCCGTTTTTATTTATTTTAAAATTTAGAAAAACTTAATCGTGTTTTTCTTCGTTATTTTCAGAATTTTCTTCTGATTTTTCAATATCTGAATCAGATTCATCATCTTCCGCTATTTCGATTTCTTCTGCACTTTCGTCTTCAGAAATTTCAACATCTTCATCATTTTCTTCTTCTTCAGCTTCAGTTGCTTGTTCATCGTCAGAATCATCATCAGCATCTTTTGCGTTGTCAACTTCCGCTAACGCTTTTTCAATTTCTTCTTCATCTTTTGCTCGGATAACAGGAATTGAAAGCATCAACGCCATTTGGTCGCCTTCTTGGTCAAAATTCAATTCCAAAGCATCTTTATCCATTTCAACGTATTTTGAAAGCAATTCAACGAGCTCCCTTCTCATACGTTGTAACAATTCCGGAGTAAGATTTGTTCTGTCTTGCATCAAAACTACTCTCAATCTGTTGCAAGCCACAGATTTTGCGTTTTCCTCTTTTGTTTCCGTTTGTCTGAACAGATTTAAAACCCTGTTGCAAAGATCTTTTAATATATTTTCGCTCATTCTACTTCTCCTTACCTATAAGATGTGAGAAGAATTTTTTAACCTTTGTCATTACGCTGTTTTCTTCTTCCAAGTTCAAAAACGGTACGTCTTCACCCATAATACGATGAGCAACATTTCTGTACGCTCTTCCCGCTAAGGATTTTTCATCATTAACGATAGGTTCACCTTTATTTGTTGAGGTAATAATGCCCGTATCTTCAGGAATTATACCGATAAGGTCTGCCGACAAAATTTCAACAACATCATCAACACTCATCATATCGTTTGATTTAATCAAGTTTGGTCTTACACGGTTTAGCAACAATTTATAAGATTTAATCTCTTCTCTTGCTTCCAAAAGTCCGATAATTCTATCAGCATCACGAACTGCTGACATTTCAGGGGTTGTAACAACAATCGCTTCAGATGCCCCTGCAATCGCATTTTGGAACCCTTGTTCAATACCCGCAGGACAGTCAACCAAGATAAAATCAAAATCTTCTTGCAATTTTTCGCAAATTTCTTTTAATTGTTCTTCGGTGATTGCGGTCTTATCACGGGTTTGTGCTGCTGCAAGCAAGCATAGATTAGGATTTTTCTTATCTTTTACAAGTGCTTGTTTCAATTTGCATCGTTTTTCCACAACATCAACAATGGTGTAAACTATTCTGTTTTCCAAGCCTAAAAGCAGGTCCAAGTTTCTCAAGCCCAAATCGGTATCAATCATTACTACTTTGTTACCCGCTCTGGCAAGAGCTGTTCCGATATTGGCGTTAGTTGTTGTTTTTCCGACTCCGCCTTTTCCGGACGTAATAACTATTACTCTACCAGTCATCTATATCTCCTTAATTTTCTTCATGTATCTTTCTAATTACAATACTTCCTTTATAAGTAAACGCCTCTTCAGGTATGTATTCACAAGATTTTTGAATATACGGAAGGTTCACTGTATCCGGACGTCTTGCAAAAACCGTACCGATTCTGATTTGTACGGGATTTAATTTCAACGCTCTGATTCTTGCGTAATTATTACCATCTGAACCTGCGTGAGCAATACCGCCTAAAATTCCCCAAACCGTAATATCACCTTTTGCGATAATTTCAGCCCCCGGATTAATATCTCCGATAATTATAATATTACCGTCTGATGAAATACTTTGTCCGGAACGAATTGTTCTTCTTATATATAATGTAGGCAAATTTTCAGGTTCGGCTTTTTTCTTTGCGATTTCTTCATCGGTTTCTTCAATAATTTCCTGAGCCATAACGTCTTCCGCTATGTCTTCACTGTGTTTAACTATTGGAGAAATCTCGTCATCTTCAACCTTTTGTACATCTTCTTGAGAAGTTGTATCGTCTGATTTTTCAATATTTTTGGTTGACTTTTGTTCACCGTCTTCTCCAAAAATTGCATCAAGTGCGTTTGAAACTTCAGGTTGCGGTTCCTGAGGTTCAAAAACAGGTGCTTCCACCTGTTCGGTAAATTCAGAAATTTTTATCCCGAGAGCCGTTGCCGATTCCAAAGTTACAGCAGAACTCGTACTGATAAATGCTAATTGAGATTCCATCAATTCAACAAGAGATTTTACACTTGTCAATTCAGATTCAGACAAGTCAACAGAACCGAGCTTCAAACAAATGTGTTTACCTTTTGCTTCCGGCATGTCCAATACTCTTGAAAGTTCATAAATAATTTCGGAAGTTTTTCTTGCAGTGGTTAAATCTACAATAAAACCGTTCTCTATATATCCCTTATCCATTTTTCCCTTTCTGTAAAAACTAAGATTACATGGATAAAGTACACGAAAAAAATTATTACTTCAAGATTTTGTAATTAATTATTAATTAGCAAAAGAAAACATTATGCAATTTGGTTCATTATTCCGCTAACTTGACTTGCCCAACGACTGTCGCAATAAGTCGGTCCGATTTGTGCTATTGTTTTCTTGCCTTGACGGAAATAATATTTGCCTTGTGAAATATTTTTAGCAATGTCAAAAATACAATCATCTACGGAAGCGTAAGTTTTGAAGTTTCCTTGACCGCCCATACCGCCGACATTGTTTTGTTGTTTTGCTAAACGACTTTTACCGTTACCGCTTTCTAATTTACATATAGCAATTAAGAACGCTGCATTAACTCCGTATCGTCTTTCAGCTTCCAAAAACACTTCACCTTTTCCGGCCAAAACGCCTGTCAGGTGTTTATTTAATTCTGCTGCTGATTTATTACACTTTGTATCAACTCTGCGATTTACGTCTGAACCTGAATTCCCTTGATAAAAACTTGCATTCAAATTTGCATCGCTATCAGAAATTTTAACAGCATTGTTTGTACTGAAATTACAATATTTTCCATACGGACTTGTGTAATTAGAACTTGTTGTTACGTTTGAATATTGAGAATAATTTGCCAAACGTTGCGGAATAGATGCCAATGTTTTTTGATATTGAGCAGCCATTTTTGCTTGTTGTTCAACATATTGAGTAGCAACCGCATTCATATTCGCTATGAACGGATTGTTCGTTACTAAATCTGCATTGTATGTGTTCGCAACTGACATTCTCTTTTTTCCCCTTGTATTAATATAAAGTATTTTTACTCCCCGAAATTGCATAAATTTCATAAATTATTAATAAATATTAACAATTTTAACAAATTGCAATAGTGATTAGATTGTGTTTATTATAAGATATAAGAGAAAAGTATATAAAAAGGTTAAAAAGAGTATGTTCAACGTTACAAAAACACATGAAATCACAGTCGATGTCGTCATTTTAACAATTAAAAATAATAGCATTCAGGTGTTATTGGTAAAGCGTACAACAGAACCTTTTAAGGGCAGATGGGCTATCCCCGGAGGTTATATCAAACTTTCCGAAAACCTTGATGAAGCAGCATTAAGAGTATTAAAAGAAAAAACCGATGTAGATAACATTTATCTTGAACAGTTATACACCTTCGGTGACCCGCTTCGTCACCCTAACGCTCGTGTCATTACCTGTGCATACTTCGCATTGGTAAGAGATAAGGATTTGAAAATCCAATCAACCTCAGAACTTGATTGGCACAAAGTTAACGATTTACCTTCAATGGCTTATGACCACAAGGAAATTATACAATATTCACTAAAAAGAACCCGTGAGAGATTAGAACTTTGCCCTGTTGCATACCAACTTCTGCCTGAAAAATTCACGCTGACCGAAATGCAAAAAGCGTACGAACTTATTATGGGTAAAAGTCTTGATAAGAGAAACTTCAGGAAAAAAGCTCTCGCAACAGACGGCTTGATTGAACTTGAAGAATACACAAAATCTTCTTCAAAACGTCCTGCAAGACTATATACATTTGAAAATATTGAGCTAAACTCTAAACGGGCACACTTTATTAAAAAGGAGAAAGTTAAATAATGGCTAATTTTTTATGGATACTTGGAACCGTATCAGCGGTTTTACTTATAATTCTAATATTGTTACATTCACCAAAAGGTGACGGTATCGGAGCAATCGGCGGAGCGTCTCAAATGTTCGCATCTCAAAAAAGTGCAGAAAAAGGATTAAACAAATTAACCGGAATCGTTTGTTTGATTTTCTTAATTTGCGAATTTTTATTAGGATTTGGAATTATAAAATAATTACCAATCAGTACAGATTTTACAAAATACCTCGCTGAAAAGTGAGTTATTTTACAATTAAAGGATAATTATGAATATACTTGTAACAGGAGCATCAAAAGGTATCGGAAAAGCAATCGCACAAACTTTGGCAAAAGTCGGGCATGTCTATATTACTGCAAGAAATGAAGACTTGTTAAAAAGTATAGACTGTGATGGATATTTTGTTTGTGACCTGTCAAAGCCTGAAGATTTAGAAAATTTAGGCAACTTCATTGAACAAAAAGAATTTGACATTTTAATCAATAATGCAGGAGAATACATTTACAACCAGACAGAAAAAACGACCTTAGCAGAACTTGAACATATTTCAAAAGTAAACCTTCAAGCCCCGATTTATTTGAGTGCAAGAGCAATTCCTTATATGAAAAAGAAAAAATTTGGCAGAATTGTTAATATCGGCTCAATTTCAGGTGTAATGGGGGAAGCAAACGCTCCGTTATATTCGGCGACAAAAGCAGGACTAATCGGTTTTGCAAAATCCGCAGGACTGGAACTTGCAGAATTTGGAATTACCGTGAACACCATCAATCCCGGTTGGGTCGATACGGAACTTGGAAATTCCTCGATTGAAGACAGTGAATTTTCAAAAGAAGAAATCATTGAGTGCATTCCGCAACGCCGTTTTGTCGAACCCGTCGAAGTGGCAAACCTTGTTAAATACCTGATTTCACCCGAAGCTAAAGGTATTACCGGACAATCAATAAACCTATGTGCTGGCTTGTCCGTGGGGATATAGCTTTAAATTTTCTACTTTTTCAAAAAGTCTTTCCAGTACGTTCCTTCGCCTGTCGGGCTTTTGTCTTTTAGAGCAAAATAAGCACAGGTATGAGCAGGAGTGCTGATAGTTTTGTCGCAATATTTTGAGATAGTCTTCTCATCCCCTTCATTTGTCACCTCAACATTCGGGTCAAGGCAATTCCAACTTCCACCTGTGTATGGTATAACTTCATTACTATCCGTGAACACAAAGACAAAACGGTCATATCCAATTCTGTTTGGCTGTGCAATTCCGTTTATATCAACACAAATTTTTGGACCAAATGAATATTTTAGATTAGATGAGGCTCCAACATTATCATCTGTCGAAAACAGTCTTCCTGTTATATCCGCTACAACGGAAGATTGATCACAAGGATATAGACGAGTTGTTGCGTTCCCATCAAGATTGCGTTGAGAAATTTTATGTTGACTGTCAAAATTGAGCCATCCTCCGCTAACGGTACGAGTTTGCCCCTTAAAATAAGACATATATTTTCTCAAAATTTCGTTACTACCCCAGCCGTTATGAGAGAAAGTTATATCAACATCGTGAACCGAAGCTCCCTCATTTGCGTAAAATAGTTTAGCAGCTTGGTTCAAATCGCTGTAGGTGTTAAAGAATTGTGTTTTTAATTTTTTATTACTTATATCTGTCAAAAGAGAAGGTATTGTCATTGAGGCGACAACACCGATTATGCCCAGTGTAATAAGCACTTCCGCAAGTGTAAACCCAAACTTTTTACGCTTATTTATAAACTTTCTCATTCTCTCAACTCCTCTTTTGCTAGTACAGCTAGTTGTAACTTTTGCTAGTATAGCTAACAATTTTGGAATGAACAAGGAATATTTACAAAAGTTTGCAAAAAATCTAAAACGGTTAAGACACGAAAAAGGTCTTACTCAAGACGATTTGGCAACTGAGGGAATTTCTCGTTCTATGATTAGTTTGATTGAAATTGCAAGAACAGACCTTACTGTTTCAAAAGTTAAACTTCTAGCCGATATTTTGGGAGTTCACCCAAAAGATTTGTTCGACTTTGAAGATTAATTTTATTTTCTTCCCTAAAAAATATATATTAATAAACATTCATAAATTGTTGTTTTTAATTGAAATAAAACATGTTTATGAGATAATTATTATAGGCTAAATGTAAAAATAGCGATGTACATATAAATGAAAAAAGGAAAGAAAAATGGCAAGAAAAACTCCATTGGAAAAAATTAGAAACATTGGTATTGCAGCCCACATCGATGCCGGTAAAACAACTACAACAGAACGTATTTTGTTTTACACAGGTAAAACTC
>OIYG01001951.1_pt1 | contig 14241 bp, 12 predicted proteins | sample 1587861 | NCBI WGS metagenome assembly OIYG01 (sample SAMN03283272) | human gut metagenome | biome: human-associated habitat; material: feces | host: Homo sapiens | place: Peru | collected 2012 | reverse complement strand
AAAAGATTTAGAATATTTTAAAAACAATAATAATATAGATAATTTACTGATACCTGCAGATGGTGAAGTTTTGGCTTTTTAGGTGAGATTGTCTAAAACAGTATCAATGACAGACTTTACGACCATTTTTAGTGTTAACATTTTATAGTGGCAACATTGTTAATGTTGCCACTGCGTTGCCACTTCGGACTTTTATTTACAATACTCCGAAACTAGACTGCGAGAGAGTTATAGAGTTCTGTGCAAATGCTGAAATTTTTCTGAGGCACTTTTTTTATTACCACTTTTGTTGCCGCTAAGCATAATTTTTAAAATTTCTAGCAAAATAAACTGCTCTGAAAGATAGATATAACAAGCATTTCTTGTTTGGCACTAGCTAAAATGCAGTAATAATGTATATTTTAAAAATCAAGCACTAAAAAAGCCACGTTATACGTGGCTTATTAAATGGTACCCCCAAGCGAATTCGAATCGCTGTCTACACCGTGAAAGGGTGTTGTCCTAGGCCTCTAGACGATGGGGGCTTGAACTTTTTGCTACAAGAGTTATTGTAATCCGAACAAAATTAAATGTCAACTACTTTCTTTTGTTTTTTATTCTTTTCTTTTAATTTTCTTATTTCGTCAACTATAGCCCGTATTTCAGGAGATATATCCGCCTCTGTCAAAATATTTTTCTTCACCATTTGGGCAAATTCGACCTTTTTAAATTCATGCATTCCTCTCGTTCTGAACACCTCTTCCAAATTTTTCACCATTGATTCTTCAGTCGTTATCATTTCCTGTTCAATTATCGAAATATTATTCAACTCATATTCCAATGTTCTTTCTACAAGCTCAACCGGCAACAAGTCCTCAAACTCCCCGCACTCAAGCAAATGAACCCTATCACTACATCTCAGTTTTGTCATAATATATTCGCAATTCTGTGCAGCATCTTTATCCAACAATACAAAAATCGGTAATTTCAACTTTTCAACAAGTGCATAATACAACTTCACCACCTGATTTTTTCCGCCCGCCGACAATACATAAACGCCCTCTTTATCAAAGTCAAATCCGCATTTTTTCGCAAACTCCGGCAACAAGGTTTCTTCAGTTGCCCCTTCCACTATCAAAACCTCTTCAACAGGAAATTTTAACCCCTTCTCAATTCTGGCATGTTCAATATCATTTTTCCCCTTAGCAATCTCTTTCAACCAACGCAAATTCTGCGGATTATTTTCTTCCTTCAGCAAATTCACAAATCCAGAATAATTAATCCGATTCCTCAACAACACTTCTGTATTTTCATCAAGGTTGAATACACTATTCTCATAGTTATAAAGATATTCATTAATTGAATAATCGGAATTCTGTCCGCAACCTAATTGTTCCAGCGTAGAATTTATTATATATTCCGCAAGAATTTTCAATTCCGAATAATTCAATCTGTCCAGTTCGGATTTTTTGAACTTCGGAGAAATCAAATTTGAGATTAAAACATCCTTAAACACCCGCAAATACTTTGTTTCGGTATCTTTAAATCTCGTTAGCCTATCTATTGAAATAATCAGTTGTTCTTTGGTTAATGGTTTAATTTTTATATTTTCCAATTTTTCCTCTTTAACATTTATTTACACAAATAGCAATTTTTCTTTATTTTCGTTTTTATTATATATGTGGAGTTATCATGGTAGATAGAATAGGTTTTGTCACTCAACTATATAATTATAACACAATACCGAATTTTGGCAGTATTAAAAAGACCAAAGGTGTTGAAAGCGGTGTTGCTCAAACCTCTTTCACCGCTAAAGATCCGCAGGTGGCACAAAATACTCAACAGCTTCCGGCACAATCCACAAACACAATCAACATCAGAACTTCATTAGAAGGTAAAGATGAAAAGAAGATGTACACTGAAATTCTTTCGCATTTAGACCGCTCAGGGAAAAAACTTGTAGCTTCGTTATTAAAAACAGGGATTTTGCTAAACAACAATTCGGGTGATAAAAGTACAGTCCTTGACAATTTATACAAAATTATCACAGAACCGAGAGCACAAGGTTTGAATGCCGACACAATGTTAAAGGATACGATTTCAACAATTGCGTACCCGTATTTGATAACCCAACAATTCGGTGACATACCAAAAGAGTATCAGCAAGAAGCAATCAACGCTAATAATGAAGGCAAAACAAACCTTATTGAAATATATAAAGGCAAACAAGACATTAATGTCGTACAATCGGGAACTTGTGTTGCAGCAAGTACGGAATTTAAACTTGCAAACCAAATGCCTGCCGAATTTGCCCGTTTTGCTCAAGAATTGAGTTCTCCAAAGCTTTCGGTTACAAAAAATATTGAGTTAAGCAATCTTGCAGATGACACCTTGAGTGCAATTTGGTTACTTAATTCATTTGAACTACCGTGGGAAACAAACAACTTGAACTCAGCAAAATTACATTTTGCACCTGACAAAAACGCAATAATAAGAGCAAGAATACAAACAACTCACAAAGACCCGTACGAAAGAACGCCATTAGATGTTCTTATGCAATCGACCTTCATGGAAATAGGTTCGCAACAATCGTACAACTCCTTAACCGACAAGCGTACCGGAAAATTCAACCAAAATGACAAAGGTCTGATTGAATTTGAAAAAACCTTCACTGAATCTGTTGTCTTTGATAAAAACATTTTATCCGTAACTTATCAAACAATAGATGAAAACGCTCGTTTGATAGGCTATGAAACAGATTTAGACACAATGAAAAGACACTTGTTATCGACATTGGATGAGGGTGAAAACATTTTGATAGGTTACACTCAAACCGATAACAACAATATCATTATTAACGGGCATGAAATAACAATCGTAGGCTACAAACAAGGTTCTGACGGCAAAGTAACCTTCATTTGTAACGATACCGATGACGGAGTTTCTAAACCTATCGAATATTCGGAAGACTACTTATTACCGAAAATTCACCACGCAGCACTTCCAAAACATGTAGTAGAACAGGATATGAACATCGTTCCAAGTTGGAAAGAAGGTCTTGATATGTACAAACAGGCAAAATCAGCAGCGTAAGCTTTTCGCCTATTACATTTTCTTTACAAAAACAAAAAATAACGCAAAAAATTTTCTTCTTTAGTTTTAAGAATAGTGAAAAAGAAAAGGAAAAATAATGATAAACGTTCCAAACTTAGCTCAATCACCGCTATTAAATAAAAATCTCAATAATAAACCTCAACCGCCAGTGCAAAAACAAAACGCACAAGCCCCGAAAACGACACATACAAGTTGGTTATACATAAATGATGTTCACGGAAAAATGACAAATATGGAACGTATTTATAACATAACCCAAGCCTTTGATAAAATTCCTGCTTATGTATATAGTGCAAACTTTTTCACAACAAAACCTAACACACAAGCGGAACCTCAAGTTTCAAAATTCAAAGTAGCCTCAGGTGACATCATCTTGGGGGCAAATTATACGCATAATAAAGTTGCAAGCAAGTTCTTGGATTGGAGCGGATTTATCGCTTCCACAATCGGTAACCACGAATTAGACGTGGCTCACCCTGATGATTTGGCAGCCTTATTAAAAGATTCGACCTGCAAAATGCTTTCAATCAACTTAGACATTGATAATGATTCCCCGCTTGCATCAAGAATACAAAAATCAATGATTATTGAAAAAGACGGCGAAAAATACGGACTTATCGGAATTTCACCATCTGATATGCTGCAACGAGTAAAACATAACGAAACCCTTGCGGATTTCAAAATAAAAGACTTGCCTGAAACAATGAAATTATTAAATGACGAAGTCCAAAATTTAAAAGCACAAGGGATTAATAAAATCGTTGTATTATCACACAGCGGCAACAAAAACGACAAGAAAATAGCACAGGAAATTCCTGACATTGATATCATTTTCGGAGCACATTCTCACGAACTTATACACGGAATTACGGAAGGTGAAAACCTGTTCTTCTCAAAAACAGGCGAACCGGTTATCATTACCCAAGCAGGAAAAGACGGTGAGAATATGGGAGTTTTGAATGTTGATTTTGACGAAAAAGGTGTAATCAAAAAAGTTCAAAACAATATTATTAATACAAGAGAATTTAACAGACCGTTATTCGTAAAAGCTTCTGTGGAAGATATTATCGGTAAGCCTGAAGTTATCGGCAAAATAAAATCAACCGTTCCGCCACCAAAACAAAGACTTATTGAAAACAATCCGCACGCAAATATTATTACCGATGCAATGAGAAGCGAACTAGGTACAGATATTGCGATTTTGAATGCAGGTAACATTAGAGGGTCTTTCTCGGAAGGTACGATTGATACAAGATTAATTTCTGATATCACTCCGTTTGAAGACAAAATGATGATTATTCAATTAACGGAAAAACAAATTGTTGATGCCGTTAAAGTCGGATTGAAATCAATGAACGCATCTAACTACAAACCGGGAATCTTACTTGTTTCAGGATTGAAATACAAAGCCGACAAAAAAGGCAACTTGTTAGAAATGGAATTTGTTGATAAAAATAACACGACTCACAAAATCAACGTAACTTCACCTGATACAAACAAGACATACACTGTAGCATGCGATGATTTCTTTGCAACAGGCGGTGACGGATATTTGGAAACAAACAAAAATCCAAACTTCGTTTTGAAGAAATTTGATATCGACAAAAACAAATTGGCTTGCGACTACATCAAAAAACTTGACCAACCAATCGAAATCAAAAATGATGACAGAATAACCATTGTTGATTAGTACAAATTTGATGTAGAAATCTTGGAGTGCTTGTGAGATAATTCGGGTATGATAACTAAGTCCGAATTAGACAAGCTTGTTGAAAAGTATGAAAATACAGAATTCATAAAAGATGACCCCGTGCAGTTTTTGCACAAATTTAAATCAAAAAAAGACATTGAACTTGCGGCATTTTTTGCCTCATTACTTGCTTACGGAAGCAGAAAACAATTTATCCCAAAGCTCAATCAATTATTTTGTATTGCTCAAAATGAACCGCTAAATTTTATCGAAAATTATGAAGAAGGTTGTCTTGGAGATTTCAATTACAGATTCGGGAAACCAAATGATTTTGATTGCATTTTCAAATCATTAAAAGAACTTTATAACTCAAATTGCAACCTTGAAGACCTTTTCCAATGCGGATACGAGCAGGGGCAGTTTTTCCAACCTGTGACAAAATACTTTTACGATAGAGCGGGAAATAGTGTCGGACACGGATTTTACCACATGATACCAAATCCCGAAAACGGCGGAGCAATGAAGAGAATGTGTATGCTTTTACGTTGGCTGGTGAGAAAAAGTGTTGTCGATGTCGGAATTTGGGATTTTATGCCTACCTCTGAACTCTACATTCCGTTAGATGTTCACGTTGGGAACGTTTCACGTCAAATGGGACTTTTGACAAGAAAGGCAAACGATTTCAAATCGGTTGTGGAATTAACAAACATTCTCAAAAAATTCTGTCCTGAAGACCCCATCAAATATGATTTTGCAATGTTTGGTTACGGAGTAAATAATAAAAAATAAAAAACCGCTTGTTTTTGTTTAAGCGGCAGGGAAAAGTTACGAAAATTAGTAGGGGAAAATAAAATATAAATAGTTAAATATTATGCATTGAATACGTTGAACGATTTTTCAACATTGTTGCTGATTACCTTCTTAACAGAGTCATACTCTGTTTGTAATTCACTGTGTTCTGAAGATAATTTGTTTAATTGCAAATCAAATTGTTTATCTTGATATTCAATTTGATCCATTTTGCTTTGGTAAACCTGTTCTGCAAGTGAAATTGCTGCTGTGTCTTCTTTTTCGACAATAGATTCATCATCGTATAATGTTGTACTTACAAAACCTTTGTCAGAAAGTGAATAGTATGCAAGAGTAAGTTCACCTGCTTTCAATTTGTTAACAAGCCAGTTTGTTTCTTTCAAATTAGTTTCGTTTGGTGTTGTTGACAAACCTGATTGTCTGATTTGATTGAAAATATTTTTGTAATAACTTACGATTTGAGCATCATAAGTCAAGTTTTGACTTGAACCTGATTTTTTGTTGTTGTAATAAGCCTCTGTGATTGATACGGCATAATCATACAATTCACGTTGAGAAGTTGAAGTTCCTTCAAAATTCAATGCACTTGATTGTTTGTAAATATCATAAGCAGTTCCGCCTTCTGATATGTATGAAGTACCGTTCGGTGTTAAGTAGTTTTTGTAATTTTCACTGATTAAATCTTCTTCAGGATCAGCATAAATTGCATCAGCTTCTACAATTTCGCCGTCAAGATTTGTGTATTGGAATTTCTTGGTTTCCTGATTGTATGAAACATTTTCAACTTGAGTCCATTCATCCGTGCCTTCTTGGTCTTTTGTTTGATATGCACAGAATTGATTACCGTCTTCATCTTCAACGTATTGAATTGCATAACGTTCTTTGTAGTATCCGTTACTGTCTTTAAAAATACTGTCATAGTTACCTTCGCCGCTAACTGATGCGTATGCGGTATTATATGTAACATAACCGTCATAAGAGTCATTACTGAAAGAAGTGTAATCAAAACTCAAAATGTGTTGGTCATCATAAGAATTTATACTCTTGCCGACTGAAGCAAGATATTTATCCCAAGCTTCGTGGATAGCTTCTTCTGAAGTTTTGTAATCTTTAATATTGATATCGGATTGAGTGTAACCCAAATCTCTCAAAAATCTGTTAAAATCACCGTTATTGTTTTCGTAAGCTTTTGCAACATTTGAAGGAACAAGAACTTTGCCTTGTTTATCTTTAACGATGTATTGTTTACCAGTTGCAACAGAATTTAAACCTGTAATTTGGTTATAAGTTAAATCGGCATAAGTTGCCTGATTGCTGTTGTAACCTGTTAATAATTGGTATTTTGTTTTGTTCATTGCATCAAGGTATTCGTCATTAATTTGATCGGAATTATCTGCAAGACGTTGTTTTGAATAAGCAACTGATTGCTGTTCTAATTCGTTATTAGAAAGACGAGCGGTAATGCTTAATAATCTAGCTTGTGATGCTGCCATTCCCATAGTGCTTAACAATTCCTTTCAACTAATTTCGTTTCGTATTCATGTTTACGGCATACATATCAGATAACTTTAACTTTTTAAGTCATTTATTACGAAATATTAACAAAAATAAAAATTCTACCCCACCACACCCGCTACAGATTGACAAAGAAGACAAAATAGTAAATAATATAAATATACAGGGTGGTAGTTTGTCATACTACCGAATATCTTGTTAGAAAGTCTAACGGTTCTTAATCATTTGATTTTGAGCCGTTTTTTAATACGAATATTTAATATTTGTTTCAAAGATTCTCCACATCAAACTCTTTACATAAGGAATATTTGTGATAAGATAAAGGAGTTGAATGGGCTTGTAGCTCAGTTGGTAGAGCAGTTGACTCTTAATCAATTGGTCGTGGGTTCGAGTCCCACCGGGCCCATTTTTTAACAAGGATTGGTGTTTTAGTATAAGTAAGTAAGAGGGGTAATATATCATGGTTTGTACACTTAATAATAAGCTAACTACTATCAAAAAAGCGTTGAAAGCTCTTGGCAAAAAGAACTTCGTTTTTATTATGCACAATGGGAGCTTCCCTTCTGTTGCCGAAGAAAACACAGGTTTTGGCTCAATCAATTCTTCAACAGGTCACAAATTTATTGACTATGCTTCAGGATTATTCGATGCAATTCAAATGGGACCTGCTGGAAAAACAAAGAGTTCCGATTCTTCACCTTATACAGGTACAATTTTCTCAAACAACCCTTTGTTTATTGATTTAAAACAGTTGACAACACCTGCTTGGGGCAAAATCTTATCAGTTGAAACCTTCAACAATATTGTTGAAAACAATCCGAACAGAAACACTAACAGAACAAGTTATTCTTATATTACTAAAAAACAGGCTCAAGCACTTTCAGAAGCTTACTCAAACTTCATCAAACTAAATGACAAAAAAATGATGGCTGAATTTGAGACCTACAAGGCTGAAAATGATTCTTGGCTTGATAAAGACAGTTTATACGAAGCACTTTCAATAGAACACGACACAGATTTTTGGCCAAACTGGAAAAGCAAAACTGACAAAAATTTATTTAATCCGAAATCTATTGAAGAAAAAATGGAATATGCAAAACGCATAGAAGAAATTTCAAAAAAATATGCAAAAGAAATTGACGAATACAAATTTATTCAATTTGTTTTGTACAAGCAAAGCGCAGAAACAAAGAAATATGCCGATTTAAAAGACGTAAAAATGATTGCAGACAGACAAGTTGCCTTCTCGGACAGAGATTGCTGGGCATATCAATCCTTGTTCTTGGAAGGTTGGTGTCTTGGATGTCCGCCTGATTACTTCTCAAAAGACGGTCAGGCTTGGGGATTTCCTGTAATCGACCCTGAAAAATTATACAAAGATGACGGCTCTCTTGATGAAGCAGGTATTTTGATGAAAAATTTATTCAAAAAAATGTTCCGTGAAAACCCTGGTGGTGTCAGGATTGACCACATTGTAGGACTTATCGACCCTTGGGTATATAAAGCAGGCAAAAAACCGATGCCTGAACAAGGTGCGGGCAGATTGTATTCATCACCGGAACATCCTGAACTTAAAAAATATGCTATCGTTAAAGAAAGCGATTTGGATTTAACTTTAACTTCAGACAAGGAAAAAAGAGTAAAATCTTTGACAGAAGAGCAAATTAAATTATACGGCAGATTGATTGAAAAAATCGTTATTGCCGCAGCCGAAGAAGAAGGATTGACAAAAGACTCTATCGTATGTGAAGATTTGGGGACTTTGACAACTCCTGTTGCTGCAGTTATGAAACAATATGACCTGTTAGGTATGAGATTAACTCAATTTACCGTACCGACAGAAGAAGACGACCCGTACAGATGCAAAAACATTACAAACAGATGTTGGGCAATGGTCGGAACTCACGACAACAGACCTGTAACCTTATGGGCAAAATCTTTGATTAACACCCACGAAGGCTACTTGCACGTTAAAAATTTGGTAGAAGATTTGTTCGCAGAAGAACCTGACAAAGATTCAATTATTGTAAGAATGACAAACGATGTCAACTTCTTGACTGAAACAAAATTAGTTGAATTGTTTGCTTGTAAAGCAGAAAATATCCAAATTTTCTTCACTGATTTCTTCAAAATGAACGAAACCTATAATACTCCGGGAACCTCAGGTGATAAAAACTGGAGTTTAAGATTACCTGCAAACTTTGAAAACATGGAACCGATTAACTTGCCTTTATTATTGAAAAAAGCAATCATCGCAAGAGGTAGCAGTTTTGCAAACGCAAACAAAGAACTTATTGAGGAATTGAATGAAATTTTATAATTTTATAAAAGTCTTATTATCAATATTAATATGTGCATTCATATCAGCACCCGCATTTGCAGATATTTCAACAGATGCAAAACTTCAATACAATAAAGGTATTGATTATTACAAATTAGGTCAAATGGAAGAGGCTGCAAACTGTTTCAGAAGTGCGGTTGAACTTGACCCGAATTATATTGATGCTTATTATAATTTAGGTTCAATATTGGAATATCTGAACCAAAAAGATGCAGCATTATCCGTGTTTAAACAGATAATTTTACGTTGTCCTGATGATTATGAGGCTGTCTATAAAGCGGCCGAATTAAGTCAAAAACTCGGTGAACCCGAAAAAGCAAAAATGTATTTGACATTAATTCCGTTAGATTCCGTTGTTGGTGCTCAGGCTCAGAACTTGGCAGAAAAACTGGAAACTGACCTTGCCACCTTGAAACAACAAAAGGAACAAGAAGATGCTGCCGCTCAAGAGGAATTGACAGAAGGCATGTATGAGGATATTTCAAGCCCTACAGGTTTGGTAACCGACAGAAACGGAAACTTGTATATTGCAGGATTTTCTGAGAATACAATTTTTAAAATCGGAAAAGACAATAAAAAAATTGTATATATCAAGAGTGAAAAAATTGACGGACCTATCGGACTTGCGATTGACCCGAACAATAACATTTACATCGCAAACTACAATAAAAATAACATTCTAAAAGTAAATACAAACGGTGAAATTTCCGAATTTATAACGGATATAAAAAGCCCTTATTGCTTGTATATTTCAAACGGAATGTTGTTCATATCTTCGCAAGGCAGTAATACTGTCATCAAAAAGAAAATTTAATTAAAATTCTAATCCTAAAGATTTGAATATTACCTAATCAGCAAGATTGAAGGCTGATACATTTGGATTTGTTTCTTCTTAATATTGTATTGAGGAGGAACAGATGCCTGATAACAAGTTACTCTATAAAAAAATGTCACTTGAGGAACTTGTTGTGCTGGCACAAAAAGAGGACTTCAAGGCTCTTGGGGAACTTATCAGAAAAGTTCAAAAAGATGTTTATGCAACACTCGCATACTTCGCAAAAAATAATGAGAATATTTACGACTTAACTCAAGAAATATTGCTAAAATTAGCCAAAAATATTCAAAATCTGAAAAATCCCAAATGCTTTAAAAGTTGGCTAAACCAAATTATCACAAACACCTACTATGATAGCTTGCGAAAGCTCAAAAAAAATCCCGAACTAATCTCAATCGACTGCACGAACGATTCTCAAGAGGTAACTTTCAAAATCGAACTGACTGATACAAAGGTAAAACCCATTGAAAAATGTATCTCAACCGAATGCGAAAATCTCATAAAATCTGCAATCCGACAACTGCCCGAACCCTTCAAAATCGCAATTATACTGAGAGAATTTCAAGGGTTGAGTTATGACGAAATTGCAACGGCAACACATACCACTGTCGGAACCGTCAAATCAAGAATTGCACGAGCTAGAACAAAACTGCAAGAGGTCTTAAAAAATTATATATAACAAGGAGTAAATAATGAACAAAGAACTAACCTGTAATCAAGTTTCCGCACTGATAAGCTTTTATATAAAAGGGAAATTAAACTCAAAATTAAAAGAATATGTCGATTTACATCTTGAAAGATGTCCGAATTGTCGAAAAAAAATCACCGACCTTCAAAATATTTTGAAGAAATTTTCAAAAGACCCTCAAACCGACAACTCACAACAACAAGATGACATCATTAATTATGATTTCAAAAACAGATTGTCTGCTTATGTAGATAACGAATTAAACTTGAGAGAAAATATCAAGATGAAAAAATTGACTATTTCAAACCCGAATGCCCGAAAAGAATTAGAAAACATGTACAAATTTCAAAAAGCACTGGGAAATGCTTACAGCAAAACCAAAAATGATTTCAAATTCGACTATTCAAGAGATATTTTGCACAAACTTCAAGAAGGCAAAGAATACACAACCACATTTTTTTATAAACTTGTTGCAATGTTTATCCTTTTAGTCACAGTGATTATCGGCGGATTTATTTACCTATATTTTTAAACCAGCGGACTGAGATTGGAAAGTTTGCATATTAGGTTTCGGCAAATATGTTCTGCCTGAAAATGCAGGTTTTTCGCTATCAATAAACTGACTGTATTTTGTCATGTGAGATTTTTGTTTATATGTTGCAATTTCATTACGAATAATCGGGGTTAGAATATTGCAAGACAAAACAGAACCTGCGGTCGTTGCCAAGAAATCAACACCATCTCTAAATTTTAAGAAATCTTTTTTTACATCAGGGGTAAGATTTCCGTCACGCAAGACATCGAAACCTTTTTGACCGACATTTTTAACACCGTTTGCTTCTAAAAAGCTTTTTATAGGTTTTCTTAAAAGTTTACCACGATTAAGAATTTTGGAAGTTACAGACTTAAAAGACTGAGTAACAAGATAAAACGACGCAATATTAACAGCAGCATCAGCTAGCTCCTGCGGAATAAGATACATTTTTTGCTTGTTAGAAATCTCATCATTAGTTACAATAGCCACAACTTGAGCAGCCGCAGACAAAATCCAACCGACGACACCTGTATGAATAAGCATTTTACCATGGTTGTGACCATAGTTTTCTGCCATATAATTCTTGAACGCTTTGAAAAGAGAACCCTTACTCATGAGCTTTCTCCTTCTTTATTTTGTCGTGTTCATGAATTTTTGCGGTGAATAAATTTGTTAAACATTTAGTCAACGGTGCATCAATCAAGAAATTTGTAAACAACATAACAAACAAGGACAAAGTTGTCCCCAACGCATTTTTATAATGTCCCAAATCTTTCAATCCGCCCGCAATAGCAGAATCAGGAGTAAATAACATTCGCAAGGATTTAAACTTGGTATTTGAATTGATTTCCTCAGGCAATTTTGTAAAGGCATCAATCGATTTGATACAACCTAACCGCACAAAATACCCTGTCAAAGTTCCTGCAATAATCTTTGCAACAGTTCGGGCAACGGAAACTTTACGGGTTTCCTCATCAACTTTTTTATTTCCGGCATCAATAAACGGCTGAGTCATCAACGCCGTAACACCCAATATCAAACGGTTTTCTGGAGAGGAAAACTCTTTTCCGACATAATCGATAACCTTATTTAACCTCTTATTTGAAATTGTCATATTAGGCACGGCAGAAGCCATCGCATCAGTCATGATACTTGGTAATCTTGTTATTGAAGATATCGGTTTCAAGCTAACCATATTTTTTGCTACCTACCCAAAACATTAACGTATATAAAACAATGAAATTGCCTTTATTTGCTATTATATTCACAAAAATTTACAAATAAAATGAGGTACAAAAGAATTGTACCCCAAATATACATCAAAAAACTATTTATGTAGTAATTGTTACAAAATCGCACCCTTCGGCACTACAGTAACACCGCCTTCAGAAACATAAAATCCGTGTTTCAAATCCTCTTCTTTATCAAAACCGATTTTTGTAAATGGCGGAATTACGACATTTTTGTCAATAATTGTTTTTCGAATTTGAGAATATCTGCCGATTTCGACATTTTCCATCAAAATACTGTCAGTAACATTTGAATAACTGTTAATTCTGACTTTTGGTGAAAGAACGCAATGTGACAAACCGCCGCCTGAAATTATGCAGCCTTCTGATACCATTGAATTTGTAGCCATTCCAACCCTATCGCCTTCTTCCCATACGAATTTCGCAGGCGGATAATTGTAATTGAAGGTTCTCAACGGCCAAGATTTTGAATATAAATTCAATTCAGGCGTATGCTCAAGTAAATCCATATTGGCTTGCCAATAAGCATCAATGCTTCCTACATCTTTCCAGTAACCACGTTCACTATCCGTCATACCCGGGAAAGAATTTGTCGCAAAGTTATACACATAAATATTTTTACCTTCGTTTAACAACATCGGAATTACGTTTTTACCGAAATCGTGTTGAGAATTTTTGTCTTCGTAATCCTTTTCCAAAGCTCCGAGTAAAATCTCTTTGTCAAAAATATAATTACCCATTGAAGCCAAGCACATACCAGGATTTCCGGGAATAGATTTTGGCGGAGTTTTAGGTTTTTCTACAAAGTTTATCAATCGCCAATTATCGTCAACTTCCATAATTCCAAATTCTGATGCTTGTTCAATCGGAATCGGAATACCTGAAATCGATAAATCTGCGTGCTTATCTTTATGATATTTAAGCATTTGGCTAACGTCCATTTTATAAACATGGTCACCACCAAAAACACAAACATAACGAGGGTCTTCGTCATTAATATGGAAAATATTTTGATAAATCGCATCAGCCGTTCCTCGATACCACTCATTACCCGTTCTCATTTGAGCAGGAGCTAAATCCACATACTGGTTCAAAAACGGCGACAATGCCCAACCTCTTGTGATATGTTTGTTTAGAGAATCTGATTTATATTGAGTAAGAATTTTAATTTTGTAAAATCCAGAATTAATAAAGTTATTGATAACAAAATCGATAATTCTATAACGTCCTCCAAACGGTACGGCAGGTTTTGCACGGTCTTTTGTCAACGGATATAAACGTTTGCCTTCTCCTCCGGCTAAAATCATTACCAACGCATCATCTACTGTCATATAAACACCTCTTTCTCTATATAAAAATTATATAACAAACCATAACAAAGTGCATTAATACTAAATAACTAAATTTTTAGCAAAAAAAAACGACTGTGAAAGTCGTTGGAAAATCAATAGGAAAAAGGGAAAGGAAATTTTATTTTGAAAAAT
>OIYG01001949.1_pt1 | contig 14256 bp, 17 predicted proteins | sample 1587861 | NCBI WGS metagenome assembly OIYG01 (sample SAMN03283272) | human gut metagenome | biome: human-associated habitat; material: feces | host: Homo sapiens | place: Peru | collected 2012 | reverse complement strand
GGGAACAGATGGGTTCCACCAACAAATTCCCGCGCTGGGCCATCGCCTTCAAGTACCCGCCGGAGGTCAAGGAGACCACCCTGCGCAGCATCGAGGTGGCCGTTGGCCGCACCGGCGTGCTTACCCCCACCGCCTGCTTTGACCCTGTGTTTCTGGCAGGTACTACGGTAGCCCGCGCCACCCTCCACAACGAGGATTTTATCCGGCAGTTCGGGCTGTGCATCGGGGATACCATTCAGGTGCGCAAGGCGGGTGATATCATCCCGGAGGTCATCGGAGTCACCCATCATGCAAAGGACGCTGAACCCTACACCATGCCCACGGTCTGCCCCTCCTGCGGCGCGCCGGTGGTGCATCTGGAGGACGAAGCGGCTCTGCGCTGTGTGAACCCGGAGTGCCCGGCACAGGCGCTGCGCAACATCATCCATTTTGCCTCCCGGGATGCCATGGATATCGAGGGCCTGGGCGAGGCAGTGGCCACCCAATTGGTGGAAAAAGAGCTGGTGCATTCCGCAGCGGATATCTACACGCTGACCCGGGAACAGCTGCTGGAACTGGACAAATTCAAGGAGAAAAGCGCGGACAATCTGTTGCAGGCCATTACTGCCTCCAAGCAGAACAATCTGGATAAGCTTCTGTTCGGTTTTGGCATCCGCAACATCGGCGATAAGGCGGCAGCGCTGCTGGCAGAGCATTTCGGTACGCTGCAGGCGATCCGGGAAGCCACCGCAGAGCAGATCAGCCAGATAGACGGCTTTGGCGGCGTGATGGCGCAGAGCGTGGTGGAATTCTTTGCAAAGGAAGGCACCACCGACCTTGTGCACCGCTTGGCAGATGCCGGGGTCAATATGCAGTGGAAGGGTGAGCCGAAGGGAGACAAGCTTGCGGGCAAAACGCTGGTGGTCACCGGTACACTGGAGACTCTTTCCCGCAACGAAGCGGAAGCGCTGATCGTGAAAAACGGCGGCAAGGCCAGCGGCTCTGTCTCCAAAAAAACGGCCTATGTTGTGGCCGGTACGGCGGCAGGCTCCAAGCTGACCAAGGCACAGGCGCTGGGTGTGCCGGTGCTGACTGAACAGGAGTTTCTTGCCATGCTGCAAGATGCCCCAGTAGAACAGGAAACAACTTGAAGAACCTCCCCGAATGCCGAAATATAAATGAAATCTCAAAAGCTTCTGCAATGCTGTTGCAGAGGCTTTTTTGTTTGCCCGTTCCCGGTTCTAATGACGAACAACGCGCATACAATGCTAGCACAAAGCTTTCGCGGAAGGAGAACCAAAAGTGGACGAGTATTACCGGGCCGTCAGAGCCCTTCCCGCTTGGTTGGCAGCGCCGCTGGCACAGCTGCCCGCACAAACGGCAGCGCACATACAGGAGCTGCGCCTGCGCACAGGTTGTGCGGTCACATTTACCGTACAGGGGCGGCAATGCCCCGCTTTGGCATTGCCGGGCTGTCCACCGGCACTGGCTGCAATACGGCTGGATGCACTGCAAATAGAGGAGATCTTCTACACGCTTTGCAACGGTTCAGTACACACCCACGAAAGGGAACTTGCCGAAGGCTACCTGACTACTGCTGCCGGTAACCGCGTGGGCGTGGCGGGGCAGTTTGTGCAGCGGGAAGGGCAGAGCATTACCCTGCAAAAGGTCACCTCGCTCAACCTGCGGATCGCACGCAGCTGTATTATCCCTTTGCCGCCCGCGCTGGACAAGCTGCTGGAGCAGCATTTTACCGGGCTGCTGATAGTGGGAGAACCCGGCAGCGGCAAGACCACCCTGCTGCGCACCATTGCCCGGACGCTGGCCGAGCGGCAGCGTTTGGTAGCAGTAGTGGACGAGCGGGGCGAGCTTTTCCCGCCGGAGCAGCCTTTGCCGCCGCTGGAGCGCATCGGCGGGGTGGATAAAGCCCGCGCTGTCCAGATGGCGCTGCGCACGCTGGCGCCGCAGGTGATCTTGCTGGACGAGCTGGGCAGTCTGGAGGAAACGATGGCATTGGAACAGGGCTTTTTCAGCGGGGTGGACTTTATTGCCAGCATCCACGCACCGGACGCTGCACAGGCACGATGTCGCCCGCAGGTGCAGACTTTACTGCAACGCGGAATGCTGCGGCAGCTGGTCGTCCTTACCGGGCGGCAGAACCCGGGCTGCATCCGGGAAGTGTGCGCCGTATGAGCAGCCTTCTGCGCGGGTTTGGTCTGATTCTGCTCCCACTGTGTGGCTGGCTGGCGGGGGACGCAGTACAAGCCAGAACAACCCTGCATCTTACTGCGCTGCAACATACCATCGAGCTGCTGCAACGCATCCGGCAGGAGATCCAGTACCGCCGGGCAGACCTGCAAAGCCTCTACCGGCAGCTTTGCCGCGAGGGTCTTGTGCCGCAAATCCCCGGCGGTATATTGCAGCAGTTGCCCGCACCGGAGCAGCTCTCCGCTGCGGAGCGTGCCTGCTTTGCAGAGTGCTTTGGCAATCTTGGCCGCGCAGAGGCCACACAGGAATGCGAACGGCTGGGCTACTATACAGCGCGGTTTGAGGACTATTTACAACAGGCGCGCCGCACAGCGCAACGGCAGGCCGGTCTGCCGCACCGTCTTGGGCTGGCGGGCGGCATGATGCTGGCACTGCTCTTTTTGTAAAGGCTGTACGGAACAAAGGAGAAACGGATGGATATCGAGCTTGTATTCAAAATTGCGGCCATCGGCATTATTGTGGCAGTACTCAATCAGCTGCTCATCCGCTCCGGGCGGGAGGATCAGGCCATGATGACCACGCTGGCGGGACTTGTGGTGGTGCTCTCCATTCTGGTCAAACAGATCAGCGCCCTGTTTGCCACCATCCGGTCTCTGTTTGCGCTGTGAGCACGGCGGTTCCGGTGCTGGTGGCGCTGCTGCTGGCAGCCTTTGCCGGTATTCTGCTGCAGAAGCACTCCCCGGCGTTTGCACTGCTGCTTTCGCTGGGCGCTGCCGTGTGGTTGCTGCTTCGTCTGGCACAGCCGCTGCACGGGGCACTGCAAGCAATGGTGCAGCTGCGGCAGCGCACCAATGCACAGGCCTTTTCCTGTCTTTTGCGCAGCGCGGGGATCCTGTTGCTGGCGGATTATGTCCGCACCCTTTGCGAGGAAGCCGGAGCGGATGCCCTTGCATGGTGCGCCGGGCTGGCAGGGCGGTGTCTCGTACTGGCAGCAGTATGGCCGCTGCTGGAACAGATATTCCAGACGATCTGGGGGTTGGTGGGATGAAAAAACGCAGCCTTATCATTTGCGGGGTAACTCTGGGCTTTCTGTGCGGTGGAACTACCCTGAAAGCTGCTGCGGAAGCTGCGCCGTGGCAGACCTATCTCGACAAAGCACCCGTACAAGCCGAGCAGTTTGCAGCAGACCCGCTGGGTACCCTGCTGCATTTATTTGCCGCCGAGCCGGTGCAATTGCTGCGGGAAGTGCTGCAGCAATATGCCGATGTTCTGCTGTTTTTGTCGATGGCTGCCGGGCTTGCATTTCTCTTACAGGACACCGCTGACAGAGCACTGCTGGAGCTGGCAACTGCCGGCGGCTGCGGCGTTTTATTGTGGCAGGAATTGGACAAGCTTGCCGCCGCCCTGTGCACCCGGATGGCCGGGTGGAAAAGCTATCTGTTGGGCTTTTTGCCGGTGTACAGCGGCGTACTGGCGGCTGGCGGCGAATGGAACGCCGGAGCGGCTGCAAACGGCTTTCTGCTCACGGTGCTGTGCTTTATTGCACAGGCGGTCACTCTCTGGCTGCAGCCGCTGCTGCGCAGCTATCTTGCCATCAGCATGGCCTGCGGCATCAGCTCCCGCAAAAGCCTGTCCGAGGGCTGTACCCTGACCGGGCGGCTGCTGCGGCAGGCCATCGGCTGGGCGGGCAAAGCGTTCGCCGCCCTGATGAGCCTTCAGCGCGTGGTAACGGTGCAGTTGGATCGTTCGGCCTCTCGGCTGGGACAGCTGTTGACCGGCAGCGTGCCCATTGTGGGGCAGGCGTTGAGCAGCGCAGCAGACGCGGTGCTGGCCGGGATGCAACTGCTCAAAAGCACCCTTGGCATTGCCGCATTGCTCAGCATCGGGGCAGAGTTTGCACCTCTGTATCTCGGGCTGCTGGTGCATCTGCTTTTTCTGTCCTGCTGCGGCTGGCTTGCCGGGATCGGCGGGATGGAGCATTGCCATAAGCTGCTGCAATGCTTTGCCGAGGCTGTGCGCTGCATGGCGGCAGTTACGGCCTTATTTTTCATGTTATTTGTGGTGGGCATCGTGCTGCTGATGCTGACAGGGGGTGGTTAGATGCAGGCATTTCAGCGGGCTGCGGCAGTGTTCTGTATGGCGTGCATCGGCGCGGAACTGGTCAGTCTTTTTGGCGGGCAAAGCTGGGCAGGCCGGTGCATAAAAGCCGTAGCCGGGCTATATATTTTAGCAGTCCTTCTTGCGCAGCTGCCGCACCTGCCGGGCAAGATCATGACCGCTTTTTCGGGAAACACAGCCCCGGCAACCCTGTCTGCGGCACAATCGGATGCACTGGAAACGGAGATCCTGACCGGGGCCGAGACCCGGCTGGAAGAATATTGCGCCGCACAGTGCCGACAGCAATTCGGGCTGGATATTCGCGTGTCTGTCACGTTGGAAAAAGCCGGGCAGCAGGTCGTGGTAAAAAAAGCTGTTGTAGCCTTTCCGGCGGGCTGCACCGATGCGCAAAAGCAGGCGGTGTTCAGCTTTTTGCAGCAGACGCTGGGTGCTTCCACGGCAGCGGAGGAGAGCACACCATGAAGAAGAATGAATTGCTTTCCGCTTTGCGCTCTCTGCAAAGCAACAAAAACCGCACCTCGCTGGCAGTGGCGGTCGGTGTGCTGGCAATGCTGCTGCTTTTGCTGTCGGAGCTTTTACCCGGAGACAGTGCGCAGAAAATGGCGGTATCCACCGCCCAAACAACTGCTGTCAGCCAGTACCAGACCCAGCTGGAACAGCAGCTGGAAGGGCTTATCAGTCAGCTGCAGGGGGCGGGGCGCACCACGGTCATGGTCACCCTGACCACCGGGGAGGAGACTATCTATGCAGTAGATACCCAGACCGGGGATCTGCAGCAGCAGGAGACACACGTTCTTTTGCAGGATGGCTCTGCGCTGGCTGAGACCACCTATCTGCCGCAGGTCTGCGGGGTCGCCGTGCTGTGTGAGGGCGGGGGAGATGTCCGCGTTGCAGCCCGGATCACTGAGCTGCTTCATTCGCTGCTGGATCTGCCCACAAACCGCATCTGTGTGGAGCAGCGTAAGCGCTGAGCCGCTGCTTTTGTCAAGTATCGCAATCGCTTACCGAAATACCAAAGGAGGAACCGTTTTATGAGAGCACTTTCCAAAAACACCCGCAGGGTCACCGCCCTGACACTGGCGGCGGCGCTGGTCATTGCCGTCTACTTAAACTGGCAGTATGCCCGGGCAGACATTACTCCGCAGACAGAGGACGACACCCTCATGGTCTCGGCAGAGCCGGTGGATGCAGAAGCGGAGACCACCATCACGGATGCACTGCCCACAGAGGCGGAAGCCGCCTCCGGTGTCAACAAAAACTATGGCGAGGCACAGCTTGTCAGCGTGGCAAACGACAGCGGCACCCGCTTTTTTGAACAGGCCCGTCTCAAGCGGGAAAAGGCACATGACGAAGCCATGGATACGCTGCAAAAGAGCCTGAAATCTTCCTCCCTGACAGCCGAGGAGAAAAAGGAGTATACCGCACAAATGGCGGCAGGGTTGGAAGACCTGAATGCAGAAAACGAGATCGAAACGCTGGTGCGTGCCAAGGGATTTGCGGACTGCCTGTGCTTTTTGCAAGCGGGGCGGGCAGACCTGACCGTGATGACGGCAGGCGAGCCGCTCACAGCGGCACAGGTGGCGCAGATCCGGGATGTGGTGATGAACAAAAGCAGTGTGACCGCCCAGAATATTACGGTGGTAGAGGTGAAGTAAGCGCTCTTTATTTATGCCGACACCCCGGCGGCGCAGGCGCAGCTTTTCTTGCGGGCAGAAAGCTGCGCCCGCTGCCGGGATGCCATTCCGTGCTGATTTCCATCTTTCTTTTCCAAACAAGTATTGAAATTGCCCCCGCATTGATGGTATAATAACTCTATCAAAAATGAATGCTGCGCGCCTTTATGCACCGCACAAGGGCGCGTTTGAACACAAAAGGCAGGTACGGCAGACCGGTTTCAAGGTTTTGAGACCGCCGCCGGAGCAGCCTTTGGATGGAGGACAGCACAATGGATTTACAGAACATGGATCTTCAGGGCGGCAGCCTTCAGATTTCGACCGAGGTCGTGGGCAAGATCGCCCGCTGCGCCGCACTGGAAGTGGACGGCGTTGCCGAGGTGTCCTGCGGCGTGCAGAACAAAAAGCTGAAAAGCCTGCTGGAATCTGCCAGCATCCAGCCGCCTGTGGCGGTGGAGATGCGGGACGGCACGGCCAACATCACCCTGCACCTGATGATGCAGTTTGGCGCACGGATCCCCTCTGTGGCTGAAAAGGTACAGGAGAACGTCAAGTCTGCCGTACAGAACATGACCAATGTGACGGTCAGCCGCGTGGATCTGGTCATTGCAGGCCTTGCCGAGGCGCAGTAACAAATTTAGAAAAAAATCATATCAGAAACGATCCTCCTCCCGGCACGCCCGGCGGGGAGGGTTTGTATTGCGAAAGGAACATTATGGAAAATATTCTGCCCCGTAGAGAAGCCCGCGAAAACGCCTTTTTGCTGGCATTTTCGCAGACCTTTGGTGACATTCCTCTGGCCGAGGCACTGTCCAACCACGCTGAGAACGACGAGGAGCATCCCGTGGATGCGTTCAGCCGTCTGCTGCTGAACGCCTACTATGATCATTCCGCAGAGGTGGATGACGAGATCCGCGCCCATCTGCGCAACTGGACCATGGAGCGTCTGCCCCGTGTCAGCCTGACCGTGCTGCGTCTGGCTGTGGCCGAGATGCTGTTCGGCGGCGAGAACAAGCCCGGCGTTGCCATCAATGAGGCTGTGGAACTGACCAAGAAGTACGGCGCGGGCGAGGACTACCAGTTTGTGAATGGCCTGCTGGGTGCTGTGGCACGCGACCACGGCCTGAGTGATGAAGCCGTCGCGGAGTCGGCTGAACAGTGAGCCGTTATACGCTCGGGGTCGATACAAGCAACTATGCAACCTCTCTGGCAGTTTTTGATACAGCCGGGGAGGTTGTTTGTGCAAAAAAGCGCTTTTTGCCGGTAAAAGCCGGGCAGCTTGGCCTGCGGCAGAGCGATGCGCTGTTCCATCATACGGCGGCTCTGCCGGAGATGCTGCAGGAGCTGTCGCAGGAATTCGACCTGACCAAAATAGATGCCGTAGGTGTTTCGCAAAAGCCACGCCCGGTGGAGGGCAGCTATATGCCCTGTTTTCTGGCTGGTGTCAGCGCGGCGACTGCTTTTGCGGCGGCGCGGGACATTCCGCTGATCTACACCACCCATCAGCAGGGGCACGCTGCGGCAGCGCTGTATGCCGCAAAGGGCGAGGCGCTGTTCTCCCAGAAGGTGCTTTTGTTCCACATTTCCGGCGGCACCACGGATCTTTTGCTGTGCGATCAGGTGCGCACTATTACCACCCTTGGCACTAGCACGGATCTGTACGCCGGTCAGGCAGTGGACCGTGTAGGCGTGCGGCTGGGTTTCGGATTCCCCGCAGGCGCCGAGGTCTCCCGCCTTGCCGCGCAGTGCACCGAGGAAATTCGCCCCAAGTCCAGCGTAAGGGGACTGCAATGCAGCCTTTCCGGGCTGGAAAACCAATGTAACGCCCTGCTTGCCGCCGGGAAAGCACCGGAATATGTCTGCAAGTACTGCCTGCTCTGCGTGGCGGATACCGTTGTCCGCATGACAAAGGCCGCACAGAAGGAATACCCCGGCCTGCCGGTAGTTTGCGCCGGTGGCGTGATGAGCAGCGATATCATCCGCACATGGGTGCAGCAGCGTCTGCCGCAGGTCTATTTTGTGCCGGGGCAGTATTCCAGTGATAACGCCATCGGTGTGTCCATTCTTGCTGCGCGGGAGGCCGGGCTATGGCTGATGTGATCTCGGTCTCAGAACTGAACCATTATGTCAAAACACTGCTGGATGTCAACGATGGTCTGTTTGATCTTGCCCTGCGGGGCGAGATTGCAAACTTTGTGCAGAACGCCCGCAGCGGGCACTGCTATTTTTCTCTGCGCGATGAAGCCTGCAGCGTAAAAGCAGTCATGTTCCGCACCGATGCCCGCCGTCTGGCATTTCGCCCGGAAGAGGGGATGCGGGTAGTGGTGCGCTGCCGTGCCACCCTTTACGAGCGGGACGGCGCGTTTCAGGTCTATGTGAACGAAATGTTCCCGGACGGTCTGGGGGCGGCACAGCTTGCGCTGGAGCAGCTGAAAGCCCGGCTGGAAAAGGAAGGTCTATTCGACCCGGCACGCAAAAAGGCGCTGCCCGCGTACCCCAAATGTATCGGTGTCGTCACCAGCAAAACAGGAGCGGCGCTGCAGGATATCCGAAACGTGATCAGCCGCCGCTGGCCCTCCGTCCGGCTGCTGCTGTGCCCGGTAACGGTGCAGGGCTTTGAGGCCGCCCGGCAGATCGCTGCAGCCATCCGCACGCTGGACCAGAGCGGAAAGGTAGACGAGATCATCGTGGCCCGGGGCGGCGGCAGCAGGGAAGACCTGTGGGTGTTCAATGCTGAAGAGATCGCCCGGGCAGCATTTCGCTGTAAAACGCCGCTGATCAGTGCCATCGGGCACGAGATCGACTACACCCTTCTGGACTTTGTGGCCGACCAGCGTGCACCCACACCGTCCGCTGCCGCAGAACTTGCGGTGCCGGATCGGGAGGAGCAGCAGCGCATTTTTGAAAATATTGAAGAAAATATTCACAAAAATATACAAAAACGGCTTGCGTTGTGCTATAATGGTCTGGAACAATACAACTTTTTGTTGGAGCAGAACGCGCCGAGTAAAATCTTACAGCAGTATTCAAACCGTCTGCAACAGATGCAGCAGGCTATTCAGACGCAGCAAAAAGCGCGTATGAATGGCAAAAAAATGCAGCTGCAACACGCGGCTGCGCTGGCAGCATCGCTGGATCCGTACCGGGTGCTGGCCCGTGGGTATGCTCTGGTGACCGATGCAAAAGGCAAGGTCTGCACCGTGGAGCAGCTGCAGCCGGAGCAGGCCATCTGCGTGCGCAGCCGGCAATATCAGGCACGATGCCGTGTAGAAACGGTGGAGGAGATCAATGAGAGCACCCAAAAGCTTTGAAGAAGGAATGGATCGGCTGAACGCGATCCTTGCGCAGATGCAGCAGGAGGATACCTCGCTGGCAGATTCCGTCAAGCTGTATGCGGAAGCTGCCTCCCTGATGCAGTACTGCCATGCAACGCTGGAAAAAACATCGCTGCAGATCGAGGAGATCAGTGCAAGGATCGCACAGACCGTAGAAAACCCGCTGGAGCAGGAGGAAGAATAATGGAATACAAGGCGCAATATCAGGAATATCTGTTGCAGGCTACGGCTGCACTGGCTGCAGCCAGTGCCCGTTTTCTGCCCGAGGAATCAGAGGTGTGCAGAGCTGCCCGTTACAGTCTGCTGGGCGGCGGAAAGCGCGTCCGCGCAATTCTGACGCTCAGCGTCTGCGATATGCTGGGCGGCGAGATGCAGGCTGCTGAACAGTTTGCAGCAGCTGTGGAGATGCTGCATTGCTACTCCCTGATCCACGACGATCTGCCCTGCATGGACAACGATGATCTGCGCCGGGGGCGTCCCTCCTGCCACAAGGCTTTCAGCGAGTCCACGGCAATGCTTGCCGGTGATGTGCTGCTGACCGAGGCCTTTGAGGTGATCGCCAACGCACCCGCTGCACCGCAGATCTGCGTGGCAGCTGCTCGTGCTTTGGGTGCAGGTGCAGGCAGCCGTGGCATGGTCTACGGACAGGAGCTGGATCTGAAATATGAAGCGCTGGCCGCTACTGAGGAGCAGCTGCGCCTCATCCATCGCAACAAGACCGGTGCACTGATCAACGCCGCCGTCCAGATGGGCGCTGCCGCAGCCGGTGCAACGCCGCAGCAGTGCGAGATCCTGGCCTCCTACGCATACGGGCTGGGTCTGGTATTCCAGATCGTGGACGATGTGCTGGATGTTACCAGCACCCCGGAGCAGCTGGGCAAGCCCATTGGCAGCGACAGCGAAAACGGTAAGACTACCTTTGTCACCCTGTACGGGGTGGACGGCGCAATGGCGCTGGCGCAAAAGCTGAACGAGCAGATCTGCAGTGATCTGCAGCAGCATTTTGGTGCAAAGGCGGCTTTCCTGCAGCAGTTGGCGCAGCAGCTTCTGGTGCGCCAAAACTAAAGAAAAAGGAATACGGATATGCAGTTTATTCAAAACATCTTATCGGTCAACCAGATCTTGACCGCATCCCTCCTCAGCTGGTTCATTGCGCAGGTGCTAAAGACCATCATCAACTTCGTTCTGCTGGGCAAGTTCCAGCTGGAGCGGATGTGGGGCGATGGCGGTATGCCCAGCGCACACAGCGCGACTGTCTGTGCCATGGCCATTGTTACCGGGCGCAGCGCAGGGGTCGCCTCGCCGATTTTTGCGGTGGCCTGTGTGGTGGCTATTATCACCATGCACGATGCCATGGGTGTCCGGCATGAGACCGGCGAGCAGGCAAAGGTGCTGAACCAGATGATTGCCCAGTGGATCGACGTGAGCGAAAAAAACGCTCCCTTTTTGCAGAATATGCATCTGAAGGAAATGGTCGGTCATACGCCGCTGCAGGTCGTGGCGGGTGTGCTGCTGGGCGCAGTGGTGGGCTTTTTGTTCCCGGTCATGTGATAAAATGTGGCCTTCTGTAGAAGTTGCTTTGTATTTGCGACAGGGCAGTGCAGAACGGCTGTGGTAAAAAGCTAAAGAACAAACGCATAAAGGACGTGTGAATATGGAATCGTTGCTGGACAAAATTGATCAGCCCAGCGATCTTAAAAAGCTGAGTGCACAGCAGGTGGAGAAGCTTTGCGCGGAGATCCGGCATTTTATGCTGGAAAATATCTCCAAGACCGGTGGGCATCTGGCCTCTAATCTTGGCACTGTAGAGCTGACCGTGGCACTGCACCGTGTGCTGGAAACACCCAAGGATAAGATCGTATTTGACGTAGGGCATCAGTGCTACACTCACAAGCTGCTTACCGGACGTCGGAAGCAGTTTGATCATTTGCGGCAGCTGGATGGTATTTCCGGCTTCCCGAACCCTCACGAAAGCGCACACGATGCCTTTATTGCCGGACATGGCAATACAGCGCTTTCGCTCGCCATTGGCATGGCTTGGGCAAAAAAGATCAAGCGTGAGCCCGGACTTGTGGTGGCAGTAATTGGCGATGGCGCCTTTACCGGCGGCATGGTGTACGAGGGCATGAACAACATCGGCGGGCTGGACAATCTGCTTGTGATCCTGAACGATAACAAGATGTCCATCTCCAAAAATGTAGGTGCGCTGGCGCGGTATCTGACCCATCTGCGCACGACCACGGCATATTATGATGCCAAGGATAATGTGCGCAGTTTTCTGGACGGTGTGCCGTTGATCGGTACGCCGATGAAAAAGTCGCTGATGGGCGCAAAAACGCTGGTGCGCCGCGCCATGTACCACTCCACTATGTTCGAGGATATGGGCTTTGAGTACATCGGCCCGATGGATGGTCATAATGTGGAGGAACTGGAGCGCATTCTGCGCTCGATCTATCAGCGGCCGGGTCCGCACTTTTTGCATGTGGTGACCAAAAAGGGTAAGGGCTATCAGCCGGCAGAGATGAACCCGGGCAACTATCACGGCGTATCTGCCTTTGATCCGGACGGAATGCCGGACCCGGAGGTTGCGCCGAAGGAATCCTTCTCCACCGTTTTCGGCAAGTTGCTGGTGCAGGAGGGAACACAAAATCCGAAGATCTGTGCGATCACCGCAGCCATGAAGTACGGCACCGGACTGCAGTTCTTTGCCCACCGCCACCCGCAGCGCTTTTTTGATGTGGGCATGGCAGAGCAGCACGCGGTTACTTTTGCGGCTGGCCTTGCCAGTCAGGGAATGCTGCCGGTGGTGTGCATCTATTCCACCTTCCTGCAACGCTCCTATGACCAGATCATCCATGACGTTAATCTGTTGAAGGAGAATGTGGTCTTTGCCATCGACCGTGCAGGTTTTGTTCCTGCAGACGGTGAGACCCATCAGGGCATCTACGATGTAGCCTTCCTCAGCCAGATGGGCATCCCGGTCTATGCACCCTCCAACTACGAGGAACTGCAATACTGGCTGAACTGGTTGCTGCAGGATACAGTCTCCGGCCCACGGGCCATCCGTTACCCCCGTGGCGGCGAGAGTGCAAGGCTGGCACAGTACCCTTGCACAAAGCAGGAATACGACTTTCTGCAGCAGACGCCCGGGGCAGAGATCCTTCTGGTCAGCTATGCGGACGAACTGGAGGACTTGCTGGACGCTGCCGAGCAGTTGAACGATGCATCGCAGAATACGGATGTCCTAAAGCTTGTAAAGCTGTATCCCTTTACAGATAAACTTATCGATGCTGTGTCAAAATACAAAGTCGTGCTGTTTGCAGAAGAATGCGTTGCAGCCGGCGGCATTGGCGAGCATCTGGCTTATGCATTGCAGCAGAAGGGTTGGAACGGCTGCTTCTTGCACCGCGCTGTCCGCACAGCCTGCCTGCCCCACGCGACTGTCCCGCAGATCAAGCAATGTACCGGTCTGGATGCTGCGGATATTGTGCAGGTAGTCCGGGCTGCCCTTACGAAAGGAGAAAACGAGCTGTGAAAATTCGGTTGGATCAATATCTTGTGCAGAACGGCCTTGTGCAGAGCCGGGAGCGCGCCAAGGCTCTGATCATGGCCGGTGTGGTTTTTGTTAACCAGCAAAAGGTGGACAAGGCCGGTGAGATGATCAAGGAGGACGCGGTCGTCGAGGTGCGCGGTCACGATATCGGCTACGTCAGCCGCGGCGGCCTGAAGCTGGAAAAGGCTATGAAGTGCTTCCCGCTTACCCCTGACGGCAAAGTGTGCATGGACATCGGTGCGTCCACCGGCGGCTTTACCGACTGTATGCTGCAAAACGGCGCGGTCAAGGTCTACGCCGTGGACGTTGGCTACGGCCAGCTGGCGTGGAGCCTGCGCACCGACGAGCGCGTTGTCAACATGGAGCGCACCAACATCCGCAATGTAAAGCCCGAGGACTTGTCAGAACCGGTGGCGTTCTTCAGTGTCGATGTATCGTTTATTTCCCTCAAACATATCTTCCCGGTAGCCGATGCCATCACCACGCCGGACGCCGTGGGCGTCTGCCTGGTCAAGCCTCAGTTTGAGGCCGGGCGCGAAAAGGTCGGGAAAAAGGGCGTCGTGCGTGAGCCTGCCACCCACCGCGAGGTGCTGGAAATGGCCCAGGGCTACGCTATGGCCAACCACTTTACCCCGGCGGGCCTGGATTTTTCGCCCATCAAGGGACCGGAGGGCAACATCGAATTTTTGATGTACGTGCAGCACAGCGAAAACCCGCAGCCGCTGCCCGATGGCCTCATCGAGCAAACTGTGGCCAAAGCCCACGAAACGCTGGATAAAGCCCCGAATCTGCACTAAGTAAGAGGGTGAACCCGCAATGACGGTTTTACTGGTAACAAACCCCACCAAGGACAGCGGCTATGCAGTCACCGGCCAGACGGCCGCGCTGCTGCATCAGCTCGGCGTGGCCGTGGTCATGGCCCAGCCTGTCTTTGAATCCAAAGTACCCATCCGCTTTCTGCCCGAGGAAGAAGCCTACCGCGAAGCCGACCTGGTCATCACCATCGGCGGCGATGGCACGCTGCTCAAGGCTGGGCTGGACTGCGTGCATTACGGCAAGCCGGTTTTGGGCGTCAACCTGGGCCGCACGGGCTTCCTTGCTACCTGCGAGGTGGAAGAGCTGCCCGAAAAGCTGCGTTTGCTGGCCGAGGGCCGCTATACGCTCGATGCGCGCGGTCTGCTGCTGGCAAAATCCGCCAACGGCTGGCAGGCCGAAGCCATCAACGATGTGGTACTGTTTGGCCGCACCCGGATGCACCCGATGGATTATAAAGTCTACTGCGACGGCTGTTTTGTCAGCAGCTACCGCAGCGACGGTCTGATTTTGGCCACGCCCACCGGATCCACGGCTTATTCATTCTCGGCGGGCGGCCCGGTGCTGGATGCTGCCG
>OIYG01001946.1_pt1 | contig 14270 bp, 16 predicted proteins | sample 1587861 | NCBI WGS metagenome assembly OIYG01 (sample SAMN03283272) | human gut metagenome | biome: human-associated habitat; material: feces | host: Homo sapiens | place: Peru | collected 2012 | reverse complement strand
GAAATAAATAAAATATTTTTATAGTTTGATTGTAGTATAAAAAGATCCCCCATTTATTAGAATGACTTTCATAATTCTGATAAATGGAGGATTCTTTAGATGTTATAGAAAAACATTTTTATGATCTTTGTAGTGTTTCCAGTCTTTTCGAATCAAGGATTGTGATTTTGCCACGGGAGAGTCTGACAAGACCTTCGCCTTGAAAGTATCGAAGCATTCGAGTGATAACTTCCCTGTGGGAACCAAGATGGTTGGTGATAGTTTCGTGAGTGATTTTCAGTTCATTTGTTCCTTCGATAGAGGTCTCTTCTAAAAGAAATGAAGCAACACGCTTATCCAAACTCTTCCACATGATTTGTTCAATCAGCCACATGACATCAGAAAAACGGGTAGCCATTAACTCATTGGTATAGTTTGCGACGGGAGCAGATTCCTTCATGATGCCCTTATAGATTTCAGCAGGGATGATCCAAAGATCAGTATCTTTTTCTGCTTCAATGGTTACTTCAAATTGAATGGAGCGTATGATACATGAGGCGGATAAAAGACACATATCCATATCGAACAGACGGTAAAGTGTAATCTCTCGTCCTTCATCTGAAAGTATGTAGGTTCGAAGCTGCCCGGATTTAACCAGTAATAATCCAGTACAATCCAGGTTTCCGTTGTGAATGATCGTTCCTTTTTTTACATCCCGTGTGATTAAATTGTCTGAAATTAGTTTTTTCTGTGCTGTATTTAAGTCATTCCATAGTGGAAAATAATTTTCGAAGCTCATAACAGTTATCTCCTTTACGAACATAGTATACTTGCTTTTTTAAGATGCGTCAATTATATAATTGACATATGCCATAAATAAAAATATACTGATTATAGTACATGACTGCTGCAAATATGAGAGAGGGATAAATAATGCAGGGAGATGTCAGTTTTACATTTTTGGACCGAATTAAAGAAGTAGAACTGAATATTGTAGATAGAAGATGGCAGTCTGCACTGGCATTGGAATTGACTTTGCCATATATTTGCGGAGAACGCTGTTGGCAGCGGTTAAAGTTCATCGTGGGTGCTATGCGGTAGTAGAAGAAACATTGTGAGTAGGATGAGGGAAATGTGCAAAGTCTCCTGTCCAGCAGGCTGTATTGAAATGAAAGAGAGGGCAGCGGTGTGAAGAAAAAGAAACATTGGTATGATTATTTATAGATATGGGCGATCATTTATTTTGCTCTCGGTTTTTTTAATATTTTGTTCGCCTGGTTTGGGATGATTGATTTCCTGGTGCCGTTAGGAATAGCAATATTCGGTGGAAATAAATTTTTCTGTAATCATTTGTGTGGACGTGGCCAGCTTTTTAGCAAGCTTGGTGGAGATTTAAAATGCTCAAGAAATAAACCAACCCCGCGATGGATGAGTTCAAAATGGTTCCGATATGGCTTCTTGATATTTTTTCTTACAATGTTTGGGAATATGGTATTTCAGACATATTTAGTTGGTGCCGGAGCATCATCCTTGCGTGAAGCCATCAAATTGTTCTGGACCTTCCGTGTTCCGTGGGGATGGACATACACTGCCGGAACAGTAGCTGATTGGGTGGCACAGTTTAGTTTTGGATTTTATAGTTTGATGCTTACATCTTTGTTGTTAGGGTTGATTGTAATGGTGTTATATAAGCCACGAACCTGGTGTACATTTTGTCCAATGGGAACAATGACGCAGGGTATCTGTAAATTAAAAAATAATGAAAATAAGTAATACTATAAGGTGATTTATAAAAGGCATATGTCAATAATATTATTGACATATGCCTTTTATAGGACTATTATATAAGAAAAGCGAGAAAGGAGCAGTTTATGCCGAGACCAGTAAAATGCAGAAAAGTCTGTCATTTTCCCCAAATTTTAGAATTTCTTCCGGCAGATGATAATGAGAAAAAAACACCCATTGTTCTGACAATAGATGAGTACGAGACAATTCGTCTTTTGGACAAGAATGGTTATAGTCAGGAGCAGTGTGCAGCAGCTATGCAGATCGCAAGAACAACTGTTCAACGAATTTACGAGATTGCCAGGAAGAAAATAGCAGATGCACTCATTGATGGACATCCACTCAGAATCGAGGGCGGGGATTTCAGAATTTGTGATGGTCAGAGCAGCAACTGCAGCTTTGGAGGATGTTACAAACAGGAAATTTACAAAAAATATGCAGAAGAAAAAGGAGAAGGTATCATGAGAATAGCAGTAACATATGAAAATGGACAGATTTTCCAGCACTTTGGACACACAGAGACATTTAAGATTTACGATGTAGAGGAAGGAAAAGTAGTACATTCAGAAGTAGTAGATACGAATGGAAACGGACATGGCGCATTGGCAGGAGTTCTTAATGCATTGAACGCAGATGTTTTGATCTGTGGCGGAATCGGAGGCGGTGCACAGACAGCGTTAGCGGCAGCCGGTATTAATCTTTTCGGAGGAGTTTCCGGAGATGCAGATAAAGCGGTAGAAGCTTTTATCAATGAAACACTTGAGTATAATCCGGATGTGAAGTGTTCTCACCATGAGCATAACCACGGGGAAGGACATACATGTGGCGAGCATGGATGTGGAAGCCATAGCTGTCATTAAGAAGAATAAAAAATACAACACGAAAGGATGCGTCAAGGTAATGCAAGAATTATCGTGATACATCCTTTTGTATTTGGATTGATTTTCAAAAAGATTTCAGTAGGAACTTTCAGGAAAACGCTGGTTTGCATGCAGAATAATGTTATGTTAAAATTATGTAGTAATTTATCAAACATTTTATTTAAAGGAGGTCAAATAATGAAATTGTGGAAAAAGGGAATTATACTTGGAATGGTCGTTGCACTTGCAATTGTCTGTGTCCCGGAAATGTATGTGAAAGCGGATGAAGTGCCGACTGTAAAGGCAGCAGTAATCAGCAGTGCAAATCTGATTGAGGATCAGTCAGCGGTACGATCTGTTCCGGTTACGGTTAACCCGGATGAAAAGGCAAAGGATTTCTTTCGATTTACCGTGAAAGAAGATTCCTGGGTGTATGTTGCAGGTTCACTTACACTGAATGATGGTAATGGAATTACAGAATGTCATGTATACCGGGATGAAGCTCGTACAAAAGAGGTGGGAGCAACCGAGTGGGGCGATGTAACTGTCCAGATATATCCGAAACAATTTACAGCTTTTCTGAAAAAGGGAACTTATTATGTAGAGACTACAACAACTAAGACACCGGGAAATTCATTATGTGATGCGAAGGTTAATACCTTTATTTCCACTATTCCGGTAAAGAAGGTTTTCACAGTATCTGTCAAGAATAACAAGAAGAAGCAGAAAGCGACAATTACCTGGAATGCGAATGTATTGGGCGAATATGCAAAACAGGCACAATATCAGCCGGGTAATATTTCGTTAACAAAAGTAAATGACAGTCATGTCTGGAAAATTTTATATGGAACAGGAAGCGGTAAATGTAAGAGCCTGAAAATCGGGAAAAATAAATTTACAGTTTCGAAAGTAAAAAAATGTACGATTATGCTGGAAGATACCAATGGATCCAGATGGTCGGTGGTTTTAAATACGGGAATTAAATCTTCAAATAAAAAATAATAGGTCTTAATATTGGCAGGGGTTATATTTTCATAGTATAAAGGCTGCGTTTGAAAATATTCAGTCTGCTTTCCTAAAAAAGACTTTGAGAGAGTGATATCTTTCAAGGTCTTTTTTGTTTGTAAATTCAAAGAAAAAAGGAATGGGTGAGCGGAATTATGAAGCGTTTAAGGAATAAATCAATTGTGATTCTGGATGGTGCAGCTAGGAAAACATAGGGAAACAGTTTCGTTAATAATTCACAAAAATTTCTATATTGTGCCTATTTAATGGAAAATGTTGTGAAATATCTATAAATAATGCGAACTAAATTAGTAAAAACTACCATAAATTAAGAGAAAACGATTACCTAAATAAGAATTGACCGGAAATTTCATGTGAAATATAATCAGCTTATCAAACATAAAGCGCGCAGATTGTTTTGGAATACAACAGTGAGTGATGATGTATAGGAGGAGAACTTATGAGTAAAGTGATAAAAAGAGTTGCAACCTTTTGCTTCATGGCAGTATTGCTGATTGCAATGATACCACAGACAATCAAAGCAGATGAAACATCTGATGCGAAAAAAGCAGTGTATGTGCAGGTGCCGAAAGACTGGGAGGCTCCATGCGTGTGGGCATGGGATGATGATGGCAATAATGCATTTGAAGCATGGCCAGGGGAAGAGATGGATACAGATACCACAAATGAAGGTTGGTATTATATTTGGGTTCCGGCTTGGGCAAATCATGTGATTGTAAATGCAAATGAGGGCAATGTCCAGACTGCAGAACAGGTTCTGGAAGGAGAGAAGGATTGCTGGATTACAGTAACGGATGCAGATAATGCAAACGTGACATATGATAAACAGACAAAAGGAAAAACTCCGGAATATGTTGAAAAATTTGCAATTCATGCAAAAGTAGATGATAGTTGGAAAAATCCTTGTCTTTGGGCATGGTCAGCACCAGATGGAACGAATGCATTTGATAAATGGCCGGGCATGGAAATGAAGCAGAATGACAATGGCTGGTATACAGCAAAAGCTCCAGTATGGGTAAATTCTATTATTATCAATGCAAATGATGGAAGCGTTCAGACAGAGGATATTTCTATTGATGCAGCAGAAGTGTGGGTAACGGTAGAGGCAGATGGGAAGGCAGAATTTAGCTATACTGATCCGGATAAACAAGAAGTTCCGAATATAACAGTACATGTTATGGCACCGCCTGATTGGGATTCACCTTGTCTTTGGGCATGGTCGGCACCGGATGGAACGAATGCATTTGCCTCCTGGCCTGGTGAAGCTTTAGAAGAAGGGGAAAATGGCTGGCTTGTAAAGGAAGTTCCCGGTTGGGTAAATTCCCTGATTGTGAATGGAAATGAAGGAAGTGTTCAGACAAGCGATATTTCTGTTGATACAGGGAAAGATGTCTGGCTTGTTGTCAAAGATGCAGAGAATTTTGAGGTAAGCTATGAAGAACCACAGGTAGATACGACAGAAGATGTTCAGGCAACAGAAGATGCGACAGAGGCACCGGAAGTAACGGAGAAATCCGATAGTAGCAATGCAATGCCAATCATACTTATGATTGTAGTTGCAGCGGTTGTTATTGTTGTAATTGTGGTTGTAATAAAAAAGAAAAAAGCGAAAAACAAATAATTAAGAAAAGTCATATGTAAAAGACAGGAGGACAGAAGTGAGAAAAAAAGTTAGAAGTAAATTGATGTCAATGGCACTTGTATTTACCATGGCAGCCGGATTGCTGAGCGGATGTGGTGGAAACAATGTGGCTGAGGCTGATAAAAATACCATAACGATTTGGCACGATAAAGAAGATGCAGTGGCGGAAGTCCTTCAGAAGAAACTGGAGGAGCTGGAACCGGATGTGCATGTGGTACTGGAAAAGAAAAGCGATTTGACGGAAAGCTTAAAGATGGTCGGAAGTGATCCAAAGGCGGCACCTGATATGTATTTCTTTGCGCATGATAAGATTGGCGTATATGCAGAGATGGGGATCCTTGCACCGATTACGGATATTATTCCAAAAGAAGAGTTGGATGTATATATGGACAATACTTTGGAGGCAGCTACATATAAAGGCGAAATTTACCAGCTTCCTGTCTATTACGAGACTTTACTGTTTATGTATAACAGGCGTTATATGAAGGATGATGAAGTGCCAAAAACTACGGAAGAACTTTATCAGTATATGCAGGATAATACAGCTGGCGGACACTATGGATTTGTGGAACAGCATAGTACGCCGTATTATGCAGCCGGCTGGATTAATGGCTTTGACGGAACTATTTTATCAGATGATGGTACACCGGGACTTGATTCAGAAGAAACGATAGCTGCATTAAAATATCATAAAAAATTTGTGGATTTAATGCCGGGAGAGACAGAGTATGCAACGGTAAATACATTGTTCAAGGAGGGAATGGCTCATTCTACAATTGCTGGTCCTTGGCTTGTTCCAACAGTAAGAGCGAACGGAATGGATGTCGGGGTTGCATCGATGCCGGTAATTGATGAGACAGGAAATCCAATTTCTCCGTATATGGGAGTACAGGGAATTCATGTGTTAAAAAATGCGGCAGAGAACAAAAAGAGTGCTGTAGAAAAAGTGCTTAGAGCTCTGATGGATCCGGAAGTGGAAGTTGATCTTGCAAAAGCAAGTGGATGTGCACCGGCAATGGAAAGCTGCTATGAAATGGATGAAGTAACTTCTGATGAAGTTGTTATGGCAATGCATGATACAGCAGAACATGCAATCCCAATGCCAAATGTCCCGGAAATGGATGTTATGTGGACGGTTGTTGGCAACCTTCTGACGGATGTAAATATGAGTGGAAAAGATGTAACAGAAAGTGCAAAGGCGGCGCAGCAGGAGGCACTGCAGTTGATTGAAAGTATGAGGTAACAAATTGAAGAAAAAAAATAAAAAAGAAATGTTGTTTGCTTATTCCTGGTCAGCACCATCTTTAATACTTATTCTGCTAATTGTAATCTTTCCGATTCTGTATACCGGGTATATTTCATTGACGAATATGAATGTATATCATTGGAATAACTATGCATTGATCGGACTAAAAAATTATAAGGATGCTTTGCTGGTATTGGATAATGGTTTCATTCAGGCATTTTTGGTTACGATATTATGGACGGTTGTAAATATGGTTTTGCAACTGATCATTGCCTTTTTATTGGCAAACCTTTTGAATTTAAAGCGTCTGCGGTTGCGAAATGTTTACAAGACGTTATTGATATTTCCATGGGCAATGCCTGGATATGTATCAATTCTTCTCTGGAAGACGGGAATGTTCAATTCGCAGTTCGGTTTATTGAATCAGTGGTTGGCGAAATATAATATTGGACCTGTAAAATGGCTTGGTAGCGATGGTATGGCATTTTTATGCTGTACCACTGTAAACCTCTGGCTGGCACTTCCGTTTATGATAACAATTATGGATGGTGCTCTGCAAAGTATCGAAAAGAGTTTTTACGAAAGTGCAGTTTTAGATGGCGCAACATGGTTGCAAAAAATGTGGTATATTACGATTCCGATGATAAAACCGATTATTGCACCATCGGTTGTGATTACGACGTTTACAACATTTAAACAGTTTGACATTATCTTTCTGCTGACGCAACAGGTGGGAGCAAAGACTGGGTCTAATCTGCAAACGATTCTGACTTATGCATATGAAAAAGCGTTTATTACAAACAATTATGGTTATAGTTCTGCAATATCTATGATTATATTTGCAATTCTTATCGTATTTTCTGTATTAACGAATATGAAACCAAAGGAGGAGACGAAATAAGATGAAAAGGCGAACCAAAGAAAATATCGGACTAGTCATTGCCAATATCGTACTTATCCTATTGTGTTTTATGGTATTAATTCCAGTTTTATATGCTTTTTCGGTATCACTTAATGCAGATAACAGCCTGCTGAGTGCAAATTTTTCGTTCTTGCCAAAGCATTTTACATTGGCAAATTATAAAGCAGTATTTACCGAAAAACCGATTATGCTATGGTTGAAAAACAGTCTGGTATTAGCAATTGTTACTCTGGGTATTTCTCTTGGAACCGGAATTCCCGCAGCCTATGTTTTTTCCAGAAAAGATTTCCCGGGAAGAAGGGCCATTCTTAGGATGTTAATATTGCTGTATGCATTTCCTTCGTTACTTTCTATGACGGCATTGTATAAATTATTGTCACCAATGGGATTGATCAATACCAGAACAGGACTGATTATTGTATATACAGGAACGATGGCTGTGTTTGCGTTATGGAATATGAAAGGATATTTCGATACCATACCAGTAGAAATAGAAGAAGCGGCAATGATTGATGGTGCAACACAATTGCAATTGGTAACCAAAATTGTCTTGCCTCTCGCAAAACCCACTATAGCAGTAACAGCTATGATGGTTCTCATCTATGTGTGGAATGAATATATTTTTGCAATTAATTTTATGACGGGGTCGGATACTTATACATTGGCAGCAGGATTATATTCCCTGCAGGCAACAGAGATGAGTGGAAGCTGGCCAATATTTGCAGCAGCCTCTATTGTGGTATCGATTCCGATTCTGATCGTGTTTTTTGCACTTCAGAAGAATATGACAACCGGACTTACCTCCGGAGGAGTAAAAGGATAAGAAAGGCTGGGCAGAAAATGAATAAAAGTGCAATTTTACATATACCTATGTCACAGTATGCGTATGGCACAGATGAAGAGCATGTGACAATTCGACTTCGTACAGCAAAAGATGATATCAGACGATGCCGTCTCTATTTTGGAGATCGGGCATGTCGTCTGACTCCGGTTATTTTTACGGAAGCAGAAATGCATGTAGTGGCAAGTAGTGAATTGTTTGATTATTATGAAGTGAAGTTGTCACATCCATATAAGCGTTTGTGCTATTATTTTTGTTTGGAAAGCGAGAGAGAAAAGATCTATTATTATGGAGATTTTTTCAGCACAAAGTTAGTAGATGACAGGTCAGAGTATTATCAGCTTCCATTTAATCATAGAGCGGATATTGTGAGACCGCCGGAATGGGCAAAAGATTCAGTAATTTATAATATTTTTCCGGACAGTTTTGCTACAGATACAACTTATATTAGCGGGAAAAAAACAGAAAAAATTTTTGATGGAAATGTCGTAAGGGGAAAACTTGGGGGCTGTATTAATGGTATTACCCAAAATGTAGACTATCTTAAGAATCTTGGTGTGAATGCAATTTACATCAATCCGATATTTGCGGCAGGAGAATATCATAAATATGATTTGTTGGATTATTTTCATATAGATCCTTGTTTTGGTTGTAATGATGATTTTAAGAAATTGGTAGATACTTTTCATGCCAATGGAATTCGGGTTATTATTGATGGTGTATTTAACCATTGTGGCTGGCATTTTCCGGTGTTTGAAGATGTTGTGCAAAAAGGAGAGCAGTCGGATAAAAAAGATTGGTTTTATGGATTGCATTTTCCGGTTGTACGTCCTGAGAATCCGGAAGAATATCCAAATTATGAGTGTTTTGGATATGAGCGTATGATGCCGAAACTTAATACAGCAAATCCGGAAGTTGCGGACTTTATCTGTAAAGTGGGTCGATATTGGGTTGAAAAATTTCATATTGATGGATGGAGATTAGACGTGGCAAGTGAGATTAACGATGCTCTGTGGCGTAGATTCTATCAAGAAATAAAAGAAGTAAATCCAGAAGCCATCTTGATTGGAGAGGTTTGGGAAACGGCAAATCACTGGTTAGATGGAACTATATTTGATTCTACAATGAATTATGATTTCCGGAAGCATTGTAAACGATTTTTCGGAGAAGAAAGCATAAGTAGTGAAGCCTTCGATGGCCGAGTTACTGATATGAGAATGAGATATCGGGAGCAGACCGTTTTTGCACAACTGAATTTATTAGACAGCCATGATGTGAGCAGATTTTTTTCCCTATGTAATGGAAATGAACGTCAGTATAGGCTGGCGCTTATTTTTCAGATGACATTTCCAGGAATGCCGTCCATCTTTTATGGAGATGAGCTTGGATTGGAAGGAATTCAAGAAGCTGACTATCGACAGCCTATGCCTTGGAATAAAGTAAAAGCTTATAAAGAAAATGAATCCGATTCTCTTTATGTATTTATGCGAAACCTAATTTATTTAAGAAGAAGTGAAAATGTATTACGCAGAGGGGAATTTCGAACTGTATATACTCAGAAAAATGGGGGTCTTTATATTTATGAAAGATATAGTACACAAGAGCGAATTCGTGTTATCATAAATAGAAATCAAGAATCTGTGGGTATTGGGGCATTTTTAATAAAATCAGGCAACGGTCAGAGTGAAATACTAGCAGAGCATGGACGCATAGGATGTAAATTAGAGGGTTATGGTTATATACTTGTAAAGGAAAAATAAAAAGAATGCCATAGCAGGAAGGGTAGAAAATGGCAGTTACGATTAAGGATGTAGCAAAGCAGGCAGGGGTATCCACTGCGACAGTTTCAAAGGTGATGAATGGCTCTTATTCTATTTCACAGGAGACCGTAGATCGAGTTAAAAGGGTCATGCAGGAATTGGATTACCATCCAAATCTGCGGGCAAGAAATTTTGTGAAGCAATCTACAAAGACCATTGTATTTGTGACTTCGCTCGGAAAAAATGCAGGATTTTCCAATCCACATATGTTTGAAATGGTATGTGGGATAGAACATGTTCTGACAGAAAAAGGATATAGTCTTATTTTAAAAAGCATGTCTTCCATAGAGGCAAGAGACTATATTCACAAGGCGGCAGAAGAAAAAGAAGCAGATGGTTATATCATACATGCGGCTGTTATTTCAAAGGAACTGGATGAGATGATTTTTCAAGAAGCTATTCCTCACCTTGTAATTGGCAATCCAAATTTTACAAGTCATTTTTGTTGGATTGATATTGATAATCGTCTTGCAGGAGAATTGGCAGCCAAGCATTTGCTGGAGCGGGGATGTCAGTCATTGGGATTTATTGGAGGAACGGAAGAAGATAAGATTTCCATGCATCGTCTGGATGGTGTTTTGTCTGTCCTGAATGAACATGATGTATTGGTTCCGAAGGATTATGTGCAGCGTGGAGAGTCTCAGTGTGATAGTGGATATGAAATGACAAAAGAGGTTCTTTCCGGTAAGGCAAGACCTGATGGTATTATCTGTGCAAACAATTATATTGCTTATGGCTGCGTTAATGCTCTTCACCATGCACAAATAGAAATACCAACCGATATAAAGGTTATAACTTTTGATGATTATCCGTTTTCCCAGATATTGAAACCGCAATTAACAGTGGTAAACATTGATATGTATGACATGGGAATACAAGCAGGAAAGTATATTCTACAGAAAATCAGAAAGCCAAATCTATATGCCCAATCTTATATTACTATACCGACATTGATTGTGCGGCAGTCAACTTAATAGAAAAACCTGGTATTATGATGCAGATCAAAAAAATATGATTCATTAAGTTTCAAGTATACACGTGGGAGTGAAGGCTCTCGGTTGTATACTTGGAGCTTTTTATTTTGGAGTAAACGAAAATTCTTTTTATTAAAAATGGAAGACTTAATCAACCTAGGCCGATGGCAATTGGGATTTATACGGTGCGCTTATTTGCCGTTGTTTTATGTTCTGACCTATAACAGTTCGGATAGCGCTTTTGACAGAGCTTCGCATGCACAAGGAATTTCGTCTTCTTCTAGAGAGCTAAAGCCCAGTAGAAAGATATCTTCAGAAGTTGGTCTGGAATGAAAATACTGTTGTACACCATAAATGGAAATCTCTTTATTCTTTAGCGCATCAATGAGCCTTTGCTGGTTGGTGCAGTTACGGATGCGGACAATGATATGAGAGCCAGCTGGGGTGTCCACAATATCCATATAAGAAGAAAGAAATGTATGTATGGATTTTAACAAAAGGTTGTATTTGTGTTCATTTATCTTTACAAGTTTGCGAAGGTGTCGTTCAAAATCTCCAGAAGCAATAAAATTGGATAAGGCAATCTGATTAAAAGAAGGTAGAGCAGAATTAAAATAGCGGTACATCTGCTCATACTTATCCAAAAGGGAGTATGGGAGAATGAAAAAGGCAGTCCGCATGGATGGAGTCAGGATCTTGGCAAAGGTATTAAAATAAATGACATGGTCATAGTGGTCAAGAGACTGTAAAGATGGAATCGGTCTGGTCTGATGCGGAAATTCGCTGTCGTAGTCATTTTCTATGATGTAGGCATCATTTTTAATTGCCCATTCTAAAAGTCGTAATCGGTTACTGACCGGAATTGTGCGACCGGTAGGAAACTGATGGGATGGCATAACATAAAGAAGGTTACAGCAGGAGTTAAAGAGCTGATCAATGTTAATGCCGTATTGGGTGCCAGGCACGAGGATTATGGAACAGATGCTGGACTTGCGAAATAGTAAGTGCTATAAAATCGGTGAAAAAATATGGTAACGAGGGATAATGATTTTGAAATGGCTACAGGCAATGTGAATGGAATAATGGGTTATGATTCGAGGATAAGGATAAAGGGAACAAATAAGGTGGATAGCACAAAATCACCCATCCCTACTATGTTATTAAATAATTCCATTACAGATTATTGCTCAAGACCACAGAAAATCATGTTTATTTTGCAGAAGTCTGATGGAGAAAGTACATATAACATATTATTTTATGAAATAAAGAGGGATTTGTTTCAATCTGAGAAAGAGTTTTTCACAGATGAGTTACATAATATGCACTAAAAAGGAACCTGCATAAAAACAGATTCCTTAAATGAGGGAAAATCCCTGTCGAAGAATGGAAGTCCAGTTACTTTTCTGATAGAGAAATCGGACTATGATTACAGTCTGATTTTCTTCATCAATGGTATAAAAGGCAAGGTAATTATTGATTATCGCAAAACGAATGCCCCAGCTTGCCAGTACCGGATCATCTACCAGACAAAACTTCTGTGGCAGATTGGCTAGTGAGCCTATCTGTTCAGTCGCAGCATCTAACAGATTATTTGCGGCATCGGGATTTCTGAGGGTAAATTCGATGTGATCCGCAGCACGCATAATATCGTGTTCTGCGGTGGAAGTGATATGAACCTGATAGTTCATCGGCTGCGGCGGCTCCTGATATCAGCCATAGCTTCGGAAAATGGTTTGGTGTTGCCTGTGGCAATATCGTCCATTCCTTCCTTGATCTGGCTGTAAAGTTCAAAGCGGCTGGTCAGTTCTTCGTAGGCTTCAATGCTCATAACGGCAAGGTCGCCTTTTCCATTCTTTGTGATGAAAACTGGTTCAGGATAATTATGACAAAATGTAGAAATTTCATTGTAATTATTCCTTAAATCAGCACTTGATTTGATTGCTGGCATAAAAACACCTCCTTATTTCATAACAAAATTATACATAAATTTTGTTATGAAGTCAATGGATATACCATTAGTGTTAGCAGGATAAACACAACTATTCATATGTCTGCTCCCTGTCAATTTTTGCTCTGCCTCATCCTGCATAGAAAATCTTCTGTTCAGTTCCGCATCTCCACCCGGATGATTATGATTTTGACCATATGAAATAATTTACCCTCCCTCAATTGTAATCCAAGATTCCATAGCCGCTATCTTGGATCAGTAATTGATTTGCTGCTTTTTCTTTTATTAGGGCAGTCCATTGTGGGCTGCCTTTTGTCATGCAAAAATGGAGGTGATCCATGGCAGATAATCATACAGAAGAACTTTTCAGCTTCAATCTATTAGAAAATCTTCCTACATTTTTTTATAGGCGTTACCCCATTCGACCATTGAGTCGAGAATAGGTTTCAGAGTAAGCCCCAGTTCGCTTAAGCTGTACTCAACTCTTGGTGGAACCTCCGGATAAACTGTGCGAATAATGAGACCGTCATTTTCCATGGAGCGCAAACTATCGGTGAGAACTTTCTGACTGATCCCTTCAAGATTTTTCTTTAATTCATTGAATCGCCAAGGGCGTTCCAGCAGATTTCGGATAATCAGCAATTTCCATTTACTGCCGATGAGCGAAACTGTGGTTGCAACCGGACATTCCGGTAATTCTTCTTTTGTTAACATATGATCGCCTCCTAGTATAACATCCTTTTTTATTGTTATATTTAATTTTAATGTAACAGACCAAAAGAAGCAATAGGTTACAAAAAAGTAACTAGTGTCACCTTTTTATGCCTATGTAATAAAAAAGTGCGTACTTTTGTCGGTTAGGAACTCTTGATATTATAATCTTGCAACAAAGATAACAACAGACAAAATATCAGGAGGTAACAAAATGTCATTATTAAATCTTTTTGGATGGAAAAAAGCAGAAACAGAAGCTGGTTCAGCATGCGGAACAGCGTGTGGAGCAGCAGGTAAACCGGAGGAGAAACCGGCAGCATGCGGAACAGCGTGCGGAGCAGCAGACAAGCCGGAAGAGAAACCGGCAGCATGCGGAACAGCATGTGGAGCAGCAGACAAACCAGAAGAGAAACCGGCAGCATGCGGAACAGCATGTGGAGCATCTGACAAGTAAAATAAGTTAAGGAAGGAGTTGGATAGGATGAGTCAGTATTTTTCTTTTCAGTGGCATAT
>OIYG01001942.1_pt1 | contig 14301 bp, 10 predicted proteins | sample 1587861 | NCBI WGS metagenome assembly OIYG01 (sample SAMN03283272) | human gut metagenome | biome: human-associated habitat; material: feces | host: Homo sapiens | place: Peru | collected 2012 | reverse complement strand
GTTCAATGTCTTTTGATAATAACTTACAAAAACAACTTACGAAAATTAAAGTTCACGACTTTTTGGTTTTTGTTTGGCTCTTTTTTGCACAAAAAAAGAGAATTGTGTTATGATAGAACCAAGAATAAAAAGCTTTATGTGTAAAGATAATTGTGCAAATTTTTTACGAATAGAGAAGCTTTATATTATTGTAACTTATTATAGTGAGAGAGGTGCTTTCGGATGGACAGCTTTGAAAAAAATATGCATAAAAAACGAAATTACAGCAAGATTTTAATGGTAGCATTGCTATTGATTGTTATGTGCTGTCCTGTACCCGTTTTAGCAAAAAACAAAAATTTGTTAAGTGCGGAGAAAAATCACAGACTTTTATTTATCAGTTCTTATTCTTATAATTGGTCTACGGTTCCTTTACAGATAGGAGGAATTCAGTCGAAGTTGGATTCAAATGTTTCTTTGGATATTGAATTTATGGATACAAAACAAATAAACACTGAAGTAGCGGAACAGTTGCTTTATGATAAAATACTTTATAAAGAGCAGCATGACGGGGAGTATGATGCGGTCATCGTAGGGGATGATGCGGCGCTTGTTTTTGCTATGTTATATAAGGATGAATTATTCTACAAAACTCCGATCGTGTTTGAGGGGATCAATAATATTGAATATGCCCAAGAGGTGAGTCAGGATCCGTTTGTTACAGGTGTGATCGAAAGATTTTCCTATAAAGAAAATCTGGAATTCGCAAAGAAGATTGAGCCACAGGCAAAAAAGATTGTGGCAATTGTAGATAATACAGTGACGGGAATTGGAGAACAGCAGCAATTTTATGACCAGGAAGAGGAATATCCAGAGTTCACGTTTGATGTGATCAATGGTTCACTGCTGACACAGCAGCAGATTCTTGACCGTATTTCTGCGATAGATCAGGATACTATTTTAATTTACCTGATTCTTTCAGAAGATGTGAATGGAAACATCTATACGAATGAACAGGTTTGCCAGATCATAAAGGAATATGCAAAGGTTCCGGTTTTTCGTTTTGTTCAGGCGGGAATCGGTGAAGGTGTTCTGGGTGGAAATATTGTATCGCATAGGAAATCTGGTGAGATTGCTGCGCAAATGGTTATGGAGATTTTTAAAGGCACTGATCCATCTGAGATATCAATGATGGATGAAAGTCCGAATGAATATTATCTGGACCAACAAGTGTTAGATAAATTTAATATTTCTAAAAGTCTGATACCGGATGATGCGGAAGTGATCAATCAGAAAGATGGATTTTGGAAATTGTATGGTAAAGTGATCCTTGCTGTTTTTAGTATCTCAGTAGTTATTATGCTTGCGATATTGGTGAGAATTCGTACGGTTTATGCGCGGCGCAGATATGCAGAGCTGGAAAAAAGCAATCATCAGTTAGAAGAGGCAGTAGCTGAGGCGCAGGCAGCAACACAGGCGAAAAGCCAATTTCTGCATAGCATGTCGCATGATATCCGAACACCGATGAATGCGATAATCGGATTTACTAAAATTGCGATGAAACAGAATTCAAATGCAGAAGTAGGAGATTGTTTGCAGAAGATTTCAAATAGTTCAGAACATTTGCTGTCATTGATCAGCGACGTACTTGATATCAGCAGGATAGAGAATGGGAAGCCGGTTTATACCCCTGTTCCGACAGAACTGTATTCTGTAGCAGACAGGGTACGAGATATTATACAGGGATTGACCGGTGAAAAAGAATTGATCTTTCATACAGAGATACCATTTTCAAATCAGAAGTGTATGGTACTTACAGATTCACTCCGTATTCAGGAAGTATTGGTCAATATTCTTGGAAATGCAGTGAAATTTACAGATGCCGGTGGCACGATTTCATTTATTATGAAGATAAATCCAGGGGAAGATGAACAGCATATAATAGTGAAGTACATAATTTCCGATACGGGGCGTGGAATGAGCAGTGAGTTCCTTCCTCATGTTTTTGACGAATTTTCACAGGAACGGTCTGGAGCAAGAACACAGTATAAAGGGACAGGACTTGGCATGGCGATCACAAAGCATTACATTGATGCGATGGGTGGAACAATTCAGATTGAAAGTAAGCTTGGTGAGGGAACCACATTTATTGTAGAATTACCGATGGAAGTTCTATCTGTTGACGAAATGGAGGAGCAGGATCAGATTGAACAAAACAATTCTGAAATGCAATTACAGGGAAAGCATGTTTTGATTGCAGAGGATAATGATCTGAATGCGGAGATTCTGGAAACGCTGCTTCAAGATAAAGGAATACAATATGTCAGGGCTGAAAATGGAAAAGAGGCATTGGATCTGTTTGCTGCTCGTCCGGAAGGTAGTTTTGATGCAATTCTTATGGATATTATGATGCCGGAGATGGATGGTTATGAAGCAACAAGAAGAATAAGGAGCATGAAAGACCGTCCAGATGGAGAAAAGATTCCGATCATTGCCATGACAGCAAATGCTTTTGCGGAAGATATGCAGGCATCTCTGGCAGCAGGGATGAATGCACATCTGACAAAGCCGATAGAGATAGATAGTCTCATAAGGACAATTTCGAACCAACTGAAGAAATAACATGGAAAGATGTGATCCTGATATTAAAAAGAAATAGAAAAGAGGACGAAAAGTGAATTACGGAGAAATTAAAAAATGTGATATTGCAAATGGAGAGGGTGTTCGTGTTGCCCTTTTCGTGTCAGGCTGCAGGCATCATTGTAAGGGATGTTTTAACAGTATGACATGGGATTTTAATTATGGAAAGAAATTTACGGAAGAAACAGAAGAAGAGATTCTGGAAGCGTTGAAGCCGAATTATATTGATGGATTGTCATTACTTGGTGGCGAGCCATTCGAACCTGAGAATCAGGAAGTACTTGTGAAGCTTTTGAGAAAAGTGAAAGAGCGTTATCCGGACAAGAACATTTGGTGTTATAGTGGTTATTTATTCGATGAGGAACTGAAAAAAGAAAGCAGGGCAAGATGCGAGTATACGGATGAGATGCTTTCTATGCTGGACGTACTTGTGGATGGAAGATTTGAGGAAGATAAGAAAAATATTACATTGTTGTTCAGAGGATCAGAAAATCAGCGTTTGATCGATGTGAAGAAATCACTGGAAGAAGGTCAGGTTGTAGAATGGAAGCCGGCAATAAAAAGAGGACTGTAAGCGGAAAAAAGCCTTGACTTATATTCATATAGTTTTTATAATAAATAGGAATATTGCAAAAACGCAGATGAGGAGTAGTAGAAGGCAAGATGTTTTTCAGAGAGTTGTCGGTGGGTGTGAGACAGCAGCACAGACTTTGAACTGACCTCGGAGTTCTTTCAGTGAAAAGATGTTATATTGATTAGCTGAAGGCGGGAGTTCCCGTTATAGAATAAATGAGTGCATTTGGCGTTGAGCCGGATGAATAAGAGTGGTACCACGGAATTAAAGCCTTTTCGTCTCTTGGATATATGAGAAGAAGAGGCTTTTCTTTATATTGATGAAAGAGAGGAATTAAGTACATGGGTACAAAGATTGTTTACAATCACAAAGCCATTGAGAAAAAATGGCGTGAGAAATGGGAAGAGACACCGGTCAATCCAAGAAATGGAAAAGACGGAAACAAGAAACCGAAATATTACTGCCTGGATATGTTCCCGTATCCATCAGGAAATGGTCTTCATGTAGGACATTGGAGAGGATATGTAATCTCTGATGTATGGAGCCGTTATAAATTACAGCAGGGATACTACATCGTTCATCCAATGGGATGGGATGCATTCGGTCTTCCGGCTGAGAACTATGCGATCAAGATGGGCGTTCACCCGGCAAAATCTACAGAGGCGAACATCACGAACATCAAGAGACAGATCAATGATATCGCAGCACTGTATGACTGGGATATGGAAGTAAATACAACAGATCCTGAGTTCTACAAGTGGACACAGTGGATCTTTGTTAAGATGTTCAAGGAAGGTCTTGCTTACGAGAAAGAGTTTCCGATCAACTGGTGTCCGTCCTGTAAGACAGGTCTTGCGAACGAAGAGGTTGTGAATGGTAAATGTGAGCGTTGTGGTGCAGAGGTTACAAAGAAGAACCTTCGTCAGTGGATGCTTCGTATTACAAAATATGCAGACCGTCTGTTGAATGACCTTGATAAACTTGACTGGCCGGAGAAGGTTAAGAAGATGCAGGCTGACTGGATCGGAAAATCTTACGGTGCAGAAGTTGACTTCCCGGTAGAAGGAAGAGATGAGAAGATCACTGTTTATACAACAAGACCGGATACACTCCACGGAGCTACATTTATGGTACTTGCTCCTGAGCATGAACTGGCAGCATCTCTCGCAACAGATGAGACAAGAGATGCAGTAGAGAAATACATTTATGATGCATCTATGAAGTCCAACGTTGACCGTATGCAGGACAAGGAGAAGACAGGAGTCTTCACAGGAAGCTATGCGATCAATCCGCTGAACGGAGCAAAGACACCGATCTGGCTGTCTGATTATGTACTGGCTGACTATGGTACAGGAGCAATCATGTGTGTACCTGCACATGATGACCGTGACTTCGAGTTCGCAACAAAATTCAATATTCCGATCATTCAGGTTATCGCAAAAGACGGAGAAGAGATTGAGAATATGACAGAGGCATATACAGATGCAGTCGGAACAATGATCAACTCCGGTGAGTGGAATGGTATGGAGTCTTCCGTACTTAAGAAAGAAGCTCCGCATATGATTGAAGAGATGGGAATCGGACGCGCAACAGTAAACTACAAGCTGCGTGACTGGGTATTCTCACGTCAGCGTTACTGGGGAGAGCCAATCCCGATCATTCACTGTCCGAAGTGTGGAAATGTTCCGGTACCGGAAGAAGAACTTCCGCTTCGTCTGCCGGAGGTAGATTCCTACGAGCCGACAGGAACAGGTGAGTCACCGCTTGCTGCAATCGATGAGTGGGTAAACTGCAAGTGTCCGGTTTGTGGAAGTGATTCCAAGAGAGAGACAAACACAATGCCACAGTGGGCAGGATCATCCTGGTATTTCCTGCGTTATGTAGATAACCACAATTCAGAAGCACTCGTATCCAGAGAAAAAGCAGACGAGATGCTTCCGGTAGATATGTACATCGGTGGTGTAGAACATGCTGTACTTCACCTTCTGTACTCCAGATTCTATACAAAATTCCTGTGCGATATCGGAGCAATCGACTTTGATGAGCCATTCCACAAACTGTTCAATCAGGGTATGATCACAGGAAAGAACGGAATCAAAATGAGTAAGTCCAAAGGAAATGTTGTATCACCGGATGACCTCGTACGTGATTACGGATGCGACTCCCTGAGAATGTACGAGCTCTTCGTAGGACCACCGGAGCTTGACGCAGAGTGGGATGACCGTGGAATCGACGGTGTAAACCGTTTCCTGAAACGTCTTTGGAACATTCTTATGGAAAGCAAGGAGAAGGATATTCAGCCTACAAAAGAGATGATCAAACTTCGTCACAGAATGGTATATGATATCACAACAAGACTGGAAAGCTTCAGCCTGAACACAGTTATCTCTGGATTCATGGAGTACAACAACAAGTTCATGGAAGTTGCAAAGAAAGAGGGCGGAATCGACAAAGAGACACTCGAGACAATCGCAGTACTTCTTTCTCCATTCGCACCACACTTTGCAGAAGAGATGTGGGAGCAGCTCGGACATGATGAGACAATCTTCAATGCAGGATGGCCGAAATATGACGAGAACGAGATGAAAGATGATGAGATCAAGATTCCGGTTCAGATCAACGGTAAGACAAAAGCTGTAATCGAGATTCCGGCTGACATCTCCAAAGATGATGCAATCGCAGCAGGTAAAGAGGCAATCGCTGATAAGCTGACAGGAAATGTGATCAAGGAGATCTATGTTCCGAAGAAGATTATCAATATTGTTATGAAATAATTGAGAAGAAATTCTTAGAATAAAGTGCTTGGAAAGATTTCAAGAAAAATGAGAAATGGCGCAGACGGTAGAGATATTGTCTGCGTCATTTTTTGTATCATCAAATCCTTGGATGTTCCACAAGATCAAATGCAGAGTTATGAATCAGGTAATCATAAGCAGCTGAAATCTCTTCCGGTGTATATGTGATATCATGCATGATCGCATATTTTACCGAATCTGCGAGTCCGAAGGTATAAAAGCGCGCAATTGTCTCGCGGCTGAGTATCTGGAGCTTCGCAGGTGATTTCAATGGATATTTGTTTAATAAAGTAAGCAATGTATCATAAATAAATTGGAACATCAGATGATCGAAAGAGTTAGGACCTTCGATCAAATAAAGTCTCTTATAAAATTCTTTGTCTTTAGAAAGACAGGTAAAAAGAAGACGGAGAAGATCGTCTTCCATGTCGTTTTCAATCAGAACCTGAATTTTATCTTTGATTTCTTTTTCAAGGATATATTCGATGATTTCGTATTTGTCCTGAAAATGTTTATAAAAAGTTGGACGGATCACATCAGCTCCGTCGGTGATCATCTTCACTGTGATCTTTTCAAAAGGCATCTTCATAATAAGTTCTTTGAAAGAGAGTGCCAGCAAATCTTTTGTCAGTTCTTTTTTCTCTTCTGTCATTTGTTCAAATCCTTTCTACAATGAAAATATTATACCATAAAAAAGAGAAAGTGATTAAAAAAGTTACTTAGATTGATAGTTTCTTAACATAACTTTCCAAGAACGAAGTGTTGAAATTTCTCGATATTTCGGATACATTTCACAAGATTTGTAGCCGAAAAAGAACAACAAAAAGAAAATGTTCAAATTACTGCACATTTGAAAAAATCTGAATCTTACATGAAAAAAAGGAAAATGCTAAAGTAACAGATAATAGTTTATACTTAAGAAAGGTTCCTTGAAAAGTAAGGAAAAGGTGAAAAAAATGGCAGGATTAAAATTTCAGGCAGAAAGAGCAGCATTTGGTTTGGCAGCAGATAAGGTGCTCAAATATATGAACAAGACAGATGATAGAACGAAAGCACTTCTTAAGCTTGTAGATCTTACAGAAAACTTTGCAAAAGATCGTTTCCAGCCAGAGTCTTATGAAGCTGCAAGAAAGATGATTCAGGATCCGGACAACAAATGGGTTCAGTATCTGAACAGACTTCTTGATGAAGTGGATCCGCATGTCCTTAAGACAACAGCATTAAATCTTGGATTTGACGCAATGCTTTACGGAACAAAATTAATGCATGAGTCACGTGAAAAATATCAGTGTAACATTCCATGGCTGATCTTGATGGATCCAACCAGTGCATGCAACCTGAAATGTACCGGATGCTGGGCAGCAGAGTACGGACATCTTCTGAACCTTTCCTTTGAAGATATGGATCGTGTGATCACACAGGGAAAAGAACTTGGAATTTATCTTTATATGCTGACAGGTGGAGAGCCACTCGTGAGAAAAAAAGATGTCATCCGCTTATGCGAAAAACACAATGACTGCGTATTCCATGCATTTACAAACGGAACACTTGTAGATGATGAGTTCTGCCAGGAGATGCAGCGTGTAGGCAATCTGTCATTGTCCATCAGTCTGGAAGGATACGAAGAAGTCAACGACGGACGCCGTGGAAAAGGTGTTTATCAGAAAGTTATGCATGCAATGGATCTTCTGAAAACATATGGATTGATCTTTGGAACATCAATTTGTTATACACGCGCGAATATAGAAACTGTAACATCCGACAAATTCCTTGATATGATCATTGAAAAAGGATGCCGTTATGCATGGTATTTCCACTATATGCCGGTTGGAAATGATGCAGCACTGGATCTGCTTCCAACAAATGAACAGAGAGAATATATGTATCACCGCATCCGTGAAATCCGTGGAATGACAGGTGGAAAACAGCTCTTTGCATTCGATTTCCAGAATGATGGAGAGTTTGTAGGAGGATGCATTGCCGGAGGAAGAAATTACTTCCATATTAATGCAAATGGAGATGCAGAGCCATGCGTATTTGTTCATTATTCAAGCGCAAACATCAAAGAAGTAAGCGTTCTTGATGCATTACGCCAGCCTCTGTTTATGGCTTACCATAACAATCAGCCATTTAACAACAATCATCTGCGTCCGTGCCCAATGCTCGAAAACCCGGAAAAACTGCAGCAGATGGTACACGAAACCGGCGCAAGATCAACAGACCTCCAGTCCCCGGAAAGCGTAGAACACCTCTGCGGAAAATGCGAACATTACGCCAAAGAGTGGAAAACAAAAGCAGACGAACTGTGGGGAAAGAAATAATTTCGGAAACATAATCGTAGTCGATAACGTTTCTTTTTCACTTTACTTTTGATGCTCGTATTTGTTTTCTGGATTCACTCTGATTGGAGCAGAAACTTTTACGTTGAAGATAATTAAAGTAAGAGCCAGAACAGTTACCGTGTGGTGTCTGTCTGGCTCTTATTTTAATTACTTCTTCTGTGCTTCAACTTCCTGCATCTTCATTGCACGAACCTTCAGTGGAAGTCCGAACAGGTTGATGAATCCGTCAGCGTCATGGTGATCATACAGATCTCCTGTTGTGAAGCTTGCAAGGGATTCGCTGTACAGTGAGTATGGAGATGTCTCTCCGGCACGGATGATATTTCCTTTATAGAGACGGAATTTAACTTCTCCTGTTACATACTGCTGTGTAACATCAACAAATGCCTGGATTGCTTCACGAAGTGGTGTGTACCATTTTCCTTCGTATACGATCTGTGCGAATTTATTTCCAAGATCTTTCTTAACTTCATATGTAGCACGGTCAAGAACGAGCTCTTCAAGCTGATCATGTGCAGCCATAAGGATTGTTCCGCCAGGAGTCTCATAAACACCACGGGACTTCATTCCAACAACACGGTTCTCAACGATATCGATGATTCCGATTCCGTGTTTTCCACCGAGACGGTTCAGCTCTGTGATGATTTCAGAAACTTTCATCTCTTTTCCGTTTACACTCTTTGGAACACCGGCTTCGAATGTCATTGTAACGTACTCGTCTTTGTCCGGAGCTTTCTCTGGTGTTGTGCTCAGTACGAGAAGATCATCGTAGTTTGGCTCATTTGCCGGATTCTCAAGCTCAAGTCCCTCATGGCTGATGTGCCACAGGTTACGGTCACGGCTGTAGCTGTGCTTTGCGTCAAATGGAAGATCGATTCCATGAGCTTTACAGTAATCAATCTCGTCTTCACGGGACTGCATTGTCCATACGTCTGTCATACGCCATGGAGCGATGATCTTGATGTCCGGAGCAAGAGCTTTGATACCAAGCTCGAAACGAATCTGGTCATTTCCTTTTCCTGTTGCACCGTGACAGATAGCAACAGCGCCTTCTTTACGTGCAATCTCAACCAGTTTCTTAGCGATTGCCGGACGAGCCATGGAAGTTCCGAGAAGGTATTTGTTCTCGTAAACAGCTCCGGCTTTTACACAAGGAACGATAAAGTCATCACAGAATTCATCGATGATATTTTCAATATATAATTTAGAAGCTCCGGAAAGTTTTGCTCTTTCATCCAGTCCGTCCAGTTCTTCTCCCTGTCCACAATCGATACAGCAGCAGATAACATCATAGTTAAATGTTTCTTTCAGCCACGGAATGATTGCTGTAGTATCAAGACCACCTGAATATGCTAATACAACTTTTTCTTTACTCATTTTATTGCCTCCTGAATGTATTTTATAAATTTCTGTTTTCTCATTTCATTGAGTTTAAAAGTTTGCCTCTTTAATAAGCTAAAACCTACTATACACCATATCTTATAATTATGCAAGTAATATTTTGAAAAAATGAATAAAATGCATAAAAATACATATAATAAACAAAAATGATGCATAAAACACGAGTCTATAAGAAAAAATATACAAGATGCAATGAAAAGGATGAAATAAGGAGAAAATCAAAAAAATTTTAGGTTAGTTCATTTGAATTGTGATTTATTTGACAAATATGTTAAAAACATGTCGAAAAAACCTGTTGAATTTGGTAAAAATGTCTGATATGATGATAATATCATGTTGCTGAATATAAAAAAATTTATAAAGCAGGACGAAGATGGATCACAATGTATCTGTTTTATATAAATAGTCAGATAGATGTGTGATCAAGAAAAGGAGGAAAAACAAATGGGATTTCTTACAGGAAAGACAGCGATCATTACAGGAGGAGGACGTGCAGTATTAAGTGATGGCAGCTGTGGATCAATCGGATACGGTATTGCAACAGCTTATGCCAAAGAAGGTGCGAATCTTGTTCTTACAGGAAGAAATGTAAAGAAGCTGGAAGATGCGAAAGAAGAGCTGGAACGTCTCTATGGAGTGAAAGTTCTTGCAGTACAGGCAGATGTAAATGCAGGAGCAGATAACAAGGCAGCAGTTGAACGTGTTGTAAAGCAGGCAGTTGAGGAGTTCGGAAGAATTGATGTTCTTATTAATAATGCACAGGCTTCTGCATCAGGAGTAACTCTTGCAGATCATACAACAGAGCAGTTTGATCTTGCAATTTATTCAGGACTTTATGCAACATTTTATTATATGCAGGCATGTTATCCATATTTGAAGGAAACACAGGGATCCGTAATCAACTTTGCATCCGGAGCAGGCCTTTTCGGTAATTACGGACAGTGTGCATATGCAGCAGCGAAGGAAGGTGTCAGAGGACTGACAAGAGTAGCGGCTACAGAATGGGGAGCAGACGGAATCAATGTAAATATCGTGTGCCCGCTTGCATGGACAGCACAGCTTGAAAACTTCCAGAAAGCATATCCGGATGCATTTAAGGCAAATGTGAAGATGCCGCCGGCAGGACATTACGGAGATGTAGAGAAAGAGATCGGAAGAGCGTGTGTACAGCTTGCATCACCGGATTTCAAATATATGAACGGCGAGACAATCACATTAGAAGGTGGAATGGGACTTAGACCTTAAGTATTCTTTGAAAATAAGAGCGATACTTTCTATATAGAAGATAGATAAATAGAAGAAAAGTAGATCGGCGATGATAGACGTAAGAATAGTTACGTTTATCATCGCCTTTTTCTGTAGCTAAAAACTTTTTGAAAAAAACACTTGCATATTATACATAGAAGATGTATTATTATGCAAGTAAAGAAGGGGAAGTGTATTTTTATACATTCAATTTCAGGAAATACTTTACATCCAGATTAAAGTGGTATATTATAAGGAGAAATGATTGCGGTAACACGTTACCACAGTACAGTAAATATGCAATTCCCAGGAACTTCTATTGGCTGCCATGGGAATGATAAGAGAAAGGACTTGAGAACGATGATTAAGGTCGGAATTATTGGAGCAACCGGTTATGCAGGCGGCGAGCTCGTAAGAATATTGATGGGACATAAAGATGCAGAGATAGTATGGTACGGATCCAGAAGTTATGTAGATCAGAAATATGCAGATGTATATAGAAACATGTTTCAGATTGTAGATGCAAAATGCATGGATGATAATATGGATGAACTTGCAGAGCAGGTAGATGTGATCTTCACAGCAACTCCGCAGGGACTGTGTGCATCTCTGATCAATGAAGAAATCCTTTCAAAGACAAAGATCATTGATCTCAGTGCAGATTTCCGTCTGAAAGATGTGAAGGTTTATGAAGAGTGGTATAAAATCGAACACAAAGCACCGCAGTATATTGATGAGGCTGTCTATGGATTGTGTGAGATCAACCGTGACAAAGTGAAGGATGCACGTATCGTGGCAAATCCGGGATGTTATACAACATGTTCTATCCTGACAGCATATCCTCTTGCAAAGGAAGGATTGATCGATATGAGCACACTGATCATCGATGCAAAGTCAGGAACTTCAGGAGCAGGAAGAGGAGCAAAGCTTCCGAATCTTTACTGTGAAGTGAATGAAAATATCAAAGCATATGGAGTAGCGACACATCGTCACACACCGGAGATTGAAGAACAGCTTGGATATGCAGCAGGTGAGAAAGTTGTGTTGAACTTTACACCGCATTTAGTTCCGATGAATCGTGGAATTCTTGCGACAGAGTATGCAAAGCTTACAAAAGAAGTTACATATGAAGAAGTAAAAGCAATTTATGATAAATATTATGCAGATGAGAAATTTGTCCGTGTTCTTGAGAAAGATCAGTGCCCGGAGACAAAATGGGTAGAAGGAAGCAACTATGTAGACATTGGATTTAAGATCGATGAGAGAACAGGACGGATCATTATGATGGGAGCTATTGATAACCTTGTAAAAGGTGCCGCAGGACAGGCGGTTCAGAATATGAATCTGCTGTTTGGTCTTCCGGAGAGTGAAGGACTCGAACTCGTTCCGATGTTCCCGTAAGTTGTATAAATATAGAAGAGATAAATCTGCTGGGTTACATTATAGATGGGGACAACAGTGAGATAAAGGTGGTATGTATGATACGTGTAATGACAATAGAGGATTATGATGAAGTATATAAATTGTGGAAGAAGATCCGGGGATTCGGAATCCGCAGTATCGATGATTCGAAAGAAGGAGTCGAACGCTTTCTGAGACGGAATCCGACAACAAGTTTTGTCGCAGTAAAAGAGGGAAAAATTGTAGGAAGTATCCTCTGTGGTCATGATGGGAGACAGGGAAGTCTCTATCATGTATGCGTAGATGAGGCATACCGAAGACATGGAATCGGAAAAGACATGGTCGTGCATACAATGAAAGCACTGCAGGCAGAGAAGATCAATAAGGTTTGTCTGATCGCATTTGCACAGAATAATGTAGGAAATGCATTCTGGAATAAGATCGGATGGACAGAACGGCTTGATGTGAACTATTATGATTTTATTTTAAATGAAGAAAATATTACAGCATTCAATGAACAGTAGGAAGGAAGCAGATCATATGAAGATAATCGAAGGCGGAGTTACCGCAGCAAAAGGATTTGAAGCAGCAGCAACGGCAGCAGGAATCAAATATCAGGGTCGTACAGATATGGCGATCATTTACAGTGAGAAACCGTGTAAGGTAGCGGGAACATTTACAACAAATGTAGTAAAAGCGGCGCCGGTAAAATGGGACAGACAGATTGCAGAGAGTAAGCAGAAATCACAGGCAGTTATTGTGAATTCCGGAATTGCAAATGCATGTACCGGTGAGGAAGGTATGAAATACTGTGAAGAGACAGCCAAAGAGGCAGGAAAAGTTCTTGGAATCGATGAGAAGGGTGTTCTTGTAGGTTCTACAGGAGTTATCGGAATGCAGATTCCGATCGATAAGATCAAAGCCGGAATCACAGAGCTTGCCAAGGGAAAGAAAGCAGATCTGGCAAGCGGAACAGAAGCTGCGAAAGCGATCATGACAACCGATACAAAGAAAAAAGAAGTTGCGGTTACATTTATGGCAGGAGATACAGAAGTGACGATCGGAGGAATGGCAAAAGGTTCCGGAATGATCCACCCGAATATGTGTACAATGCTTGCATTTATCACAACCGATGCAAAAATTTCCAAAAAAGCACTTCAGGCAGCAATGAGCAGTGATGTTGAGGATACTTATAATATGATCTCTGTTGACGGAGATACTTCAACAAATGATACAGCACTCCTTCTTGCGAACGGAATGGCCGGAAATGAGAAGATTAAAGAAGGTACACCGGAATTCGATGCATTCAAAGAAGCTCTTCATTATGTCAACGAGACACTTGCAAAGGCAATGGCAGGTGACGGTGAAGGTGCAACAGCACTTTTTGAAGTAAAGGTTGTCGGAGCACAGACAAAAGAGCAGGCTAAAGTTCTTGCAAAATCAGTTGTATGCTCCAATCTTACAAAGGCTGCAATCGCAGGCCACGATGCAAACTGGGGAAGAATCCTCTGTGCAATGGGATACTCCGGAGCACAGTTTGATCCGGAGCAGGTAGACCTTTTCTTCGAGAGCTGTGCAGGAAAGCTTCAAATCATTGCAAATGGAACAGCAACAGATTATAGCGAAGAAAAGGCAACAGAAATCCTTTCTCAGGAAAAAGTGACAGCCATTGCTGATCTGAAAGCAGGAGATGCAGAAGCTACTGCATGGGGCTGTGACCTGACACATGGATACATTGATATCAATGCGGATTACAGAAGTTAACTTATAGAGCAATTATTGTTTTTCTAGAGATACGTAAACAGATAGAAATACTGATAAGGAGACAGAAAAAATGACAAGCAATATGCAGAAATATCTGGATAAAGCGCAGGTGCTGATCGAGGCACTTCCTTATATCCAGCGTTTTAACCGCAAGATCATC
>OIYG01001938.1_pt1 | contig 14322 bp, 12 predicted proteins | sample 1587861 | NCBI WGS metagenome assembly OIYG01 (sample SAMN03283272) | human gut metagenome | biome: human-associated habitat; material: feces | host: Homo sapiens | place: Peru | collected 2012 | reverse complement strand
GTTCAGGAAATGATCAAGTACGGCGATTCCATGGTCGCTTGGAAAATCGGCTGAAAAACCGACCGAACGCATCGGCCGTGAAGCCCGGCTGAAGCTCTGGCCGAAAGATCAGACGTGAAGCCCGGCTGAAAATCTGTCTGAAAGCATCGGCTGCGAAGTTCGGCTGAAGCTCCGACCGAAAGCCTCGGCTGAGAGCTTCCTGAAATCAGCCGCGCATAAATTCCCGCATAAACAGCAGCGCCCCCGGGGCTCATTCGAGCCCCGGGGGCGTGTGCTTTGCCTGTGACGCTCTGCGGCCATATTATTGCAAAGCCGCAGCTTCACAATGCCATTCCACCTTCTGCTGAGTGATATATGCTGACGCATATCATCCATTATACAGCCGCCGACTGTATATCATTGCACGGGCTTTGCCGTGCTTCGTTCCGGGATGTCGTTTCGTTCCGTCAAAGATTGCCGCGTCGGGCGCACGCGCCCTCCTCGCAATGACAAAATCGGCAGGTTTTGCGGGAAAACAAAACAATTCCGAAACGATCGGAACGAACCGTTTGAAAAACGATGCGGAGTGACATTGTAATGTACCTAAGGGCACGGCTTCGCGCAATCGCAAGCGAGGCGATTGGCGTGCAGATCGAAGCACCGTCCGGCATTTCCGGAATGCGGCGCGCACTTTTGGATGCGGTGGAGGCCGGGAAAAACGTACAACTGAATATTGACGGCGCCGAAAATTCGGGGTATACTGAAGAAAATGGAGGTGTTTCCAATGACGGCAACCGAATGGATCGAGGCATGCTGCCGGAGTTCGACAACGGCATCGGCGCCGGTGCGGTTCACGAGGAAAGCAAGGTCATTTCAGAAAATGCGCTTGACTTTGCCTTGGGCGAGGGCGACAATATCGTCCTGCCGATCGTCGGCGGAAATTATGAAAAGCTGGTCGCACAGATCGAGCAGTTCCGTGCGCGTGGCTATGAGGTTGCAGTGCATCTCTGCGACCTGCCGTCAAACAAAGCGATCGGGCGCGCGATCGGCCGCTATCTGAACACCGGCAGATATATCCCGATGGACGTTCTCTACGGATACGGGAATAAGCCGAAGGAGAACTTCTATAGACTGATACAGGAGGGAATCATTCATGAATACTCGGAATACTCAAACGACGTCGGGTACGGAGAACCGCCTCGACCGATACGGCAATCCGCCGCTGACACCGGAGGAACAGGCGATCAACGACAGGGTGAACGCAATGTGGCGCAAGATGTACGACGATCTGGATGGCCCGCAGTTCACCCCGGAGGAAGTGGAAGAGATTCGGAAGCACATGAAGCGGTAGGCTCTGACAAGAAAAGTGAAAAACGAAGAGAATTAACCGAACCCGAAAATAAACTTGCACCCTATGGCGCAGTGCAGGACGGCGGGGACAAGGGGCGAAGCCGCGTCGTGGAAAACACGCTGAAGAACTCCCCGGTATTCGGCGGCGTGTTTCAGGACGTGCGCGACGAAATGCTCGAGCAGAACAAGAACGCTGCGCAGTATAACATCTCGCACGAGGTCGACAGCATGGCCGAGGCGGCAGACCGCATTCAGGCCGACCCGAAGGGCGAAGCGGAATATCTGCTGACGGACAACGACGGGCACGTCTGGAGCGCGCCGGACATTGACACGGCGATGGGCTTGATCGCCTCAAATCAGCTTGACGGGGACGCGGCGCGCGCGGTCGCGGTCGTGATTTTGTTTCTTACAGCAAGTGCAATTCGGGTGTAGGTTTTTGCGTTATATCTGCGCTTGACTTCGCTGCTTGTGTGCGTCTTGCGCTTCGGCTTTTCTAAATTTTCGATTGACTTTTCTCCCCTTTCATGTTAAGATGTAAACAAGAGCTTGACGGCTCTCCCGGGACGAGCGGGAACGCGGTCAACTCAAGGTATCAGTTGAAATTGCCGCTTCTCGCTGGGGTCGGGGGCGGCTATTTCTTTTTGCCTAATTTAAGACCAAGGTCAATAGCCGCAATCACGAGCATCAAAAGCGCGATCGTGCTTTCTATGTTCATGGGCGTCGCCTCCTTTCGGAGTTGCCGCCGCCGTCGCGCTCTTGCTTACGGGCAGGGAACCTCTGAATCAATCGGCTGCGGCGCTTGGCGGATCTTTTGTCCCAGCTGATCGGTTTGAAAATCTTGAAATACACAAGGTATTCCTGCAATTTCCAAGCCTCAATTTGGAACAAAATCCCTCGCTGACCACTCTTGCGATTGAATCAGAGCTTCCCTGGCATACGGTCGCCCATGTCAGACTGCACGTTGCTTTCGCCGTGCTTCGGGATGCCGTTGCGCTTGGGGAAGGATTGCCGCGGCGTATCACGTCCTCGCAAGGACAGAAACGCGGTAGGTTCTCAACGAACCTACCGCGTTTGCGATTGAAACCGATAAGAATGCTGCGGATCAAGCCCCGTTGGTGTTTTGCCGATCCGCCGGTGTCAAAAGCATGGGAACCTCCACGCAAAGGATCCCTGCATGTTTCAAGCCCTGACCCGACCAACGCTCCTGATGTCCGTCTCTGCTGATCGAATCAGCGCCTCCGTCGAGGGTCGGATTTCACTTTGAAGCGTCGCGGCGTCCCTTGAGGAAGGGCGTGAGCGGCTTATAGACCGGCATGGCGATGGCCACACAGATCAGCCCCTTGACGAGCGTAAACGGGACGTTGAAGACCCAGAGCGCCTGGAAGACGTTCTGGATCGACGGGAGAATCGCCTGATAGAACCCCAGAACGACCGGCTCGGGCAGGCCGAGGACGTTATAATAGAGCGGATAAACCACAAAATAGTTCGTTGCGACGCTCACGAGCGCCATGACGAGCGAGGCGGCCGCTCCGGCCAGCAGGGCGGTCTTCTTGGTCTTATGACGCCGATAGATCAGTCCGGCGGTCAGGGCAAACACGCCGCCGAGCAGAAAATTGGAAAGCTCGCCGACGAATCCGCTCTGCGAGACGAGCAGGTGGATCACGTTTTTCAGCAGCGCGATCGCAACGCCTGCGAGCGGCCCATAGGCAAAGGCGCCGATCAGCTCCGGCAGGTCGGAAAAATCAAGCTTCAGAAACGACGGGACGAGCGGGATCGGAAATTCCAGATATTGCAGCACGACGGCCACGGCCGTCAGGACGCCGATCCCGGCGAGGGTGCGCGCTCCGGCGCGCTTTTTTCGGTTGTTCATGAAAAGACCTCCAAACAAAAAATCGACTCTGAGCCAATTATCCTCAGAGTCGAAATGACATCTTCTTCCATCCAGACTTCAGGCCCCTGTGAGAGCCTGTTACTGTCGGTTCCGGAATTGCACCGGATCCTGCGCCCGAGGACGCTCGCGGACTTTACCGCCGGTCGGGAGTTGCACCCTGCCCTGAAGATCCTTGTTCAGTTAGCATCAGTATAGCACGGCTGCGCGGAATATGCAAGGCTTTTCTTTTTTGAGCCGTTGTGCTATACTGCTATTGATCCGCTGCGGAGGATTCCGGGGTCGGCTCGGCCGACGTGCCCGGCTCTGCGGTCGGTGCGGCGGATTCCGTCGCGGGGGCGCTCTCCGACGGCTCGGTGGCCTCGGATCCCGGCACGCAGCTTCCGGTGTCGAAGCCGCAGATCAGCCCGTCCGGCCCGGCGTCGGTCACGTCGCCGCCGATGATCCGGCAGTCATAGACCAGCAGCGTCGCATAGACCTTGCCCTTTGCGTCGGGGGTGTTGAGCACCTCGTAGACATAGCGCTGGACGTCCTTGCCGACATAGGACGTCAGGTCGAAGCCCTGACTTTTTTGCAGCGCATTATAGCGCTCCATGACGTCGTTGCCGTCGATCTCCGGGATCGAGACGGTCTGCGTCTCGGTCGGCGCGGCCGAAACGCTCCGGCCGTGCGCGGCCAGAAAGGCGAGGCGCTCCTCGTTTGTGCCGCCTGCGGGCAGCGTGGACGGCGCTTCCTTGCCGCCGCAGACGATCAGAACGACGACGAGGATCACTGCCAGAACGGCCAGCGCGCACACGATCAGCTTCGGCTTGGAAAGCCGTGCGGTCATGATGAACATGAAATCCCTCCAAAGCAATCATTTTTTGAATCGGTGTTACACTGTATGTCCCATGCGGGACAAATATGCACAAGGAGAACGGACGCAAATGCAGCGATTGGACAAATATCTCTCCGAGGCGGGCGTGGAATCCCGGCGCAAGCTGCGCGACATGATCCGCGCGGGGCGCGTGAGCGTCAACGGCGCGGTGATGCGCGAGCCGGAGGGAAAGCTTGACGAAAAGACGGCCGTCGTGACGCTCGACGGCGTGCCCGTCGCGGCCGGGAACCGGCGCGTCGTGCTGATGATGAACAAGCCGGCCGGATGCGTGACGGCGGCGCGCGACCGCGATTTTCCGACCGTGATGGAGCACCTCCCGCCGGAATATGCCAAGCTGATGCCGATCGGCCGGCTGGATAAGGACACCGAGGGGCTGCTGCTGTTTACGAACGACGGCGATCTTGCGCACCGGCTGCTCGCGCCGAAGCGCCATATCGAGAAGACCTACTACGCCGAGCACCTCGGCACGGTCACGGAGGAGGATATCCGGGTCTTTCGCGAGGGCTGCGTCCTGCGCGAGGGCGTCCGCTGCCTGCCCGCCGTGCTCGAGCCGATCGGGGAGGGACGCAGCATCATCCGTGTCTGCGAGGGAAAATATCATCAGGTACGCCGCATGATGGCCAGCCGGAGGCTGCCGGTCGTTTATCTCCGCCGGGTCGCTGCGGGCGGCGTGGAGCTGGGGGAGCTTCCGCTCGGAATGACTCGTGAATTGACGGAAGAGGAAATTTCTGGTCTGGAGTCTGTGAATTTTGACGAAAAATTTTTTTGAATTCACGGAACTATTTCGACAAAAAAACGTCTTGTACTTTGGGTACAATGACGAAAAATAGGAAAAATTCCATAAAAACCAACGCCAGTTTTGAAATAAACTGTCCAAAAGCACTTGCAATCTTCTGAAAAATAGGGTATGATAATAGACAGAAATTTGTCGAAAGTCGGCATTTTCCCGAAAAGCGAAGGAGGACGACTCATGTCAAGTCGGATTTTTCAGAACGTTGCAGAACAGCTCACGCAGGCATCTCAGAATATTATCAGTGTTATGGACATTGAGGGCAACATCATCGCCTCGGGCGACACGTCCCGGATCGGCGACCGCGAGACCGAGGCCATTGCGGCGATCGCCGCAGCGCCGGAAGCACCGGTTACATATGCAGGAAAGACCTTCTTCGCGCTGAAGGGCTGGAACCCCTCCTACGGCTTTGCCGTCCTGGTGGACGGGGACGACGCCGCAGCGGACGCCGTCTGCCGGATGTCGCAGGTCTCGCTGAATTTCACAAAGGACTATTATGAAGAGAAGCACGACAAGGGAACGTTCGTGAAAAACATCATCACGGACAACATTCTCCCCGGAGACATCTATATCCGCGCCAAGGAGCTGCACTTCCAGACGGAGCTGCCGCGCGCGGTGTTGCTGATCCGGCAGCGCGGCCGTGCGGACGTTGCCGTGGTGGAGCTGCTGCAAAGCATGTTCAACGATCCGGGGCAGGATTTCGTCATCAGCGTCAACGAGACGGATATTGCGCTCGTGCGGCAGGTTTCGCCGGAGACGACCGGCGAGGAGCTGACCAAGCTCGCCCGCACGATCGAAGACCGCCTCAAAACAGAGCTGTTCGCCCGCACGACCATCGGCATCGGCACGGTCTCGGAGCATCTGCGCGAGCTGGCTGATTCCTATAAGGAAGCGCAGGTCGCCATTGAGGTCGGCAAGGTGTTCGACACGGAGAAGACCATCATCAACTATGAAAATCTCGGCATCGGCCGCCTGATCTATCAGCTCCCGACGACCCTCTGCGAGATCTTCCTCTCCGAGGTCTTTAAGAAAAGCTCGATCGATTCGCTCGATCAGGAGACGCTTTTCACCATCAATATGTTCTTTGAGAACAGCCTGAACGTCTCCGAGACGTCCCGCAAGCTGTTTGTCCACCGCAACACGCTGGTCTACCGTCTGGAAAAGATCAAAAAGCTCACCGGGCTGGATCTGCGTGAATTCGACGACGCGATCATCTTTAAGGTCGCGCTGATGGTCAAGAAATATCTGGCCTCGCGCGAGAACCGAATGCTTTGATCGCAGCCTCCTGCGCACCCGATGCGCTGAAAAAAGAGATAAGGTGCTATTATGATTGATTTTGTAAACGTAACGAAGACCTACGAGACCGGGACGCACGCGCTCAACGGCATCGACCTGCACATTGACGACGGCGAGTTCGTCTTTCTGGTCGGCGCGTCCGGCTCGGGCAAATCGACCATGATCAAGCTGCTCACGGCCGAGCTTCAGCCGACCGGCGGCTCGATCAACGTCAACGGCTATCAGCTTGAGAAGATCAAGCGCTCCGCTATTCCCTATATGCGCCGCACGCTGGGCGTCATCTTTCAGGATTTCCGCCTGATCGACAATAAGACGGTCTATGAGAACGTCGCCTTTGCGATGCGCGTGATCGGCGCGTCGTCCAAGGAGATCAAGCAGCGCGTGCCCTATGTGCTCGAGCTGGTCGGCCTTGAGAACAAGGCGCGCCGCCTGCCCAACGAGCTTTCCGGCGGCGAGCAGCAGCGCGTTGCCATTGCGCGCGCGCTGGTCAACAACCCCAGCATGATCATCGCCGACGAGCCGACGGGCAACCTTGACCCGGCGCGCTCCTTCGAGATCATGTTGCTGCTCGAGCAGATCAACGCCCTCGGCACGACGGTTTTGGTCGTCACGCACGAGAAGGGTCTGGTCGACCGCTTCACCAAGCGCGTCGTTGCGCTCGAGGCGGGTAAAATTGTCAGCGACGGAATGGATGGGTACTATAACTATGAAGAAGAGCAGTAATTTCGGTTTCCTGCTGGGCGAGGGCGCCCGCGCCATGTTCAAGCACGGGTTCATGTCCTTTGCGGCGGTCTGCATCACGGTTGCCTGTCTGGTCATCATCAACAGCTTCCTGCTGATCTGCTACAACCTGAACCTCATGGTCGACGATGTGCAGAAGCAGACGCGTATCGTTGTCTGCGTCGACGAGAATTACACGGAGGCCGAGGCCAAGAGCGTCGGCTCGAAGATCAATCTGGTCGACAACGTCAAGGAGGCAAAGTTCGAGTCGCGCGACGAGGCGCTGCAAAACTTCATCGGCGATTCCGACGCCTCCCTGTATGAGGGGCTGGACGCCAGCGCCATGCGCGACCAATTCGTCGTGGTCCTTGAGGACAACGCCAAGGTCGCCGAGACGAAGCGCGCGCTCGAAAAGGTCGACGGCGTCGTGGCGGTCTATGCCGACCTTGAGCTGGCCAATGCGCTGGCCACGATCCGCACCGTGCTCTATATCGCCGCCGGCGCGATTGCCGCCGTGCTGCTGGTCGTTTCGCTCATCATCATTTCCAATACGATCAAGCTGGCCATGATGGATCGCCGCGAGGAGATCGCGATTATGAAGATGGTCGGCGCGACCAACCGCTTCATCCGTCTGCCGTTCTTCGTGGAGGGCTGTCTGCTGGGGCTGTTCGGCTCGGTGCTGTCCTTCTTCATCGAATGGGGGCTTTATGAGGTCATCCGCGACGCCATTCTCGGCACGAATCTGAAGGTTCTGACGGTCGTCCCGTTCACGGACGTGCTCGCGCCGATGGCGCTCATCTGCGCGGTCGCGGGCTTCTTCATCGGCATCTTCGGCAGCCTGATGTCCATCCGCCGCTTCCTCAAGGTCTGAGCGGCGCGCCCTTTTCCGGACGAAAGGAGGATTCCAATGTATCAGTACAGAAGAATTATCATCTCCGGTATCGCAGCTCTGCTGGTGCTCTCCATGCTGGCCGGGCTGATTGTGATGATCGTTCAGGCAAAAAGCTCGGACGAAATTCAGGGAGAGATCGACAGCCTGCAGGAGCAGGCCGAACAATTGGCGTCCGACCGCGAGGCGCTGAATGACGAAATCGCGGCCAATCAGGAAAAAACGCTCTCCATTGTGGAGCAGAAGTCGCAGCTTGACCGCGACATCGAGCTGACACAGCAGGAGATCGAAAACACCGGCGAGCAGATCCACCAATACAGCTGCCTGATCGCCGAGAAGCAGGCCGAGCTGGACGAGCTGGAGCAGGAGCAAAGCGATCTGCTTCAGCACTACAAGCTCCGGATGCGCACGATTCAGGAGCGCGGCGGCATTTCCCGCTGGGCAGTCATCCTGCACGCGGCGGATTTCGCCGATATGCTCAACCGGCGCGCCATGGTCGAGGAGATCGCGGCGTCCGATCAGCGCATGATGGACGAGCTTCGCTCCGTGGCCGGGAAGGTCGTCTCGGCGAAGGAGGAGCTGGCTGCCCAGAAGACCGTGCTCGAGCAGAAGCGTACCGAGCTGGACGGGAAGCAGCAGGAGCTGAGCGACAAGAGCGCGCAGTCTGATGCGCTCATCACGCAGCTTTTGAACGACAAGGCCGAGCTTGCGGCCGAGGCTGAGAAATACGAGCAGATGGAGGCCGAGCTGACGGCGGAGATCGCCGCGCTCGAGGTCGATCGCACGGCCGCGCTCCGGGCGGAGTGGCTTGCCGCGCACCCTCCGACGCCGAAGCCGGCTCCCACGCCGACCGAGCCGACGCAGCCCGCCGTGCCGAGCACGCCGGAAAGCCCGACTGAGCCGACGCAGCCGCCCGAGAACCCCGGCGGCGACACGCCCGAGACGCCGACCGAGCCGCCCGTTGACGATGAGCCGTCCGTCCCGGCCGACGGGGAGAGCTGGCTGTTCCCGCTGCCGTCCGGCACGCGCGTGACGCTGACCAGTCCCTACGGCTACCGCACGCACCCGATCACGGGCAGCTTCACGATGCATAACGGCGTCGATCTTGCCTGCGCCGGCGGTACGCCGATCCTTGCGACCAAATCCGGCTATGTCACGACCGCGAAATACAGCTCATCCTATGGCTATTATGTCACGGTCAACCATATGAACGGCTACTCCACGCTCTATGCGCATATGACGAGCTACTGCGTCGCCAACGGCGACTATGTCGAGCGCGGACAGGTGATCGGCTATGTCGGCGCGACCGGCTGGGCGACCGGCAACCATCTGCATTTCACCGTCTTCCGCGACGGCTCGACGGTCAACCCGATGGATTACATCAGTATGCCGTGACCGGCTGAAAGAATGATTTTGCATTCCGGGACATACGTCCCGGAATGCTGTTTTGGAGGCAATTATGAAGAAACAGAATCTCAGAATGCTCTGCGTTCTGCTGGCGGCGATGCTGCTGCTCAGCGGCTGCACCTTCCGCTTTGATGCGTTTGACCGCAGCGAGACCGAGCAGGTCGAGGCCGATACGGCCGCGCAGGACGACTATCACGAAAAGCTCGACGAGATCGTCGCGCTGCTCAACGAGGTCTATGTCGACGGCTACGACACCGACAAGCTCGGCGATTACCTTGCACAGGCGGCCGTTGCAGCGACCGGCGACCGCTGGAGCTACTATGTTAGCGCCGAGGACTATGACGCCTTTGTCGAGTCCAACGAGAATGCCTACGTCGGCATCGGTGTGACGGTCGAATCGTCGGACGATCTGACCGACGGCGTTCAGATCACGAAGGTCACGCCCAACAGCCCGGCGGAAGAGGCCGGCATTGAGGCCGACGACAGGATCTACGCCGTGGAGGGCGAGACGGTCGAGTCGCTCGGACTTGACGAGGCGAAGAACCGCATCCGCGGCGAGGAGGGGACGGAGGTCACGCTGACGATCCTGCGCGGCGAAAAGAAATTCGACGTCACGGTCAAGCGTGCGTCCGTCGAGGTCGAGGTCGTTAAGTATTCCATGCTTGACGGCTCGATCGGTTATATCAAGATCAACAATTTTGAGGCAAACAGCGCCGACCGCACCATCGAGGCCATCGACGCGCTGCGCGAGCAGGGCGCCAAGGCGCTCGTGTTCGACCTGCGCTTTAACCCCGGCGGACGCAAGGATGAGCTGGTGCGTGTGCTGGACGAGCTGCTGCCCGAGGGGCCGCTGTTCCGTTCCGTGGACTACAAGGGCAACGAGAGCGTGGATTATTCCGACGCCGACTGCGTCGAGCTGCCGATGGCCGTGCTGGTCAACGGCGATTCCTATTCCGCGGCCGAGTTCTTTGCTGCTGCGCTTCAGGAATATGACTGGGCGACGGTCGTCGGCACGAAGACCTGCGGCAAGGCCAACTATCAGCAGACCTTCCGCCTGTCTGACGGTTCTGCCGTCGCGGTCTCCACCGGCCATTACCAGACGCCCCATGGCGTCACGCTGGCCAACGTCGGCGTTACCCCCGACGAGATCGTCGAGGTCGATAACAAAACCTATCTGGAGCTTTATAAGGAAGCCGTCGCCGTGAAGGACGATGCGCAGCTTCAGGCGGCGATCAAGGCCGTAAAAGACTGATTTTATTAAGAAATGCTTGACAAAAGTGCCCACCGTCAACTATAATAGCCCGGATAAAAGAATTATTGGAGGTCAATTGGTATGGCAAAGGAATATAAAATCACGCGCGATCGTCTCAAGGAGCTGGAAGCTGAGCTGAACTATCTGAAAACCACCAGGGAAAAGGAAGTGGCCGAGCAGATCAAGGAAGCGCGTTCCTTTGGCGACCTTTCCGAGAACAGTGAATACGACGAGGCCAAGAACGAGCAGGCGAAGCTCTATGGCCGCATCGCCGAGGTCGAGGATATCCTGACCCATGCGGTCGTTTTCGATGAGAGCGCCGTGGAGGATATGCACGGCGTGGTCGGACTCGGCTGCACCGTGACCGTGCGCGACCTTGAGTTCGACGAGAATCAGGTCTATGCAATCGTCGGCTCGCAGGAGGCCAATCCCATGGAGGCGCGCATTTCGGACGATTCGCCCTTCGGCAGGGCGATGCTCGGTAAAGAGGTCGGCGAGACCGTCGAGTTTGAGGCCCCCGCAGGGCTGATGCGCTTTGAGATTTTAGCAGTTGAGAGATAAGAAAGGATAAGAAATGGCAAAATTCGTACCGCAGGAGGAGCTTTCGCTGGTCGATCAGGTTCGCATCCGCCGCGAAAAGCTCACGCAGCTCCGCGAGGCCGGTCAGGACCCCTTTGAGCGCACCGGCTTTGCGTTTGATACCTACAGCACAGACATTAAAAATAATTTCGAAGCCCTTGAGGGAAAGAACGTCGCTGTCGCCGGCCGCCTGATGAGCAAGCGCGGCATGGGCAAGGTCATCTTCGGCGACCTGATGGATGAAAAGGGCAGAGTTCAGCTCTATCTGAAGTTCGACGAGATGGACGAGGCCAATTTTGAGGCCTGCCGCAAGCTCGACATCGGCGACATCGTCGGCGTCAACGGCGACGTGTTCCGCACCCAGCGCGGCGAGATCTCCGTCCGTGCGCATCAGGTCACGCTCCTTTCCAAGGCGCTTCTGCCGCTTCCGGATAAATATCACGGCCTGACGAACGTCGAGACGCGCTATCGTCAGCGCTATGTCGACCTCATCGCCAATCCGGAGGTCAAGGATACCTTCGTCAAGCGCAGCCGTATTATGCGCGAGCTGCGCAGCTTCCTCGACGGCAAGGGCTTCCTCGAGGTCGACACGCCCATCCTGACCCCGTTCGAGATCGGCGCCTCGGCTCGCCCGTTCTATACGCACCACAACACCCTCAACATCGACATGGTTCTGCGCATCGAGACCGAGCTTTATCTCAAGCGCCTTGTCGTCGGCGGCATGGATCGCGTCTATGAGGTCGGTCGTATCTTCCGCAACGAGGGCATGGATCCGAAGCACAACCCCGAGTTCACCACCATTGAGCTGTATCAGGCCTATACCGATTACCACGGCATGATGGATCTCGTTGAGGAAATGATGAAGACCGTCGCGCAGAATGTCTGCGGCAGCCTGACGATCCCCTATCAGGGCAAGATCATCGACCTAAGCAAGTGGGAACGCATGACCATGGTCGAGGCTGTCAAGAAGTATTCCGGCGTCGATTTTGCCGCGCTCTCCTCCGACGAGGAGGCGATCGCCGCAGCAAAGGAGCACCACGTTGCGCTTCCCGAGCTTCCGACCAAGGGCGCGATTTTGGCTGAGTTCTTTGACGCCTTTGTCGAGGAAAATCTGATCCAGCCGACCTTTATCTATGACTATCCGGTCGAAAACAGCCCGCTTGCCAAGCGCAAACCGTCCGATCCGGCCTTCACCGAGCGCTTTGAGTACTTCATCAACGCCACGGAGTTCGGCAATGCGTTCAGCGAGCTGAATGACCCGATCGATCAGAAGCAGCGCTTCGAGCGGCAGGTCGCCGAACGCAAACAGCTCGATCCGGATTGCAGGGCGCAGGTCGATTATGACTATATCACTGCGCTGGAATACGGTCTGCCGCCTACAGGCGGCCTCGGCTTCGGTGTCGACCGTCTCGTGATGCTCCTGACCGACTCGGCATCCATCCGCGATGTTCTGCTGTTCCCAACAATGAAGCCGTTGGACTCTGACAAGAAGGTTTCCAAGGAAGTTTCTGCTCCTGCGGAGGCTGCTCAGACTGCTCCCGTTGTGGAGGAAAAAATTGATTTTTCCAATGTTCAGATCGAGCCTCTGTTCCAAGATCAGGTCGATTTTGACACCTTCTCCAAGAGCGATTTCCGTGCCGTGAAGGTCAAGGAATGCGAAGCTGTGAAGAAGTCCAAAAAGCTCTTAAAGTTCGTTTTGGACGACGGAACCGGCGTAGATAGGGTCATTTTGAGTGGAATTCACGAATATTATGAGCCGGAAGAACTGGTTGGTAAGACCTGCATTGCAATCACCAATCTGCCTCCAAGAGCGATGATGGGTATCGACTCCTGTGGTATGTTGATCTCTGCCGTGCATCACGAAAACGGTGAAGAAAAGTTGCATTTGCTGATGGTCGATCCTCACATTCCGGCAGGCGCAAAGCTCTATTGATTGACCCTAAATTGTCGGTGCTTACGCCACAACTTACGCCAATTTACTCCGAGCTTACGCCAAAAATGCGTTCGGAATTTTGCGATTGCAGACAAGTTCCGATAGCATACGATAATTTCATATGATTTAAGCCCGCTGATTTCGGTCAGCGGGCTTTTTCTATTTCTGCCCCTATTACATCTCTGTGATGTGATAGGGGCTTTTTTTATCCCTGAAAGGAGGTCGAAAAAAATTTTTTGAAAAATCTCAAAAAAACTTCGTACAAATCGAAAAAAATTTCCCAGTTGGTTAGTGAGGGCAAAAACCTCACGAACCTTGAAAACCGAATACACATTCAACAGGTACATTCCTGATCGGGGGCGAAAGCCCCAGCCGGATGAAGGTGCGCCACGAACTTCCTGCCCACAAGGGTTATCACGGAAAGCAAGGTTGGTAGCGATTCCGAACCATTCTGAAATATCCGCTTGCTACGGATAAGGCGATGAAACGATTCAGGGACAATGATACTTCCCTATGGGGCTGGCGGAGTACCCGGCAGAGGTGAGATTCCTATGAGTTCGGTCAGCAGCCGAACGCCTGTTGATTTCCTTTTACGCATTTGGGGGATGAGATCGAGTTAAATGCGACCACCAAAGCACAGGATTCGCTTCCTGTGTTTTGGTGGATCGAGCGATCCAAATCTAATAAGAAGGAGGAAAAGCGAAATGCCAAACTGTAAAACCATTGCTATCTGCAATCAGAAAGGCGGCACAGGCAAAACGACCACAACGGTTAATTTGGGTGTTGGGCTTGCACGACTCGGCAAGAAGGTACTCCTTGTAGATGCCGACCCGCAGGGCGACCTCACAACTTGCCTTGGGTGGCGAGATAATGACAGTCTTACGACGACTATTACCGACAAGCTTTCCGGGGTTATCCGGGAGGATCATTCAGACCCACAAAGCGGTATTCTGCATCACGAGGAAAAAGGCAAGGCACGGCTCACTAATATGATCAAGTCCGGCAAGGAACTGAAAGTCTTTTCTATCCCGAACAAGGACTTGGCACAGTTCACCAAACAGGCAAAGCGCTATGGCGTTCTCTATTGTGTCCTGAGAGATAAGAGCGCCAAGGGAGATGATGTACCCGTGGATATTATCGCCCGTGCAGAGGACGCTTCCAAAATTCAGCGCATTGTGGAACGCTTCGAGATCGGCAAGGTCGATAAGGCAGGCGTTATCACGCAGGCGGAGCAGGACAAGGCTGACCGTGAAGCGGTGGCACGGGAAGTTCCGACAAAAACCAAGGGCGAGATCATCGTGGAGGAAGCAATAGCTATCTAATACACGCTGCGTTGCCCGTCCCACACCGAGCAAGTCCGCT
>OIYG01001936.1_pt1 | contig 14329 bp, 27 predicted proteins | sample 1587861 | NCBI WGS metagenome assembly OIYG01 (sample SAMN03283272) | human gut metagenome | biome: human-associated habitat; material: feces | host: Homo sapiens | place: Peru | collected 2012 | reverse complement strand
AGTCTTATTTAAATAAAGAAATTGAACTAAAGTCTACTGATAGTTGGGAGAATTGATATGATACTATTAAAAATTGCTATGATTTTACTTCTTGTTTTTTTAGGTGGAGTTCTTGTATGGCTTCTTTTTGGGCTTTTAATTGGTCCGCTTGTTTTCAAAGGAATCTTTGATGCTGATTTAGATGACATTAACGAAAAACGCAAACGTGAAGAATGTGTCAAGATGGATTTCGATAAATGGTATGATATTTATTGCTTGAATACTAAAAAATGGAGTTTAGGTTGTCTTCCATCTTGTCGCATTGATACAACCAGACAGAAGTTTGGAGACATTATTATTACCTCAAATTATTGGAATCATAGTTATTGTATTAAAAATGTTTATGTAGATTTTGGGTTTATTGGTAATCTAAAATATTCTTTATGGAGACATAAATATCTCAAGTCTAAAGAAACCAGAGAAGCGAATGAAAAAGAAGTAAAAAATCTTAAATTTATTCTTGAAAGTGCTCAGGAAGATATTGAAATTCTTAAAAAACAGTCCGAAGAAGAAATAAAGAAAGCGGCAGAGACTTCTGCGAAAGTTAAAGAAAATCTTGATAAAGAGTTGCGTTGGCATCATAATAATATAAAAGGAAAAGATATTGTTGCCCCTGTAAAGATGAAAACAGGGTATGATAATGACCCTCCAATGTACTCCATCTTTAGATATGATGACGTAGAGTTTTAAATAAAAGATTTCTTTTATTTGATTAAAATGTTAAGGAGAACAATTAATGTTTCTTATTAGTAATAATACTTTATTTAATCTTGATAAAATTGAATTTGTAAGAATTAACGGGAATGATATTTCGATTGGTTTAACAGCCAGAAACTACCTTTTAAAATATAAAAATGAAGACCTTGCAAAAAAGGCCTTCTCTGAAATTTGTGCTGCTTATACAAAAAATTCTTCTATTGTAGACATCTCTGAAAGCAAAATTCAGGAGGTAATCTAAATGATTATTAGTTACGATAACCAAATTATTAATTTGTATATGGGTTGGAAAGCTATTCATCTTGACGCTGGAGGCTTTGATATCGCATATCCGCTGGATACACCAACTTATACTATCACTATCGAACTTAACGATAAATCTTCTTGCAATTTGGGTGTTTTTGGAGAAAATGAGCTTTGTTTGGCAAAAATGATGATAGATAAAATTAAAGAGGGTTTAGCTAACAATACTTCTTTCCTTGACCTTGATGATTACTTGAAAATGTGGAAGAAGAAATTAGAAAAAGAAAAGGAAACTGAGAATGGATAATGGATTTAATTTAAAAGAGGATAGAATTACTTTTGACTGTATGCCAGAAGACGAACAAATGACAGATGCAGGGTTTAATGCTCTTATGGGATGTACTATCCTGTGGGGATTGATTTGTAATTTCTTCATCTGTATGTTCCTTGAAACACAGGTTTTCAATTTTGTATCGTCTCATCCTCTTCTCTTTATTCTGGGATATTTTGCTTTAGCTTTTCTTGGAGCTATTATTATTAGTGGCACTGAAAACGCTGTCGTTGCTTTCCTTCGGTTTAATCTTATTTGTTTACCCATTGGAGCACTACTAAGCGTTTATGTAGGCCAGTATACAGCGTTGAGTATTAGCTATGTATGTCTTCTTACTGCTATTATTGTAGTAATTATGATTATCGTTAGCACAGTATTTCCAGAGTATTTTTGTTCTCTTGGACATATCCTGATTGTATCTTTAATTAGTATTATTTTTATTGAGGGAATTTTAGTATTCTTCCTTGGATATGAAGGTCATGTAATTGATTATCTTGTAGTAGCACTGTTTTCTCTTTATATTGGCTATGATTGGTACTGTTCTCAGAGCTATGCTGCTACACCTTATAATGCCATCAGTTGTGCAACAGACCTTTATCTTGATATTATTAATATCTTTGTTCGTTTGCTTGCAATTCTTGGCAAGAAAAAAGATTAAATACTTGACAACTCCTTATTTTTCTGGTATTATTTGAGTATCAAAGATAAGGAGTTGAATTTTATGGAAAAGAAAAAGTACACTTATGATTTAACTTTTGCGGAAGTTCTGGAAGAGATTTGGTATAAAGATTGTTGGTATCAGGGTAACAATTTTGCTGATGGTTCTGTTCTCGAAGTTACGCCTGATAAGGACATTTATATAAAGACCTTTGTACGTACCGTTTCTCATTCTACTCGTGTATATAGCTCCCCTCTCATTCTTACTGAGGGAGTTTATGAACAAATGTATCGTCGTGTATATACACAGCCTGATGCTGAAAGGAGAGCGTAATGTTATATCATCTCTCTCGTGACCCCAATCTTACTATATTAACTCCACAAATTCCAGAGACAGCAATTCCTTATAATGAGGATGTATCTATTCCAAGAGTTTGCTTTGCTCCTACTATTGAAGGCTGTCTTTCAGCTTTGGGAGATATTGGCATGGAGTATTATGTTTATACTCCTGTTAATCAAAAGCTCAAAGGTTACTCTTGCAGAAGTCATGTATGTGATGCTCCCGTTACAGGAGAAAGATGGATTAGAAAACCTGTTGCAGTTAAAAAGATTGGAAAAATCAAATCTCGTGATACAGGTATTTCCAAGCCTGTGACGATTAAATACAAAGGTCATACAGAACAGATTTGGTGTCTTAAGTATACCTATAAATGGAAGGAGCGCTATTGATGGAACGCATTAAAAAGGGACGTAAACCCCCTACTCGTGATAAGAGAGAGAACTATGGTATTGTAACTTCTCTTCTTGATGCCAATGGTAATAATATTATCACTGGTAATCTTTATGAGTTTAAAAGTCAGAAGTATCATTATATGGGAAAGGTTTTTTATAATAGATATCAGAAGGCTTTTGGTATTTTTATGGGGTGCTGGTATGGAGATAGGAATCCTAACAATCCCGAAAACTATGGCAAGTTTGTAGCTATCCCTAAAGACAATGGCATGAAGAATCAAATTTTTCCTGTTGAAGAAATGGAGGTTTAATATGAAAATTAAACATATTAAATCTAGAGTTGTTTTACCAGAAGAAAATTACTGGTATGACATTAATTATAATACAGAAATTGCAACTTGTTCTCGTTGTAAACGTAGAGGGAAAATTAGAACCACAATTACTAAATGGGGTGGTTACGCAATCAGTAATCCTTATTGTCCTGCTTGTGGTGCTTTTATAAAAAACGGCTGTAATTGAGGTGTAATATGTCAAAGATTATTTGTGCTGCTATTAAATTTACAAGCAAAGCGGATGAAGATAACATTATTGTTCTTCCTTGTATTCGTCATGGTGATGGATACAAGCAGTTTGCCTATCTTAACTTTGTATTAGCTGGAAATTATTCTCGCGCTGATTGGAATATAGAAGAAGGTTTTGTTGATAGCTATGGAAAATTTCATTCCAGAGAAAAGGCTTTCGACATTATGAAAGGTTCTTTTCCTGCTTCTCTTATTTATTTTAAAGACCAGCGTAATGAAACAGAGTTATATTCGGAGGACTTGTACTAATGAATAATAAAGAACATCCTGATACTGTATCTTATGGTGTCTATGAACAGGTCGCATGGGAAAGAAGTCTTGCAGAAGAACAGTTGAACACTCTTGGCTTTAGTCTTGGTTGTAATGTGACTTGCAGGAAGGAATTTGTAGCTACACATCAAAAAGACGGACGCTATAATATTGTTCGAACCTTTAAGGTTTGCTCAGAATGTGGTGAACAGTTGCACTCTGATATGAATTTCTGTCCTTATTGCGGAAGGAAGATTGTTGATGACTAAGATAAAAGAATTTTCTAAAACTCTCACCTTTTGGATGATTTTAATTAACATTGCAGTTTATATTGCAATTTTAATTAATCCCTTTCTTATTTATTATCTATGGAGTTACAATTTACTATACAACAGTCCCGTTGAAATTTGGCGATTTGTAACTCCTGTTTTTACTCATGCCCAGTTATGGCATCTGGTAACAAATTTGCTTAGTCTTACTTATTTAGGGAGTCTTGTGGAAAAATATCTTACAAAAACTGAATATCTCTTTGTTTATTTGGGAACTGGTATTATTTCTGAAATTGCTACAACTATTGCTTATTCTTTATTTAGACCTGAGACAATTGGATTTGGTGCATCTGGCGCTATTTATGGATTGATGGGTTTTATTATTACCACTGTCGTAGATGATAAAAAAGATAGACTCAAAGTTTTAATTGTAGTAATTATTTCCGCTATTGGTGTAAATCTATTTATTTCTAATGTTGGCAATGTCGCTCATTTTGCAGGACTTGTTAGTGGTCTTGTATTTGGTTTTATCTTTATGAAATATTGCGAGCATGAGAAGATGAATCAATTTTTAGAAGAATATACTGTTGGGAGTAGATTCTAATGAATAATATTTTTTCTATGCCTGTTGGTCTTAGAGGGGTAAGTTCTGTTTGGCACAACGATACTAAAATTGGTATTTGTCTAACTTCTAATAATTCTCCTTTACTTGGAAACTTTGTTCCTTTGAATAAAATTTCTGTTATGGATAATAAAGGTGATAATCCCTTGCCTGAAAATAAACTCAAAATCATTACAGAAATTAGAACAGATATTTACGAAATTAAACCAGAATACGAAAACTTTATGTTACTTTGTACAGATGAAGAAGAAGTAACATATCTTGGAGAAAGAATAATTCATTTGTTTTATCTTTCTCATCGTGATGAATTTCTTGTAACTGGAATTAATTATTCCATTACTGACCCTGAAAAAATTTGTTAATAAACCCTTGAAATAATCCTTTTATTTTGATATAATTACTGTATCAAAATTGAAAGGAGATAAAGCTGATATGAGCTTTTATCTGAAAGAAACCACAACTAACTCTTATGTTCAGTTTGTTGGCAATCAGTACAGCTATATTTCAAATCCTGACAAAAAACATTTGTTTAAGGATATTGACAAAGCTGCAAACATTGTTCTCAATCATTCTATTGTTGATAAGTTTTTGTCAAATCGCGTATTTTCCATCTATCACGCCGAAACTGGCAATCTGGTATATGATAAACTTGTCTCTAATATGGCAAATAAAGGATTGATTCTCTCAAGTGTTTCTAAAGCGGTTCTTAACTTGCAAGAAAGCTTAGGTGAAGCACCTGTCACAAATGGGAATCCTATCGAAATGAAATTTAAAGATTCGATTTTGCCCGTTGTTTCTCATTCCAATTGTGCAAAAGCAATGATTGATGGTGATGAACTTCCTGTCAAAGATTCAACCAAAAGATATCAAGCAAGCGAATATTCCAGAAACAAGATTCTTCCTCCTTTGGAAGTCATGTCAAAGACTTTTGAAAATATCACTTCTGCTATTAATTCCCTTCCGTCTAATGAAGATTTAGCAACTCAACTGGGCGATTATAATGCTCAGGTCATTGATATTCTTCATTACATTGAGTTCTCTCACCTTGATGCTTGCAATGGCTATCTTATCTTTAAAAAGCTTCAAGATATCCTCATTGCAAGACGTACTGTTAAGGAACAAATGGAAATTATCAATAAGCTTGAAAATTGTGGCTTGATTGTTGAAAAAATTAATGCTGCTAACAATCAAGCTAAGAAAACACTTGAAGAATCTCGTTCCTATTGTCCTCGTAGTAATATTGATATTTTTGATTGATATTTCCTACTAAAATTTAATAAACACTTGACAGCTTCTTTCTTACTTGCTATAATGTAGCTACAGTAAAGAAAGGAGCTGTTATTTTATGAAAAAGATTGATAAAGTCCTCTGGTATTCTCAGGAAGATTTAAGAAAAGATATCGTCAAGGGTCTCTTTGGTGAGAATGCAATTCTTGGTGGAGACTATGTTGATTTTCATTACACACCTGAAAATGATGCTGGTCTTGTTGTTAAATTTTATGATAAAGACTCGCCTTTTATATCTAAGACCTTTATTATTAGAATTGAAGATGCCGACAACAAAGAGGTTACAAAGGAGGAAATCTAATGGCTAATAAACCTGTACTGGGCATTATTGATTGCCCTCATTGCGGAAGAGCTAATATGGTAGGTTGGAACGGGAATTATAGATGCACCTGTTTCTATTGTCATAAGTATTATACTATCAAAAGAACTCGTATGTATAATACAAAAACACTCATTCTTGCAGATGAAGATAAGACTCTTTCAAAAGAGGATTAACATTGGTCTTAGCAAAATTGAAAGGAGATAAACTATGATTGGTATTCTTTATAATACTTTTTATATTGAAAAGTATTTACCTTGGGCTGTTCAGAAGTACAAGGATAATAATGGAGAACCTGCAAAAGCACTTTATGGTATTCCTGTAAATGAAGCTTCCAAGAATTTTCTTTGGGGGTGTCTTCATACAATCGAAGGTCCTGTTTACAATAACTCAATGGGCAAATACAAAGAATGTTATGTAATTAAGGGTCCAGTTTTTGATGGAGCTATTCTCCCCGCAGAACTCTTTGAACGTATTGAGTATAATTCTGCTACTATTATCGCTTATGAAGAAGAATCTATTCCTGTCAAAGAAGAGAAGAAGTCTCACAAAGTTACTGTTCGCAAGATAACTAATGACCATGATTATTTTTGTTATCTTACTAAGAAATACGGCTATAATTTGTCAAAGCCAGCTCCTTTGCCTCGTCGCAAATTAAAGGAGGAAAATTAATATGGCTTGGCACGCTATTTGGGAAAAGGAACCTAAATATAATCAGACTGTTCTTGTTGCAAACCCTTATGGTAGATTACGAATTGTTTCTTATAAAGGTAAAATGGAAGGTTCTGCCAATAATTATAAATTTTCAAACATTGATTACCATGAACTTTATTATTGTTATCTAGCTTGCGAATTTAGATGGACAGAAATTGACCCTTTGCCCAAATTTGATTAAGGAATATCTATGGAATGGTATACATTTATAGAAAAAATGCCCAAAAGAAACGAAACAATTTTTATTTGTATTTCAGGTGTAAATCGAGCGAAAGATAATAACGCCCCTATTTTAAACCCAACATACCAATGCGTTTTTGCAGGAACGTATGATTCTATTGTTTTTTTACAAAACCTAGTTTTAATTTCAGAGAAATTTTCTCCTACCAAAAAAACTATTGTAAGGCGTGATTATACAATTTGGGATAATTATGTTCATTGGGCAAGATTGGAATAAGCTGTGAAGTAATTATGGAATGGTATTCATTTAGAAAAAAGAAACCTCGTGTCGGAGAGAAAATTCTTGTAGCTAAAGATATGTGGAAAGGAGCTAATATTTTTGTTGCTACTTATTCAGGGAGAATAAATATATGTAATAATGGAAGTTGTGACGTTGAATTGGATAATTTCGAGAAATATTCTCCAAAAAGTTATATAAGCCAATATCATTTTTTTGCATCTGAAAATTTACATTGGGCAAGGTTGGATTAAGTTATGGAATGGTTTGATTTTGAAAAGAAAAGACCTTTTGTGGGAGAAACTATTCTTCTTTGTTGGTCAACTCCTGACAGTTCAAAGCGAAGTGTTATTTATAAATGTGTTTACGAAAAATTTAGCACTATTACTGGACAGCATCGTTATGATTATTATCACAAGAAACTTGAATTTTCTAACCTTGTTTTAATTTCTGGTAATTTTTTTTGCAAACAAAGTGAACGTGCATCTTTTCCATTTGAACCAAAAAGATTCCGTTGGGCGAGATTATATTGAAAGGAGAATTTTATAGTGCTTAATATTAATGAGAGGTTTAAAGTTACTCCTATGCATGACACCATCCTGACTATCTACAGCGATACAAACGATACTTATTTGTGTTGGGATGTATTTGACAAGTATTATTACTTTGGTCAGAAAGATGATGAGAATGTTATTTGCTGGTCTTCTCTTGAAGAGTTTAACAAGTTTTACGCTTTCGCTATCAAGAGTCTTTCAATTATGAAAATTCCAAATCTCGCTCCTCGTTGTGCTCTTCTTTATAAGAATAAGTAAAAATATATGATAAGAGTCTTATTTGTTGAGATTAAACCCTTGACAAGTAAGACTTTTTGTTGTATTATATTAAAGAATAGAGGTGAAAATATGGCAATGAAAGTAACTCCTCCCGAAGCAAATGTTATTAACGCAGTAGATGTGATTGAACATATTTTGGGTAAGGGTGGATTGATTGAACAAAGCAAAGATGTATTATTCAAACCAATTCTTTTTAATGAAGTGACTCTTGATGTGTTATTTCAATATCGTGAGTGGTTTTTTGCTTTTGTTCCTACTTATGAATATCTTTTAACTTTAAAGAACCCTCGTAATTTTTACCTTTTTCCTGGTAAACAACAAATCGTATTTAATAGTACATTGCTTGACAGCCAAAAAGAAAACTTCTTAGTTTCTCATACTAAAAATTACGATAAGGTTGTTCTTGATTACGGTTTACGTCCAGAACAGTTGCACAAGAAATACCTTGAATCAGGAAGTGCTTTATTTGAAGACACTGATAAATTAATTATGGATTTAAAAAAGCAAAATAAAAAAGACCTTTTCATTTTCTTATATTATACTATGGAAAATATTTTGACCGCTGTAAGTATAATTTGGGCTTTTAGAGATTTAATAAAAGAAAGCTATCCTATAGCTAAAATACTTAATAGGAGTTGTTTTGGTACTCATGTTACTGACCTTGTTTCTTATTCTACAAATGAATTGAAAGTCTATGAAAACACTCTAAGGAAAAACAAATTTGATTGTAATCTTTTGCCTATTACACGAATTAGCAGAGACATGGAAAAGTGTGTTTATTATCACGGTTTTAATGAACATGGGGATGATTATTAATGGAAAATAAAACAATTGCTTATGGGGATATTAAAAAACAGTTTGCTTCTTTCTTAAAGATTCTTGTTGAAATTCCTTTTAATTCTTTCTTTGACAACGAAAAGATTTGCCCTGATAAATTTGCTGTACTATTTAATTATCTTGAACCTACTCTTCCAATATTTTCTTATATTACTATGCTTCGAACTAAAAATCCAGATGTAACTGTTCCATTTTTCATGAATAATCCTTTTTTTGATTATGAAAAGAACAAAGATGGATTAAAAATAATTAAATTTAACTCTTGGGTTGGTTATTATACTGAAATGAATACTTCTTTTAACGAAGATTTTATTGTTAAAAACGACGCCATTAAAAATTATAGACTAATGTATAAATATCTCAAGACTTTAAAAAATTGTGTTTCAATTATAGATGATTTTTTTCTTGAGCTTGATGCACCAAAAAATTATCTTAATCCTATTTATAAAAGTATTTCTGTAAAAACCATTAAGATTTTAAATGAATTAATAGGATTTTATGGCAATTATATCTTGGTAAAAAATGGTAATATTGGTCGGTATCCAATAAATGACAGGATTTATGACAGAATTTATATTCGGGACACTCAACCAAACACCCAAGTTGTTTATAATTTTGATGGTAATAATCCCCTCTTCCCTATTACTGCCGATTTAACTCTTGCTAGAGGTGGAGAAGGAACTAATTTGTTTGAAACCATTCGTCCCACAAGATTTAATAACATTGCCGCTGAAATCATTGGGGGAGAAATTGAAAGAGAATTTGACAGAACTTTGCGTGAAAATGCTCACAGAGTTGTTGCAGAATGTACTGAATTATTGAGGACAGCTACATGACTTATTTAGATATGTATGGCATAGATGAATATCAAGCTGAAAAAGCTAAAATTCTTTCTAAAGGGGAAAAGCCTAACAGACATAATATTGTTCAATTTATTGCAGCTATGACTTGCTTAGTTAAGGATTTGGAAAATGTAGATTTTGGGGAATTTGTTTATAAAAAGCCTGAGAACAAAAATGATTGGATGATTCTTTATAGCATTTCTAAAAAATTCGATGCTATTCTTGAATATTACAATGAATTGATTGTATGGCGACCAAGTTGGCTTATGTCTCTTGTTAGCAATGCTGTATTATGGAGAGCAAGAATGCAAGGAAAATTGCCGCAGCCTTTTACTTATCTTAGTGATAGCACATTTTACAATAGACAAATATATTCTACAAGTTTTAATATTAGTATACTCAATATTGTTAATATAAGTGCTAACTTTGAAGAGAATGAGATTCTTATTAATAAAGCATTTGAACGCGCATTAAACTGTAAAAATAAAAATTGTAATAGTTATTTTACAGGTTTGAGGTTTTATATCACTCTTCATTGGAACAATTTACAATTTGCTTTTGCTCTTCTTAATTATTTAATAATTCGTGTTACTCTTGATAAATATGATGAAAAAGCTTGCATTTGGCGCACTTTGAAACAACATAATATTATAAACAGTCCAGAAAATTGTAATGAAATAAGACAAACAATGGTTGCAATTCATAAACTTCATTTATCTATCAACGCAGTTAATTCAATATTAATGTTTAATTCTAGCGTTGCTGTTTCTGAAAGAGAAAGAGAGCGTTTTAATTATTACAATTACTGGATTTAAAATAAAACAATTTTAAAAAGGAGATAATTATAATGCCTAAATCTCGCATGGCACGCAATTTCAAAGCTCGAAAGGGCATTTCTCGCAATTATACACTTCTTGCTCGTCAAAAGGAATTTCCAAAGTTGACCTGTAAGAAGAATCTTCCTGCTCCTGACACTAAAGATAGTGACAATCCTGATAATGTCAAGTACATTCTTAAGGAAAATGATACTCAGTGTGCTATCTTCTCTACAGAGCTTAAGTCTCAGGATAATCACAAAGACCCGCTTTATTTGATTGTAGGTACTCTTACTGGTGCTCTTCTTCTTACTGAAAAGGAGATTGAAGAATATTTTGATTTGACTCCTATGACTGTCAAGAATCTTACTCTTAAAGATGCTCCTTATAAAAACACTGGTGTTAAAATTGAGTATGACACTAATGATGTTCCTACAGATATTGTTGACTTTAAGGATGCTCCCGAAAAGTAAAGGAGAATAATATGAAAAAGAATGATTTCCCCACTAATCCAATAGCTTTTGCTCAATATATTTGGGAAAATATTGAAGTTGGAGACACATTGGTTGATAGACTTCGTAATTTTTGGAAGGTAACTTCTTACGAAACTTACAACGGTCGTAAAATAAGAATTAACATTCGTTGTATTGATAGTGAATCTTGCACAGGTTGTAATAATGGAGATTATAAAAAATTAACTCGTTATGACCTTGCTCGCAAATATTATTTTTATATTAATAATATTGCTGTTGAGATTCCCGATGTTGAAGATTGGGATGCTAAAATTATTGTCCAAAATTATAATATGATGTGGAATATTCTTGACACAATGGCCCCTATTACGGGAGAAGAAGCATCAGATATGTATGCCTTATTTCCTTTAACTCAAGAAGCAGATAAGAAATATGAAGATAAACACAAAAAGATTTCTTCTATTAGGACTTTAGAAGAGCTAAATAAAAAGTTTGAAAAAAGTGATTATGATGGAGACAAGATTCGAGAAAAATGTGTTAATTGTCTCCCAAAAGAGGACACAAAAATGACAGAAATCGAAAAAAATTACTTCCTTAAAAATAAGGGAAAAACGGGTGTCGATAACCAATTAAAATCCGCATTTTATTCACAGGAAGATTTGGATGTCGCTATTGAAAAAATTGGCGACTTCCTTGAAACCCATACAAATACTGCTAAAAACAAGTGTAAAGAATCCGTTAAGAAAATTGCTGGCTTTTCTGATGAGGATTTGGATGAAATTTGTACACGAGTGGTGGACACTTTTTATTCAGCTTCCGATTTTTCTAAGAAAACTTTCGACGAATTTAAGAGCTGGATGAAAGAAAAGTATAATAACTGTACAAAAGAGGTTAAAGAAGAATCTAAAGAGGAACCTAAAACTAAAACTGAAACTGTTAAAGTAAATAATAACCAGTCTGTTGTTACTGTTAATAATAATAATACGGATACTGGAACGCATAAGGTTGGTAGTGTTGATATAGAAAAGCCTAAGCCTGTCTTTAAGCTCGGTGATGTTGTCCATACTAGGGGAGAATCTGTTGGCTATATTTCTCGTATTGGGTATACTGATAGATATTGTTATTATTATTGGACACCAATTATCGTTTCTTCTAACGATAGAACATTTAAACATTTTATGGTGGATGAAGAAACTGGCTTAACTTATCCTTATGAAACCCACTATAAGCGTGTTGGTAACTATCTTATGTCTGACCTTAATTGCGTTAAGGAAATGGCTCGTATTGATTCTGTTTATAAGTTAAGCGAAGATAACCTTAAAAAGTTTCCTTATCTTGATAAATATGTAAATGATTCTAAAGACGAAGAAAACGAAGGAGATACAGAAGGAGATACAACTGATTTCATTAATAGACCTTTTCATATTGGTGATATTGTAATTGATAAAAATGGAAACGTAGGTTATATTTCTGAAATTTGTTCCAGAGACAACACTTGGTTTTATTATTATGTTCCTGTTGTTATTGAACCTAACCATATTACTTTTAAGATTCAAAAACCTCTCGATGTTACCCTTGAAAATTATATTCAAATTGGAGCATGGGATTTAACTTATAGTGGAGCAAGAAAAAATCTCTCTGTGTTTAAAGAATTTAAGAATTTATCTTTGACCTACAATAAGGAACTTCCCAAAGAACTTCTTAAAGAATTCCTTGACAGAAACAAAGAATCCCTTAGTAAAAAGAAGACCGATGAAAAAAATAATAATACATCTACAACAGATAATGCAACACCTCCATCCAGCAGAAAAGTTGTTAGTGCTGATTCACTTCCTAATTATCTTAGTAAGCTTCATCTTACTGATTCTGCTTATAGTTAGGAAGTAAATACTAAACTCACTACTGAAACTGCTTGTAAACTGAATGACGTTATTGAAGCCCTTGATGATGTTATTTGGTATCTCAAAGAAACTGAACGTAAGAGACAACAGGAAGAAAGATAATATAATTAAAATATAATAAAAAAGAGTCAAGTTCAAAAGATTTGGCTCTTCTTTTTTATTAAATACTTGACTTTTATTTTATAATTTGCTATACTGTAAGTACAAAAAAGAAAAGGAGACTAAATATTATGAAAGAGTCTTATTACATTATTAGAGTTACTCGTTCTGGAAAAGGTCTTTTTCATGGCAAAAAATATGTCGGTGTTACTGAACGTCTCGATAATACATCTACTTATTATTCTTTTGCTCCTGTTGACCAAGCTGTAAGATTTTCTACTTTAGAAGAAGCTAAAAATTGCTTAATTAAAAATAAAAATGACCTCTTTAATCTTGATAGTTTAACCCATCTTTATATTGAATCTATTGAGATTCTTCATATTGTTTACACAGAAGACATAGAAAGTGTATTTCATGGACTTCCTTGTTTGGAAGATACTACTATCTGGATTGATTAAATAACTTATTTTAAACTTGTTTATCTCATATCGGATAAACAAGTTTATTTTTTGTTTTAAATTGTACTTGACAACTTGACTTTTATGTGTTATACTATATATGGGTTAATAGACTATTAAAGAAAGGAGATATTATTTTGAAAGAATTTCAAGAATTTAAAGATTTAGAATAGTTTTATTTAAAAGCACAAGAGATATTTAAAGATAGAAAAAGAGTGGATAGTTATAAAGAAATGTGTAAGCTTTTAGATGAACCTTGTTATGCTTCACCTTCTTGTAAAGAACGTCAAAAAATACAATTTACCACTTGGAAAAAATGTTTTACATGGCGCAAATCAAAATAGAAGTTTATTAATATTAAAATGATTCCGAAAGAAATTTTTGACGAAAATCTTTAGGAACTTAAGATTAAACGAGAAGAAAAATCAAAAGCGCAATCTGAAAAAACTCTTCAAAATTATATTAAGAATTATAAACTTAATCATTTATTAACTGGAAGATGGCCTTCTCGTCCCTGCTCTTGGGATAAGAGAGGTGTATATATAGTTTATAATAAATCTAACAAAAATTCTTACAAAGGTCCTGTTTGTTATATTGGTAGTACTGCTGTTGCTTTTTATAAAAGATTTAATAACCATTTACATCCTTCTCAAACCATGTCTCAAGAAATAAGAGATTTAATGGAAGAGAAAGATACTCATATTAACTTTTTGTGGTTCGCTCCTGATGATGCAACAGAAGATGAAATACATGAGAAAGAAGCCGAATTTTGGTCTATATATCAGAAAAAAGGATATCATATGCTTAATAAGCATATTCCTCAATATCACAGAACCTTAAAAAATACTAATAAA
>OIYG01001935.1_pt1 | contig 14336 bp, 14 predicted proteins | sample 1587861 | NCBI WGS metagenome assembly OIYG01 (sample SAMN03283272) | human gut metagenome | biome: human-associated habitat; material: feces | host: Homo sapiens | place: Peru | collected 2012 | reverse complement strand
CGTTGATGTTCTGAGGCAGATATTGGGTGCCTCCAGTAAGAGCTGCCAGCGTAGGCATTACATCTGGGAAATATATAGCAAGAAAAGTGTAAAGAATATTTATCATAATTATCCTTATGTGTACATGTATTCCAGACCTTGCTTGTAACGAAGAACTTGTCATGGCTGATGCCAATGATAGCTCCAATCGGTACAAATGGAATGGTGCTGGTATCATATATTTGCTATATATTTCCCAAGTAAATAAATTTCATCCCTTCTTCCAATGCAACCCTTTTTGCCAAATATATGGTTTCTTTTGGCGTTGGAGAAGCATCTTGCATCTTATAAAGAGGGAAGAACCTGCTGAAATGTAGTGGATTCTGGGCAAAGCCATTCGAGACGAGCCAGCGGCACATCTTCCTGATCATCTTCTCACTATCATTGACACCTGGAATTAAGAGATTGGTTATCTCCAGATGAACATCAGACTTCTGCATGGTTAGCAAGGTATCAAGTACTGGTTTTAGATGTCCACCACATTGATGCATATACATCGTATCGGAGAAAGCCTTGATGTCTATGTTAGCGGCATCTATATAAGGAAGGAGTTCCTGCAAGGGCTCTGGATTGATGTAACCTGCCGAGACGAGAATATTCCATAGCCCATACTCATGTGATACCTTCGCTATGTCATGGATATACTCATAATAGGTAAGAGGCTCTGTATAGGTAAATGCGATTCCTGGCAGATGATGCTGCATGGCGATGTCAACAATTTCATGGGGTGATAGCTCATAAAAATTCACATCAGAGGGCAGCGCTTGCGAAATGTCATAGTTCTGACAGTTAAGACACCGAAAGTTACACCCCGTACATGACAAGGACAGGCATCGGGTGCCGGGATGAAACTCATTGAGAGGCTTCTTCTCGACAGGGTCATCTGCCAAGGCACATGGCTTGCCATAAACAATGGAATACAATTTGCCCTTGAAATTCCATCGGCTTCCACATATCCCATGCTTTCTATCCGGGATGACGCAACGATGGGGGCAAAGCTCGCATCTTACCTTCAGGCTCTTGCCTCCATCTTTGCCCTCCTCTATCTTCGTATAATATCTACATTCCTTCATGTTTCCTAACCTTTTGTTTTATCATACGATTTTGAATTCTTTGGGTGTTTAAAATCAGAATATGATTGCCTCGTAGGTATAAAGTTCGGCAGTTCTCCAGCCTTCCCAGCCAATGCCAGCTTTATCTTGCGCACAATGTCCGAGAAATTCCTCCTTAGTCCAAGACACCTCATCGGCAACTTGTGGCAAGAAGGTTCCTGCACGATTGCCCTTACGCATATAAATGCCTTGTTTGCCCAGTTGGAATTTGTCGATGGAATGGATGCGCTTCATCGGGGTAAGCACGGAAATCTCTATGTCGATGTCTGGAAGCTCGGTTATATTGACTGCTGGAAATCTTGGGTCTTCAAAGGCAGCAGCCTTCGCCATTTGGCAGACCGTCTTATAGAGTGGCATATCCTCTCCGAAATGTCCGATGCAACCTCTCAGCCTGCCGTGCTTATGCAGAGATACAAAAGCTCCACATAGGGTCTTTAGTTTTTCCGACAGATGGCTGGGAAATTGATAACTCCTACCCTCCAAGGTCATCCTGATGGCATCGTAAGCTATCTCCTTGAGCATCTTTTTGTCTTCGTCACTTAGTGAAAAGTTTGCCTCGTCTTTTTCTCTTGATTCAACCGGCTTTACTTCATCTCTTGTAAAGATAAATGAATGATACCCCACTACCCTATCCTTTCCTCCGTAGGGCGAATCACCCGAATTGCGGTACATGATGTGATGTGGATGGATGTTGGCATCATTTTCTGTCATCATCAGGAGTGTGGCAATAGCCGCTTTTCCACAAGCACTTGTGGCAAGACTGTTGATGTTCAATTCCTGGTTGTGCAAGATGGCTTTTACGAATGCTTCCGCCTTGCCCGTCATGATGGCATCCTTAGTAAGTCCATCCACCCTTTTGGCATCAAGATAAGCTGGATAATGTGAGAAATCACTACTGATGACAAACAGATTTCTTTCGTTCATATATGGCTGGAGGACACGGGCTATCTCTTGAAGTATGCTCAACTTTTGCGTGGCAATGATGATTGGAACGATGGGAACAGCCTTCTTGAAGTGATACTGCAAGAAAGGAAGCTCCACTTCCAGACAGTGCTCGCTGTCGTGTGCCTTATTATTATAGGTAAAAGCATCGCTCTGTTCCAACAGAGATTTACAGAGCGCAGTATCCACTGGGACATTACCAAGTGGCGTTGCATATTCTGTCGCTTCAATATTCACCGAAGCTTTGTCAAGATAAACATGATGACTAGGTCCCAACAAGAAAATGTGTTCATATTGCGCATCTGGTTGGATGCAGGCAAAAGCAGATGCTGTGGTTACGCCAGAGAAGACATAACCGGCATGTGGGACAATGATAGCTTGCACAGGTTTCAAGGGTGAAGCCTTGCATTGCAGAAAACACTCCTTCAAGTCGTGGCGAAGTTCCTGAGTATCGCCCGCATAAAATTGTCCTGCTACGGCAGGTTTACGTATCTTTGCTTCCATCATCATACACATGGTTAATAAAATGACTAAAACAATTTTTCTCATATCTAAAAGCGTGAGAAGAATGGCAACTTTCCATCCTTTTGGCAAAGATACAAAATAATATGATAGAATGTACAAATCCAGCTAAAAAAATGCAAAAATGTCAGCAATGATTAAATATTTCTGGGTCCACTTAAAAAATGGCGTATTCTGACTTCATGCAAGAAGCAGCAAAACCAACAAGGCGAGCATGGGTTAGGATAAGGGCAGCTCATATGGAAAGCCTGATTAATGGTGTTGATTGGATGGAGAAAAGATCCAGAGAAATGCCATTCTCTTCATACGTATTGTGTTCAAAGAGCAAATATGACGAGCAAGGTAATTCACGCCCATCATTTCTCAATGAGAAAGTAGGCCGGGAAAAGGAACTCGACGAACTGTACCCACCAAAAGTATATTCGGAAGAGGCTTTTAAAAGCTGGGAAGGCAGGTACAAGTCTCTGTTCTCCTCTACGCATTATGAAGGCAAAACGGTCATTTCATACAATCCTTCGTACTTTCAGGAGAAAACATTACTATCACACAATCCAGGTATAGTGATTCCTTTTTAAGCCATAATAAATTAAAATATTACTATATGAGTGAAGAGAAAAAAGACATATTGGATTTTCCTTTCATAACTATTCAAGCCTAAAGATAACAGGAACAGTATACTTAACTCTTACTGCAGAACTATTCTGTTTGCCTGGTTTCCATTTGGGCATAGACTTGACTACTCTCATGGCTTCTTTATCCAAAGCGGGGTCTACACTTCTCGAAACCTTTACATTACTGATAGAGCCATCACGTTCTACCACAAAACCTACAATCACCCTTCCTTGAATCATGGATTCTCTGGCCGTTGCGGGATAAGCGAGATTACTGGAAATAAAGTACATCAAAGCCCCTTGACCACCAGGGAAACTTGGCATTTCCTCCACCACATCATAGCATTTGGATTCATAAGGAGAACGCTCTCCCATATCAGACTCATAACCGCTGGTCAGTTCATCAAGATGAAAAACATATCCCTTGAGATAAGTATTGGACACACCAAGTTCATCAAAGGCTATATTTATATCAGAAGATTCAGTATAGGCCAAAGGCAAATCACAGGAAAACGCAATAGAACGATCTTCAATAAACAGGGACTTCGGATATAGTCTGTCGCCGATAAAGACCCATTTTTTACCATAGGTAACACGCACGGAAGGAAAATCTTCCTTAAAACTTTGAGCTATATCAATCGGAACATGAATCTCTCCACTTACCATCTTCCCATTCACCGTAAAATGCACTCTAAAAGTCTCTTCCTCAGAATCATAAGTGGAAATGGATCGATTGGAGCCCATTGAAATTTGACCATGCTTACTAATTTGTTTAGAGATAGCCTCTTGACAGATTCTATAAAAAACTTCCTTGGATTGTGTCCTAAGTCTTCCATCCACTGCAGCCAGCTTCTCAAACTCACCTTTTTGACACCACTTGGCAAAACGTGTCTTTACATCTTCCATAATAGACAGCTTATCAGAGAGCCTGCCTATAGAAGGTAAAACTGTGCTTTTGGACACAGCACGCTTACTCCTTAAATTCTGCTGGGCCATACATGGAATTGCAGACATCCATAAGACAGCTACCCAAATCTCTATTCGTATAAATGCTTTCATATATTTCATATCTCACGTACTTTCTTTAAGGTATCCATCTTCTTATGATAGAAACAATGGAACCTTGCTTGATTAATACCTTAGTATTCAATGGACTAAAATATCTCTTGTATTCTTTAACCTTCTTCAAATAAGTCTCTTGTGCAACTTTGATGGTATCATAGGGATCATCAGGATTCACACCACAATCTATTAATAGAAAATCCTTTCTCAAAGGAAGTGTCACCTTCCTGAGTTTAGTATAGGTGGAATGGTCATCTAGCTGAGTTCCTCTATAGGTTCCACCCTTGTTGGACATCAAATCAGCTCCTCCTTCCTCTATACCACCATTGACAGTGACAAAACCGTCTTTGACGTTAACAGTCCTTACAACTATCGGCTGACCTAAATAAACCAAGGTATCTCCGGCTTTGAGCTTACTTATCAAGGCTGCATCATATAAATCTTCAGTATATACTTCCATTGATAACAATCCTTCTTTCCAGGAAAAATCCTTGGTAGAGAAAGAGGCTGCTACCGTGACATTCTTCAGCTTCTCTATTGGATAAGCAGAAGGTAAAGGTTTTACAACTTGATAACTTGAGGCCAACGGCTTCTCCACCTGATTGGTTAGTTTCTGAGAACAACCAGTTAGGGCTAATACAAGAGCACCACAGAAAATAAACTTGTTCATACCAAACTCTTCCATATCTCAAAACGATGAAAACAGGTGCAAGACTGCCGGAATCAAACCGACCAAGGGGTAGCCCAACTTGAAGTTATCGCGTCTCCGTTCCACAGTTGGATAAGCCTTGCACCTTAAAATATCTTATCTTACTTTTTACGCTTTAAAAGCTCATGCCTCCAATGGTCATAAGCGTACCAGCATAAAAATTATGTAATATATCATCCAATGACTTAATATTACTTCTCAATCTATATTTCTTTTTCTGCTTAGAATCTTGTTGAATATAACCAACAACTTGCTTAAGCATTTCTGAAGCAGAATGTATCGTTTCTTCCATATTCAAAATTAAAGTTCTACAATTTAAATCTAACCAAATAATGCCTTTATGATGTCACCTAATCCAAAAGTAGTTCTTCTATGTAGCCGGTTATAGATGGACTTCTTGGGATTGGTAAGCAGTCCTATACCTCGTTTTCCATACCCAGGGATGATGGCACGCTTGATAGCACGCTTTGCTCTGCCAGTAGTTCTGGCAGATATACTTCTCTTAAAAGAAGGTGTCCTAAATCCAAATTTCATGATGATGTCTCCTTTTACATATTTTCCTCTTGACCTTAAATAATTCCAACCATATGGATAACTGGAGCTCTGTTTGGTAATCTCCCATTTACAGAATCCTTACGAGTCATCAGATCATACTTGCCAAGAACCCTTTCCGTGAGTGTCAGAGTCCCTATACAAGACTCTTCACCCAGTAATATAAGAAATATCAAATACTTCATGTCATTCACCTTATTATAATAAGATATGCAACAAATTCAGGGGTTGAAGACAAAGCCACAATCCAAGCACTCTATAGTCCCATCATCATACACGAGAAGATTGGGACTGCCACATTCAGGACAAATCTCACTGTTCATAAGCCAATTGTTATTAAGTTAGCGGACAACCATATCCGCTTTCAGCCAGTAAAGGTACAAAAAATATAGATACGTTGACCCAAAATCCTCAAATATCGACTATAAAAGTGCAATTTTTCAGAACTTCCTATCTGCAACAGCAACAAAATAGCCACCAGAAGTATCTGATAATCTACAGATTTGAGATCTAATCTTGTTTTTTCCTAAGCTATAAACCTACTCCTTGCAATGCTTACGAGAGTAATACGAGAGGAAATCTGAAACTTGAATCCTACCTAATCACGAGCTGCAATGATAATCTTATCACCAGTTGCTGGATTGACACCCGTGATTTTCTGTAAATTAACATACTGGAAAAGAATCTGTTGGGTGGCCTATTAAGAGGAGTTAATGACAATAATGATACCAATTGGATGGATCTAAACTTAAAGGCAAAATGAATGTTCTGGTAATAGGTTCATGCATCAGAGTGTGTTGTACAACATCAATGTTTTTTAATTTTTTACCAACTTTACTAAAAATAATTGGTCTTATTTTTTGCGATACTAATAATAAATAGTAATTTTGGCACGTTAAATTGTATTTTAAGTGCAATAACGGCATATAGCCCTACGCCGAAGTTGCTTGAAAAAGTGGCGTTTGGTAGAAGACAAACATAAGGAGAGCGTTATTGGCGTTTGTTTTTTTGCATCTGGTTAGTAAAAAGAACAGACTCGATGTAAATACCTTACAACAATGGGTTTCACGTTTTCTGAAGTGTACATGTTCAATGTCAATCTATAAACTAAACCGTCAAATGGCGGCTCATAATGCTCGTAGCATCTAGGCATTTGCTTCCAAATAGCTTTAGCGAAGCATAATCCTTCATAATGCCATGTAATCCAATCAAAGGAAGGCGAAGTCACAGTTTCCACAAAGACGGTTGCATACTCGTATCGCTTTACCCATTCCTCTATTCCTGGTACAACGATACTGAAACGAGGACCCAATGAAGGACCCTCGTTACAAATCTCGTTACCATATGCCATAACACAGCAACTATCACTATCTATATACAAGACATCACTATCAGGTGATATGCGAATAAAAGACTTTCTATCCATAACTATACTCCTCCCTCATTAAAAGTTGCTTTCCTTTTCCGGCAAGGGTTTCACCACAGCATCTTTGAGGGTAACGATATATCCCCAAAACGTTCTATCTGTTTCTTCATCACTGCTAAAATCCTTTTCATGTCCATCAGCCCTGATGGTTTCCTCTTGAATGGTATTAGCCTGAAAATAAGAGACAACTCGCTTTCCCTTAGGAAACTCACTGCGCTCTGCAATGATTTGGGTAACTATACCACTAATGGAATACTTAGCAAATCCATGATCCTCTTCTTCAAAATCAATGATGATACCATGAGCATTTTTATACTCTGCAGACATAACGCAAGTCCAATCCACTTTATCACCTACCTCAAACGGATCGCCACTACTTTGCAGTTGCCACGCTTCGTAATATAGCTTACACTCATCATAATGAGTCTCTTCCTTGATTTGAAGTTTCTCTATATAGCATGAAAGACATTCCAGTTCCTTGGACAAATTCGTAAAGCAATTGTCTCCATCCCAGTTTAACTGAAGCTTACCTGTAAGATGGAGCAGTGCAGTCAAAGGAAAATCAACACCATCGGACCATGCAGTATAGTAACCGTGGATACCGAATGCATTCAGCACACGAAAGCCCTCCGCAACAATTGCCTCCTTGAAATCTTCATAAGGAACTGTCTCATGCCATTCTTGAAGAACGTTCTTTTCATCGTCCCTCTGCTGAATATCCATGATGACCATATCGTTTTTTAATAATTTCAGCTCCAGATGCATCTCACCCGGCTCTTCATCCCATGTGGTTTCCGTCTCTTCGATGTAATCTCCAGATTCATAAGCTTCTTTTTTGGCAATAGAAAAATCCAGACAAGCTTCAATCAAAGAGGCCAACGGATTAGGACCACCATAACCAGCATCACACTTGATCAGCTTATTGCCAATCAACAGCTCAATGCCACAACAACCATAAATGATATACTGAACATATACTTTAAACTGACTCATACTTCTTGATTTATCTTTTTACTTACGATGTTTTATTCCCTATTTCCCCATCAGCACCTTCCTGAAGCTGATAGGCAGATATACATTCTCCAAGAAAGCAGCATCCTTGAGCATAGGCCCCATCTCTTCTGGAGTATATCCAGCGTTACCGCAACCCACAGGAGTTTCCAAGAACTTCAGTTCCGGATGCTCCATGGCATATTGGGTAAATCTCAAGGATGCTGCGTATAGGTAACATCCCCGTATTACCACCTGTCATCCAGTAGTGCTCCTCATCTTATTCAAAATGATACTTTGCAGGTACAAAAATAGGAAGCAATTATGCAATCAATCTGCACTGACAGAAAAAAATGGGCTCCAGCTGTAAATATACAACATTTTTTTGAATTGCATGAAAAATCTTCAATTAATTACGGTAGGAATGCTATTTTCTCCCATTAGGTATAAATTGTCAATGATAAGCTATTTATTGCCATAAAAGGAAAGAACATTACGCTTCCGAGAAACAAACAAATGAAGTGAACCGGTCGAAAATTTCGACCGGTCCTACTTCTATCACTGTAACAAGGAACCAGAAACATCATAGTTCACTCCAATGCTTAGAAAAAGCCACTTCACTCTCATTATCAAGATATTCTTGCAAGAACTTAAATGGGAAAGGATACGTCATCAGTTCATCCCATTGACCAAATCCCACAGCCAGCATATTTTTCATTTCCTGAATATCATCCCAAACACGCTCAGGGTACTCTTTTCTCAATATGAAGATGCGCCTAACTCGAGGTACCTTGTCTATCTTGAAGGAAACACTGGTTTTGAAATTATCGGAATTATAACCAGATATGTAAGAGTAGGACTCTGATTTCTCAACATCAAGACCTTCTTCTTTCCATAAATGAAATCCCATCAGACCACGTAAGAATTGATGGTTCGTACCTGCACCCTTTCTCTTGAACATGTAAAAAGAATCGCATTCCGGATCAGTTCCCTCAATAATCTTGCCATAGGTATCATCTATCTGCCTTGCATCCAAGATTGGAATCTCTTCCGTATCAATAATCAGATAGGCATTCCCATCCTTCTCCATCACATGATAATCATGATTACCCCTCATTTTGAGAAGAACAGGCAACCCCATTCTTGAATCTACAAAGGTATCATAATCCTCTCCCATTCCATCATCAAAACCATAAGGCGTAAACTCAATCCCACAATCTTTACCAAAGTTCAGAGATGCTCCAAATACATATTTCTCATGGAATTTAAAACGCCAGAACTTCCAATCATTGGCAACTACAGCCAATCCTGACGGCATCTTGCCCTTAACTATGCTATCTTTTACCAGTAATTCCATCAGAATTCTTGTAGCCATGGCCTTTGACACTCCATCATCCTTGCCTCCACCATGATGTATCATATGCTGAACAGCAATACTGCTACTCCCAGACATACGTTCCATAGTTTGCAAATAATGAGATTCATCACCTATAGGACCACATAGTCTGATAACCATATCCACCTTAGAAGCCCTCGTGACTAACTTCAAAACATCCCCAACAGCTTCCTTTACCCTTGCCTTTAATTGGGAAATCTGCTTCTTGGAATCATCTGTTCCAAATGGATCCTCAACAAGAATGGTCTTTCCCTGGAAGTATTCTTTCAGCAGCTTTTCCACATCCTTCTTCGGATGACTTTCAAAGTAATCCAAAACCTGATGGTCGGAAAAATCAACAGACAGCATACCGTCAAAGATTTTATTCACATTCTCAACGACCTGACAGATCACAAACAACCGGCTGTGATTGTACCTATCCTTGTTCCAAGGCCAATAAGGAACGCTATTGTGAGTAGACGAGAATTGCTTCTTCTTGATATAAAGCTGCTCAAGATTGTGATCACCTTCATTCAGCTTTTTGAGTACAATCGGCTTCAGGTATTCTCCAAGCCATAACTCACCATCCATTTCCTGACCAATTTTGAAAATACAGTTCCAATGTGCCTTCAACTGTTTAAAATCCCTTGGATGAGAGAAAGAGGTAGTCTTGGCTGCAAGATTCATATACTTATTCACTTCCAACTTCAAGCAAACCAGTTCCTTACGACTCTTTGATACGCCAAAATTCTGGTCATCGCAAACCAGCAACATTCCGTTGTTGTACATCAGGCCTCCCTTGCCCTTCTTTCCAAGAGCATTGATGGCAAGAGATACTACAATACGCTGCTGCAGGAACTCATCATACCCTTGCAGGTCATCCATCTTACAAGCTACATCTTTCTGCATTCTCAAACTTTCCAACACCTTCTTCTCATCTCCCTTCTTCACAAGTACGAAAAATCGGGTATAAGTATTTCTGCTGCCAAACTGTTCATACTTTGCAAATATACCCACAACTGATAAAGAAGGGGTTTCCGAGATCTGTTCGTAAGAAAGGTTCTTGCGTTCATAATCCCTTGTATCCATCTTGTAAGAAACAATGGCATACTTGGCAAAAAATGCCTCCTTGTTCCATGCTACCACAAGCCTGTTGGTAGTTATAGGCAAATTCAATATCTCTTCTTTTGAAATATGTTCCTTCATTTTATTCATTATATTAATCTTCAATTAATCTTTTAATTCTATCAATAGCATCTGGCAGAACATGCCCATCTTCATCAATCACCCCACAAATCTCATATCTGTCCATCGAGGCAGATGGCATCTTGAGCATGTTGACCGTATAAAGATGACAACCAAGACGTTTTTCCTTTTCCAGACGCTTCTCTAAAGTAGGCATATCCCCTTTCCTGTCCAAGTGCTCAATAGAGGGATTCATGTTCTTCACGTCAAATGCCACCTTATAGGAGCCATCAGGATTAAGAACGACAAAATCAGCCAGCTCATAATCCCGATCCTCCAGATGTGCAAACTGCAGTTCACAGCAATCCGCATAGCGGAGCACAAGAGCCCTGAACGCTTCCTCTCCTATCTCGCCGGCATAGTCTGCCATCAGGATTTCAGGATGCAGGATAAGTCCGTCAGAATTCCAACCAGTAGCATAGCCATTCCTCTCAAAATGCTCACGAATAACCTGATTCTTCATCAAGACATCCAATCTGACAGACGAAGGAGACACAGGATAATGGCAAAACGCTCCATCCTCATGTCTTTCCCAACTTCCATAGCACTTGTTCAGAAAAGGAACCATCATGGCTTGCTCACCTAAATCCAGCAAGGATTCCACCACAGGCTTGCGGATAATCATCTGCTTATAGCATTGATTTCTGATTTGAGCCTGCTTGATGAAATTAGGAATCGAGACATCATCGCTCTCATCCTCATCATCCACATAATCCTCCTGATTTGGATGTGGAGTATAGCGTAAGGCCAGTTCTCTCATCCTTTGCAATTTGCATTGAGCATCCCGAGCATCATTATTCCGCTTCACTTCTTCTGGAGACGCCTTACTTTCGGTATTGAGCACTGTGTGGCTCTGAATATAACTATTCAATGACTTAAACTCCTTGGTATGTGACTTCTCTGGAAAATCACCCATAAAGAACTCAGCCATTCCCTCATCATAAAGAATATAGGTGGTAAGCGGCTTGTTACGGGTTCTGCATATTCTGCCCACAGCCTGCTCTATCATGGTCTGAGCCCAGGCAGCCTTGTCAGATGCCACGGCATCCTCCCTGAAACGAATGATTTTCTTGGAAATCACCTCTTCCAACCAGTGAGCCACCTGGTCTTTAGATAGCCATCCCCTCTCCTTGAGCATCATGAGCGACATCATGATCCTGTAAAGACCAGCATCGAAGGCCTTCTCTTGCCCGTCATCATTGAAGGACAGATAAGAGGTAGGACTTTGAAGATAAACAGCATCCCAGTCCTTCTTGAGCTTCGAATCATCTTCCTCCCAGTTGTCTCCTTTTTCAAAGTCCATCCCCTCCGGAACCTGATATTGCAGGTTGGCACCAGCCTTGAAACTCCCATAGGCCGTTACCAGCATGACCTTGGAAAGACTACCATCACTCAATTTCTTCAGAACCTTGTCTTCCACCTCCTTCAAGTTGTTGGACATGAACAGATGATCATTCAACCAATCCGGCAAGCTTTCCTCAAAATCATCCTCCTTCATCTTCTGCTTGTAGGATCCATCAATAAGACAAGCTATGACGTTCATCTCCCTCTTGTAAGTATGAGCTGCTCTATTCTGGAAAAAGAGCATACTGTGAATGTCATCATGCACATAGAACCAGTGAAAGGCCTCTATAAACTGAAAGATACGATAAAAAACATAGGTAGGATCATCATCCACAGATGCCTGCCCGAAGATATCCTTTCTAGTCAGCTTGAACCATTTGTCCACCAATCCTTCCTTTACCGCATCCTCACAAAACAGCTGCTTATATTTCTCTGGCAAAAACACATGGGTCTTACGCTTCTCCTTGTATTCAAAATGTTCCAGTGGTTCAACCTGTACCTGATGACGGCAAGGATAAGTAGCTTCAACAAGCTCCTCGAACTTCCTGCTATCTTCATTACTCAAAGAATGAACCCTTCTGCCCAAGGCCGACCTCAGATACTCAATATCAAAATTGCTAATGACGGATTCGCTTGAAGCCGTGGCAGAGCAGAGTACCACCGCCACCTTATCAGAAGCCACCAAGTCATAGAGGATTTTCTCGGGGGTATTGGCAATCTCCCTGCAAGAGAGTCTCACACGATGAAGACTGTCTCTTTCATCAAGCTCCTCCTGATATAGCTGACAACCCTGCATATAGAAAGTATCATCTTGCACCTTATACTTCTTGCCACCGATCTTGACAGTAAGGTTCTTGCGGTTGGTGTAATAATCCAGGAGCTGCTGCTCAAAGAACTTCTCTGAAACCGTCTCAAAACGGGACATGAGCGTATGTATTTCACCCTCCACCGTAGGCCAACCCAGATATTGATCCTTGTCATCAGTATCTTTTCTGAAGGCATCCTGCCTGTTCTGGAGACTCTCCTGAATCCGTTCTCTAAGATTCTTCTTCACAGCCACGGTATTGCTTTCCGATAGCTGTAAGAACTTATCCAGTGGAATCACCTTTTCATACTCCCCAGACAACTCTTCTTCATTATCGGCATGCGCCAACAGGAAATTCTTTTCCCCTGCCTGATAACAGATGAAAGAACGAGAAGGAGTATCACCCCCGCAAATATTCAACTTAAAGGCAGGCCCCGCAAAAAACACACCACGTCGATAACTACCATAATCCTCAGTATCAGCCAAGAAGATATTCTTATGAGGCAGAATATTACCCATCTTTGCCTTCCAATTATCCAGGCATATTTTCTGAGCCTTCTCCAAGCTTCCTTTCAAAAGACCACCATCATATCTATCAGAAACAGTATCTTTGCCAGACAATAAGTCCAAATACTGCAAATAACCCTGGTAACCCTTGCCATACTTATTGAATCCGGCAGACTTCCTGCAAGCCTGCTCAATGATGACATCACGCATGGCAACAGCAGCCTGATCAGACTCATCAAACAGCATTAAAGTCTTTTTGTTGCAGAAATCCTTGATTCCAATACCCTCGGACAAAATAGGATCGATGCCATACATGGCCTTATGTACTGTCATCAGCAATACTTTCTTGCCTGCATAACTAACCTGCGGATATACTTTCTCCAAGGAAGAGAAACGACTCAGTATGGTCCTGACACCCACCTTCTTCACCTGACCCGTAAACAGCAAATGCTTCTTGTAGGCGGCGAAGAAATCTCTGACAGCATATCTCAATCGGCTCTCCTCCTTCTGAATTTGCTCCAGCACAGAAGCATTCTCAGTGTCATCTTCAAGGATTTTCACCAAAGCACGGATGGAACGAGCATACTTCTCAACCTGAAGCCTCTTGGATTCCAACACAGTTACAACAAGCTTCTTCCTTTTCTGTTCACCAATCTGATAATCCATCTGGTCAAGCAATTCCTGAAGACTGCTTGACTTTACAGCTTTCAAGATAACCTCTAGGTTGTTTTCTATAACAAGCTTCTCATCACTCTTAAGCCCCCCTTCCTGATCAATGAACTTCTCAATCTCGCGGTTCATACCCTCAATAAGCTTGTTCTGAACACACAGGATGATGATGCGTTCAAAATGCTTGGGATAAAACTCACAGGTAAGCTTGCCTATGGTATATGACTTTCCCCCACCTGTGGCCAAATCACAGATGTAAAGTCCAGGATGAACATACTGCTTGAATATGTTCTCCACATGACTGCTTAATTCTTGCTTTTTATCTGCCATAATAATAAAAATTAAATTTGCTCACAAAATTACGATATTTCTGTGCAGCCTATCTGCGCAGAAACCTGTGGCAGTACATCCCATTGCAGTAACCTT
>OIYG01001932.1_pt1 | contig 14347 bp, 12 predicted proteins | sample 1587861 | NCBI WGS metagenome assembly OIYG01 (sample SAMN03283272) | human gut metagenome | biome: human-associated habitat; material: feces | host: Homo sapiens | place: Peru | collected 2012 | reverse complement strand
TTATAATCTCATCTATACCCTTTAGCCAATCATAAGATATGCAAGATAAAACACATGCCATTGCTTCAACTAATGCATTTGCATACCCCTCAAATCGTGATGCCATGACATAAATAGAGGCTTTATTCAATTTTTTTACTACATCTTTTGTAGCGGAACTAATAATACTTGATCATTTAAATTTAAAGCATTAATTAAATTTTCCATTTTAGGTTTGTAATAGCCATCCCCTACAATTTTTAGTTTCCAATCAGGATGTTTTTCACTTACTACATTAAATGCCCAAATTAAATAATCGTATCCCTTATGTGTATCATATCTTCCAATTGATATTACATTTTTAGTATTAACATTGTTTATTACTTTAGGTGTAATACCAAGTGAATTATATACATCTAATAATATTAAATGATTATCAGTACCACCAGATACAATAGTCATACCTTTATCAATTAAATAATCAGATAAAGCTTTAATATTTTTAAGTACTTGCTCTTGATAAGTTACAAATGATGGCTGTAATGCTTCATAGAAACATTGTGCTTTAGCAGCAATTACATGCATAAGTGGTCCACCTTGAATACCAGGGAAAATAGTTTTATTTATTTTCTTTATAATCTCTTCATTATTAGTAAGAATAATACCTCCTCTTGGGCCTCTTAAAGTCTTATGAGTAGTAGAAGTAACTACGTCAGCATACAAAACGGGATTCATATGAAGATGGGCTGCGACTAAACCGGCAATATGAGCCATATCTACAAATAAATAAGCATTAACTTCGTCTGCTATTTCTCTAAATTTTTTAAAATCAATACTTCTAGAGTAGGCACTAGCTCCCGCTATTATCATTTTAGGCTTTGTTTTTAAAGCAATTTCTCTAATGTTATCATAATCTAAATAACCAGTATCAGGATCTACTTTATAATCAACAATATTATAATCTGTACCACTAAAATTAAGAGGATGACCATGAGTTAAATGACCTCCATCAGATAAATTCATACCCATAACAGTATCACCATGACTAAGTAATGCTCTATATACAGCCATATTTGCTGAACTACCACTATGAGGTTGTACATTGGCATATTTACATTCAAATAACTTGCATACATATTTAATAGCTAAATTTTCAACTATATCAACATTCTCACATCCACCATAATATCTTTTACCTGGATATCCTTCAGCATATTTATTAGTGAAAACACTACCTTGTAATTCTAATATATCTTTAGATACATAGTTCTCACTAGCAATAAGTTCTATGTTATTATTTTGTCTTTTTTCTTCCTTTAATAAAGCTTCTTTTATTAATTTATCCATTTATATCAACTCTCTTTCTTCTTTTATATTATAACTTATTTATAAATTAAAGTAAATAAGTATTTTTAATTAAAGATATTTTGGTGAAAAGTTAAAAATTAAGATTTTTCTTTTAAAAAATATGTAAAATAGGTAAAAGTATGTTAAAATAGTTAATAGAGTTGTTATAGGAGTGATTAAAATGATAAATTCTAAAGTTACAAATATTAATAACATACGTAAAAAGACTATTCCATATATGTTGTCATGGATTATCTTTTATTCATGGTTAGTTATGTTTTTTACTTGGTGGATTAATAATTTTAAAAATAATTATATATTTGATGAAAATATAATATCTATTTTATCATGCTTGTTATTATTAATAATACCTATAATATCGTATTTAACAACACCAGATAAATTTAAAAAGTATTTTAAAGTAGGAGGAATAGGAAGTCTAATTATTATAGTATCTTACTATATATTTAATACTATTCAAACTACTAGTATAATAAAAAATATTATATATATACTACCATTATTCATTGGACTTACTTATGCTGGGTTATTACAAAGTTATATATACATTATGAATAATACAGAAAAGTTTTTTACTATAATTTTTGGAAATTTTCTTCTTATGATTTTATCTATTTTAAATTATTATAATATCATAAATATTAATAATAATTATATATTTTTTATAATAATGTTAATGTCATCGTTATTACTTATGATAAAATTTAATATTAAAGATTATAAAGATGAAGAAGAAAAGTATTCTATCAATACTCCTAAAACATCAAAAATATTATATATATCATTATTAATTAATTGTATATTTTTAGTATTTTGTAGAGGGGTAGGAAGAGCATTTGTATTACTTGCTAATGATATGTATACATTCAACTTAGAAATATATTACTATTTAGGTGGATTAGTTGGATGTATAATATTAATTATTTTATATAGGAATTTTGAAAAATGTAATATTTTAATTTGGAATATAGTGTCTGGTTCATTTATTTTTGCCGCTATTCTATATATGTATCCAGCAACAGAATTTATAAAAGATATGTATGCATTTATATTAGGAACAGGTATATTGATGGGAATATGTAGTATGTATTATACTCTTGGAGTAATTAGTAAAAAATATTGGGATTTTACGTATACAAGATTTAATATTTTAACAATCGATATCTTAGGATGCGGTTTAGGAACCTTTTTAGGTAATTATATATATAGTGCTGGTAGTAATACATTTAATATGATAATATTAACTATTTCTGTTATTATGATGATAATATTACTTATTATTTCACCAATTTTATTAATTACCTATTTTAATGATAAATGGGATGAAGATTCAACAAAAGCAATAATTGATAATTATAACATTAGAAAGTTTAGTAAATATAATTTTACATCAAAAGAAATAGAAGTATGTAATTATATGCTTCAAAGTTTAACTGTTAGACAAATAGCCGCTAATATGAATATTAGTGAAAATACTGTTAAGTTTCATAAAAAACAAATATTCAAAAAATTAAATATAAATTCTAAAGAAGAATTTAATAATATTTTAAACAATGGATAACCTACCTATAGGGTAGAATAAGAACCTACCCCTATAGGTAGGTTGTTTTTTGCATAAAATGGATATAAAATTAAAACGTAAAATTAACATAGAGGAACATATCATATATATGCTTTTTTCAAATAATGAAGGTGTCAAAAAAGAAAATAATAAAATAAAAAAAGATAGGAGAAATAAATATGGAAAAAAATAGAACAGGACAAATAATGACAATAATAGCATTAATAGTAGGAATAATAGGAATATCAATAGGCTTTGCTGCCTTTTCAAGTGCACTTAATATTCAAGCAAGTGCTAATGTAAAACCAGATAGTAATACAATGAATGTAGATTTTTCTAGTTCAATGGCAGCAGTAGAAATAAATGATATTATCCCAACAACTACACCAGAAGTAGGAATAGAAAGCACTGCTGCTAAAATAGATAATACAGCAGATCCTACAATTAAAAATTTAAGTGCTACATTTACTGAACCAGGACAAAAAGCAGTATATGAATTTTATGCATTTAATATTGGTGAATTAAAAGCTTTTTTAAAAAGTATAGTATATGAAAATGTAACTGGTGAAACTAGTAATAAAATATGCACAGCTGTACAAGGTGGAAATACCGCTACTGAAACATTAGTACAAAAAGCCTGTGAAAAAATATCAGTCACAGTAGCAGTAGGAGACTCTGTTTCAACTACTAGTGGTATAGCATCCATTTCTGATCATGCATTAGAAAAAAAGACTAGTGAAAAAATAACAGTTACTTTAGAATATGCAGCTGATGCTGAAAGAACTGACGGTGATTTTACTGTTTCGTTTGGTAATATTATTTTAAATTATAGTTCTGCCAATTAAAAAATGGCATGGTAAAATAACCGTGTCAATTTAAGATAGGAGAATAAAATGAAAAAAAGTTATATTAAAATAATAATTTTGCTTTTAATTTTTAGTATATTATTTATTTTAAATATTTTTACTTTTAAAATATTAGATCAAATAAAATTAGATATTATATTATTACTAATATTTGTATTAACATATATAACATTAGGTTTTGAAAAAGATAGACATCGTTATACTAAAGATGTAATTCTAGAAATAACAATAATTTTAATATTCTTTTTTATATTATACTATTTATTTGGTATATTAGTAGGATTTGCACAAAATGCTAATTATTATACATATAAATCATTAATAAATATTATTCTTCCAATTATAATATTTATACTAATAAAAGAAGTTTTAAGATATCAATTATTAACTAAGGCTAGTGAATCTAAAATAATAACAATATTAATATGTATATTTTTTATAATAATAGACAATGTTATAGCTTTTTCTATACATAATATCAATATTAATAAAGAAACCTTTTTGTTAATATCCTTAATATTTTTACCTTCTATAACTGAAAATATTCTATGTACTTATTTAAGTCTAAAATTTGGATATAAACCATGTATCTTTTATTTATTAATTATAAATATATATAAATATTTAGCCCCTATAATTCCTAACCCCAACGAATATTTATATTCAATAATATTTCTTATTTTACCATTATTAATATTTAAAAAAATAAAACAATTAACTGAAATGGAACAAAATGAATTAAACTTATTAACCAAAAGCAAATCAAGGAAATTAGAACTTATAATAATTGTTCCACTAGTGTTAATAGTAACTTCTATGGTATATGTAATATCAGGTTATTTTAGATACTATATGGTAGCAGTAGCTAGTGGTTCTATGGAACCAAAGCTTTCAAAAGGAGATGTAGTTATTATAGATAAAAAATTTGATAAATGTAATAAAGGAGATATTATTGCTTATTATTATGAAAAAAAGATAATAATTCATAGGGTATATAAAATAATAAAAGCAGATGATGAATATTTTATATATACTAAAGGAGATGCTAATAATAATTATGATAATTATAAAATAACAAATGATATGATAGTAGGTATAGTAAAATTTAAAATACCATTAGTAGGCTATCCTACAGTTTTACTTAATGAGAGGTGGTAATAAATAATGAAAAGAAAAAATAAGAAAAATACTAAAAAAATTTATATTCCATTTTTTGGTAGAATTATTTTTTGTACATTATTTTTTGTTGTATTACTTTTAATAGGAATAGAATTCATAATCAATTCTTTAAAAATAGAACATAAAGAACAATTATATTTAAAGGAAACAGGTAATGTTACATATTCGGTATGTCTTATGAAGAATGACTTTTTTGAAGAAGAATGTTTAAATCCAAACATGACATATATTGCTAGTTTAATTAAAAATATTTCTTTAAATTTTAATTATCAACTTACAACTAATAAAAATGATTTAATAAAAAACATGGATTATGAAATACTTGCAAAGATAATAATAAAAAATAATGAAACATCTGCTAAATATTTTGAAAAAGAATATATCTTACAAGAAAAGACTAATACGGATATAACAAAAGAAGATAGTACTTATACTTTAAATAAAAAAGTAAATATAGATTATGAATATTATAATAATGTTGCTAATAAATTTAAAGCACAATATGGAGTTGATTTTGAAAGTCACTTAGAGGTATCATTAAATATTTATAACGATACTAATGCTTATTATAATATACCAAATTCTGGAAGGGTAATAGTTCAAATACCATTATCACAAAAAGCTATAGAAATTAAACTAGATACTCAAGAAATAAATAAAACTCAAAATAAAACATTAACAACAAAAAATTTTAATGTAGAAAATTGGTTACGTTTAATATTAGGTATAATATTAATATTATTTTCATTTTATTTTATATCATCATTATTTTATTTAATTCGTACTTGTAAAACAAAAAATAATCCATATGATAAATATATAAAAAAGATTTTAAAAGAATATGATCGTTTAATAGTGGAAACTTCTACATTTCCAACATTAGAAAATTACAATATATTAAAAATAAATAATTTTAATGAATTAATTGATGTTAGAGATAATCTAAGATTACCAATAATGTATTATGAAGTAATTAAGCATGAAAAAGCTCATTTTTATATTCTTCATGAAAATAATTTATATTTATATACTTTAAAAAATGTAGATATAAAAAAGAAAAAATAATAATATATCAATTAGGAATACTTTTTATTTGGAGGTAAATATATGAAATTAAGAAAGAAAAAAATATTAACAAAAAAGAATAATTATATTTATCTATATATCTGTATTTTTATATTAATTTTATTTTTAAGTGTTGGCTTTTCAGCCTATAATAACAAGCTATCTATAGATAATATTAGTTCTATAGTTAGAGTAGATAAAGATATTCGAGTAACTAATGTTAATATTAATGAGGTAAATTTCGCTAGTGGTTATTATGAAGATTATAATGTTACAAGTATTTCTGGAGATGTAAAATTAGATAATAAGGATTCATATATTATATATGAAGTAACTATTTATAATTTAGGTAATGTTCCGATGGGAATAAGTAGTTCATCTATAAATAATGATAATTTAAAATATGAATTTATTGATTATAATTTAAAAGAAGCACTTTGTGAAAACGATAAATGTACATTAGGAATAAAGAAAAAAATTAAAATTAAAATATCATATAAAGAAGATGCTAATATTAATGAAGCAACAAACCATTTTATTTTAAGTTTTAATTTTGGTAGAATCTTTAATATTACATATTTTAATATACCAAATAGTAATAATTTTCCATCAAAAATAATAGAAGGAGATAATTTAGATATAAATATCATCAATAATACTGATTATTTTTTGAAAGTATATATGAGTAATCGATTATTAACAGAAGGTACTGATTATCAATATATTAATAATAATTTAGTAGTAACAAATATTAATGGTGATATAAAAATATATTTTAAAATGCCAATATGTCAAAGGGCAACAGTTCTTCATACTGAAGAATGTAGTGGAAGATATTGTGCTGCATTAGGTTATACTGCTGATGGAAGTCAGAAAACGAATTTGATTACTTATGGCTCTTTAGGAACTGAAGGTGTATTAGCTTCTGGGGATGCTTTTGACTGTGATGTTAATGGTGATGGGGTATATGATTCTACTACTGAAAGATTTTATTATGTAACTGATATGGATGAAAATAATAATATTGCTATATTGATTTATTATAATAATGTTAGTGGTGGTATTCCTAATAATAAAGCTTTTTATGCTTATGATAGTTCAAATGAAAATTGGTATGGACCAAGGACTGCGGTTATGGAACTTCCAACAAAAAGCATGTGGAAGAATGTTTCGTTATCAAATTCAGAAAGAAAATTAACGAATGAATATGGAACAAATAACACAAAAGATGGTCATACCTTTCCTAGTACTTTTAGCTACTCAGAATATGCTGCTCGTTTACTGACTTTTCAAGAATTAAAAAAAGCTCTTAATATTTATATTCCAACATGGCAAAATGGTGAATTAAATAATCATCTTTATTTTGTAGAAAATACAAATTTTGCTATAGGAAAAACATCAAGTTTTGATGGATATTGGTTAGAAAATCCTCGATATAGTCTATCAGCATATGCTTGGTTTATTTATACGGAAGGAAGACGTGTACATAGTGCTGAAGTAAAAAGAACTGATGTTTTTGGAGTAAGACCAGTAATAGAAGTATCAAAAAATGATATTTCGTATTAAATATTATATAATAAAAAGAATTGACATTTATATACTAATATATTACACTAAATATAGAAAGATATGAGTAAAAAGAAACTTATAGTATTAATTAGTTTATTAATAGATACTTGGATTAATACTGATAGTACTCCTAAAGGGGCTAAATATAATTAAGAAGGTGAATGTTATGTTGATAAAATTATTTACTTGGCCATTTAAATTAATTGGTTATACTTTTAAATTTATGTTTCAGATAATTTTTTGGCCGTTTATGTTTTTAATTAATTTAATTAATAGTACTAGTAATAAATAATTAGATTTAATTCTAATTGTTTTTTTGTTAACTATTAGTTAATATAATTGATTTGGCAAGGTAAAAGTTGATGTTTAAGGCTCATAATATTATAGTGATATTATATTATGTTAAATTAAAAAATAATATATGTAAAAAAATTAGTAAAATAATATTATTAGTAATTGACAATGTTAATAATATTTTATAAAATCAAATTAGACATATGTTATGTAGGAAAGAGGTAGTAAAATGAAAAGAAATTATATTTTAGGTTTAGATATTGGAATATCATCTGTTGGTTGGGGGTTGTTAGAATTAGATGATAATAATAATCCTTATAAAATAATAGATGTTGGAAGTAGAATATTTACTCCTGGTGAAGTTGAAAAGACAGGTGATAGTAGAGCAAAAGAAAGAAGAGAAAAAAGGGGAGCAAGAAGAATTGCGAGAAGAAGAGAATTTAGATTAGATAGAGTAAAAAATTTATTATATGAAAATGGATATTTAAAAGGTAATATTAATAGTAATATAGTTTCTGAAAAGAATGAAGAATTATCCATAATTTTTAACAACATGATTAACAACTATTATAATGGGAAAAATACCAATCCATATATATTAAAAGTTGAAGCTTTAGATAGAAAACTAACTGATGAAGAGCTATCAATAATATTAGTACATTATGCTAAAAAAAGAGGATATAAGTCAAATAGAGAAGAAGCATCAGACAAAGAATCAGGTAAAGTATTAACCGCTATTAAAGAAAATGAAAAGATAATGAAAGATAATAATTATCGTACTATATCAGAAATGTATATAAAAGATGATAAATTTAAAAATAAAATTAAAAATAGTCCAAATGATTATAAAATATCAGTAACAAATGAAATGTATTTAGAAGAAATAAATAAAGTATTAGATAGTCAAATAAAATTTGGTTTGATTACTGATGATTTTAAAAATCAATATTTAGAAATATATAATTCTAGAAGAAGTTATGCTAAAGGGCCAGGAGGAAATTCTCCATATGGTGGAGATTTAATAGAGAGAATGACTGGTAAATGTAACTTTGATGGTAATCCAAGGGCACCAAAGAGAGCATTTTCTTCAGAAATATATGTAGCATTAACTAAATTAGTTAATTTAAAATATAAAGTAAATGATGGTGAATATATAAAACTATCAGAAAAGGAAATTAAAAACATAATAGAAAAAGCAAAAGAAAAAAAGAGTATATCATATAAAGATTTAACAAAAATGATTGGAAATAATATTGACTTTAAAGATTTAACATTACCAAAAAAAGAATTTGGAAAAGTAATAGAAGAATTAAAGAAAAAACTAAATGTCAAAAAAGAAACAAAAATACTTATTAGTGAATTATCTGAAAAAGATAAAGAACTATATAATAAATTATACAATGATAAATTGCTTAGTAAAACATTAATTGAATTAAAAGGTTATCATGTACTAAAAGATAGTATAATAAAAGCTTATAGTAAAGATATTTGGGATGAAGTAAAAGATAATATGTATTTATTGGATGAACTTGCTTTATATTGTACTAATTATAAAGTTAATGAAGATATACTTAATAAAATAAAAGAATCAGAAAATATAGATAATATATTTAATGATATTCATTTTGTGGAATTATTACCTAATTTTAAAGATCATTTAATGTTGTCTACTGAATTAATAAGAAATCTAATTCCTATAATGTATGAAGGAAATACATACGATAAGGCTATGAATATATTGGGATATAATCATTCTGATATAAATGGTGATAAAGAGAAAAAAGATTTATTAGTACCTATTTGTGTTGATGACAATATAACAAATCAAAGAGTTATTAGATCACTTACTCAAACTAGAAAAGTAATTAATTCAATTATTAAGAAATATGGAATGCCTAAAATAATTAATATAGAAACTGCTAGGGAACTTGCTAAGTCAAGGCAAGAAAGAAATGAAATAGCAAAAAACAATGTAGAAAAGCAAGCTGAAAATGAAAAAATTAAAAATCAATTGGTAGAATTAGGATTGTTTGTTAGTACTGATAAGATATCAAGTACTGATTTGTTAAAATATAAGTTATGGAAAGAGCAAAATGAGTTTTGTGGTTATAGTATGAAAAAAATATCTATAGAAGATTTATTTGGAAATAATATTGTACAAATAGATCATATATTACCATATTCTAGGACTTATAATGATAATTATTTAAATAAAACATTAGTATATACTAAAGAAAATCAAGAAAAAGGAAATAGAACACCATATGAATGGTTTGGTAAAACTGATAAATGGGATGAATATGAAACATATATTAATAATTTAACTATATCACAGAAAAAGAAAGATAATTATTTATTAAAAAAATTGGATTTTGATACTGAAAGAGAAATGAGAAGTCAAAATCTTAATGATACTAAATATATAAGTAAGGAATTATCTTCATTAATTAAAGCATATTTAAATGTAGAAAAAGTTAATATGTATCCAGGTACTATTACTGCTAAATTAAGGGCAAGATGGGGATTTAATAGACTTACACATAGTTATATATCTTCAAATTATATTTTGCCTAAAAATATGAAAGTAGATATTAATAAAGATCGTGATAATCATTTACATCATGCTATGGATGCCTTGGTAATTGCTTCAATTACACCATCATTACAACAGAAAATAACATTATATGAAAAATTTAGTAGATATATAGATGGATTAACAGAATTGCAAATTAAAAATATTCCTTATATAAAGATAGAAGACTCTGAGGGTCAATATTATAATGATGAAACAGGCGTTGTAGAAACCATTGATATAAGAGAATATATTAAACAGCAATTAACAGAAAATAATATATATTATAATAGACATAACATTAGTAAGTTAGAATTTCCACTTCCATATGAGAATTTTGATAAAGAAGCAAAGTTAAGAGTATATGAACAAGATTTAGATACATTAAAATGGAATTTAAAATCATATAACACTTACACCCAAAAAGATATAGATAATGTTCATATATTAATACCTTCAATTGCTAAAGCAAAAGTTTCAGGAAAAATGCATGAAGAGACATATTATGGAATAAAAGAAATAGGTAAAGATGAAGATAAAAAAGTATATAAGACATTAAGAACTCCTATTGAAAAAGTAAAAAGAAAAGATTTAGAAAATATTCCAGATAGACTTGGAGGATCTAAAGATATATATGAAACCTTAGTAGAATGGTTTGGAGATTATGAAGTAGGGGAAGAAGTACTTAAAGCTAATGGGAATAAGTATCCTGTATCTAAAAGTGATAAAGAACATAAAGAGATTAAAAAATTGAAACTATATAGTGAATATAAAAATACTGGTCATATGATTAATAAAAGTAATGTAGAAAAAGGTGGAATATATCGAATTGATGTATTTAAATCAAAAGATAAAGAAGATGATAAGTTATACTTTGCTGCTTATGATATATTGGAAATAAAGAAAATTAATACACTAAAAGAAAAGAATAGAGTAGATGATAATTTTAATATTAAATTAGATTATGGTCAAGGTAAAAATAGTAAAATCATGTCTTACACTGATATTATAAATAATTATGATCTATATATTACTCTAAATAAAAATGATTTGATTAAAATTACTACTAATGATGGTAAAGAAAGTATTGCCTATGTAGTTGGTTGCACTAGTGGTATGTTTGAGGTTAAAAGTAAATTAGGTGATGGATATGATATCATTGTTAATGATTTTAATGATAATAATATATTTAGAAAGCAAAGATCACAATATTATATTACAGTATCTACAATTAAAGAGATTAAAAAGTTATCAATTAGTGTACTAGGAGAGATAAGTGGGCTATAGACAAGTAATAATTAAGAAGAGTGAAAAGTTACACTTTAAAGATAATCAATTAATAATTGATAAAGATGAAAATAGTACTAAGGTGCCACTTGAAGATATAAGTTATATATTAATTGAAGATTCATCTACTATTCTTACTACTAGGTTACTTGCTGAACTAGGGAAAAATGCTATATCATTAATAGTATGCGATGAAAAATTTGAACCAACTTCAATAATGTATCCATATAATTATCATTTTAAACAATTAGATGTGTTTTCACATCAATTAGAAATAGATGATAGTATTAAAAATGAATTTTGGAATCAAATAGTTAAAAGAAAAATAGAAAACAGTATTAGAGTATTGGAAATGACTTCAAAAGAAGAGTTTCCAATCTCTAAATTAACTGAATATATAAATGAAATAACAGATGGTGATAGTAAAAATAGAGAAGGGTTAGCAGCTAAAATGTATTTTCGTAGTCTATTTGGAAGTGATTTTATAAGATTTTATGATGATAATGTTAATGCAGCATTAAATTATGGTTATACTATTATAGCAAGTGCAATTATAAGAAATTTAGCTGTATATGGATTAAATACTTATTTAGGAATACATCATAGTTCTAAAATAAATAATTTTAATTTGGCATATGATTTTTTAGAACCATATCGATCTGTAGTAGATAAATTTGTTTATGATAATAAAGATGATATAGTATTACCATTGTCTTTTGAATTTAGAAAGAAGTTAATAAATTTATTAAACGAAGAAGTAATACATCAAAATAAAAAATATACTATTGAATACAGTATAGGATTATTAATAAAAAGCTATATAAAATCTTTTTCTACTGGTGAAATTAAATTGGATTTACCAAGTATTATATATGAATAATAGGTTTATGAGAGTAATAGTTATGTTTGATTTACCAGTAATTACAGAAAAAGAAAGAAAAATAGCTACTAAATTTAGGAAATATTTATTAGATGATGGTTTTATAATGATGCAGTATTCTGTTTATTCTAGAATATGTAAGAACAATGATGACTTAAATAAACATATTAATAGGTTAAAAATAAATGCTCCAAAGACAGGAAATATTAGATTACTTCAAGTTACTGAAAATCAATATAATAATATAATAATGTTTTCAGGTACAAAAAAAGTAGAAGAAGATATATCTATAGAAAGTTTATTAGTATTTGAATAATAGAAAAACAGGTATAAACCTGTTTTTGTGATCTTTAAGGTTAGATCAAACCTAAGGCATTATGCCTTATTACAGAAACCTGTAAACTTTTAGTAATGTATGTCCTATCTTTCAGGACAATTTAATTATATCGTATTTTTACCTCTTAGTCAATAAGTTTATCAGATATTTCTAAAAAAAGATTTTGAAGTTCTTTATTATCACAAATAATATATTCACAAGTAATATTTTTGGGTTTATTTAAAATAACTTTAATACTATCAGAATTTAATATTTTACTAATTAGAGTAGGGTATTTATTAATAATATTATCTTTTATCTTAGATATTTCTTCATTTGTAATTAATGATTCATTATTAATATAAAAATCATTAAATGTTATATTAACATTATTTTTATTATATTCATTTCTTAGTAAATATGTTTTGATTGCTTCATCAATGATATTAAAATTAATTATTTTATCAGATACTTTATATATATTATATTTTTCTATATTAAGATATTCAAATATATTATTACAACTACTTAATATGAAATGACAATTATCATTTGATAAATTATCAATTGTATTTAATAAATTAATAATTTCATTAGTGTTTAAATACACATCAAAATTATTAATAATAATTATAGTTGGTTTATCATCTAATTTTTTTATGTCTAAAAAATATAATTGATATAATAATTTTCTTTTCATAGATTTAGATATGCTACTATCATTAAGTAAAATATTATCAATATAAATATTAGTAAATTTATCTATAATTGAATTAACATCAGGTATTTCTATTCGAAAGGATATATTATTATCACTTTTTTTATTTATTTTTCTATCTAATAAATTATTAACTTTTTCATCTATTACATCAAATATTTCATTAGTATATTTAAGTATTTTATCTTCATTTATTTTATTTGTAACATCATTATAAATTAATTGTTTTAAAGTATTACTTTTAGTAAATTTAAATTCATTGGTAAAGTCATTTTCTTCATTAATACTTATAATATTAAAATCTTTACTATTATAAGTATTTCCATTAATTAATATATTTTTACTTTTGCCAAGTAAACAATCATTAATATTATTAATTACTTTATTTTTATAACTACTATTTTTACCAAAGAAAATTATATTTTTATCTAAATTTAATATATTTGGTATATTATCTATATCTATAACTATTTCCATATTCTTACCTCAATATTATTGTATCAAAAATACTTAAAATAATCTATATTTATCAAAATATTATTTTAATATTGTATATTTTTCTTATAAATGATATAATTAATTTGAGGTTACAGGACCCTGTTAATTTTTAGTAATGTATGACTGTTAGTACTATAAGAGGCGTTAACTATACGTTACAGGACCCTGTTAATTTTTAGTAATGTATGACGTAAG
>OIYG01001931.1_pt1 | contig 14356 bp, 8 predicted proteins | sample 1587861 | NCBI WGS metagenome assembly OIYG01 (sample SAMN03283272) | human gut metagenome | biome: human-associated habitat; material: feces | host: Homo sapiens | place: Peru | collected 2012 | reverse complement strand
GTATTACCGCTTGGTCTCTTAAAGGATTTTACTGTTTATTTTTCAATGTACTTTTGTTGTTCCTCGTTGGAACTTTCTTAGTATACCATCCGTAAGAAACTTTGTCAACACTTTTTTTGATTTTTTTAAAACTTTTTTAAAAAATTATTAAAATGCTGCATTTTTATGTTTAAAGACACACATAAGTTAAATGTGTGCCTTTATAATTTTTATAAATTGTTTTATTCTTTATATGAAATCATATTTATTTGTTCACCATATAAATATTCAATTCTTTTTTGTATTTGATATAACAAATTCTTTAGTTCTTCTGATGTTTTATTGTTAAGTATAGCTGCATTGTTATCTGTTATTTTTTCTATATTAATATCTTCTTTTATTTGTATTTCATTATCCATACTAATTTGAGTTTTAGAAGAATCTTCATTGTTAACTGTTATTATAGCATTTTGTGTTATATCTTCTGTATTATAGTTATTAATTTGATATTGTAACATAGCTTTGGTATTTTTTTCATTATAACTTTCATCTAATTCTATTAGTTCTAATGCTATAGTTATTGAATTATTATTGTAACCAAGTCCAATTACTATTTTATTGTTTTTTTCATTTTCTTTAGTTATAATTGTAATTTTGTTTTTATCTGATAAATCAACGCTTATGTTATACACTTTTTTTGTGTTTGATTCTATTTGATTATTAATTGTAGTTTGTGTATCTACTTCTTCATACAAGGTTGTTGTCAAATCTATTTTTATAGTATCTTTGTTATTTTCCGTAACTGCTAATTTAAAAAATCCTTTTTCTTCTGAATAGTTTCCGTTTGTAATTTCATCGATATTTTCTTGTATTGATGTTTTCATAGAATCTATATTAAACTCGAAACCTATTTTTTTCATCTTATCTATTATTAAATTTAGTACTTTATCATCATTTTTCACTTGTTCTAATATTGCTTTTTCTATTTCTTTGCTTTGTTTTTCACTTAAAGATAGTTCCAATGTTATCGTTCCATTAGAATTCTTGATTTTATTAAAATTGTTTTTATTTATTTTTTCTTTGATTATATTAGTGTAGTTATTTTTAATTTCATTAAAAGTAGCATCATCTATTTTTAAAACTTCGTCTACAGACTCGTTAGGTAATCGTTCTGGTATTTTGCTTACATCCTCAATTCCAATTTTTGATGCAAATTCTTTTAAATTTGTGTTTTCTAATGCCAAATATTTATTTACAACATTATCAGCTTTTATTGCATAAATATTATTATCTTTCAAATATCTAAGTGTAGCTATATTTTGATTAGATGATGATAAAGTAATATCTGCATATGTTTGTTTTAAATTCTGATTTTGTAATATATTATATTTAGTTGCAAAAATTTCTTGTATATTTGCAACATTTGTTGATGTATCATTTTGTGTAACTGAGCAATTAATATTTCCACTTGACGAATAGTTACTATTTTTTATCTTATCTGACATAGTTTTATATCTTTGAGAAACATCAGTGTTTATAAAATTCACTTTAGATAGATATTTATAAAATAATACTTCGTCGCTTTTTAAAAAGTCAGTTTTTAAATACATTATTCCTGCTATTATTCCTAAAATAATTAGTATAACAATTATAACTATTATAAATATTTTATTTTTCTTCATATTTCCTCCTTATTCCAGAAATATTATATATTTAATACAAATTTTTTTCAATATGTTTTTATTCTATTTGCCATATTCCATTTACTTGATTTTCTATTTTAGTAGTGGCACTAAGTGTAACTATTGGTCTAAACGCAAGTTTTGCATTATTAGTAGTTCCACTTGATCTATAAAGCATATTGTGATATATCCTACCATTATCATTTATTATTCTAGCATAAAAGAATGCATAACTAGTATCTGCAAATGTGCACGTTGACGCAAGCCATTGCTTTATGTTTTTACTTTCTGTTCCTTTTAGTAGCATATTTACAATTTCATTGTCTTTTATTTTATCTGATAATGTATAATAATAACAGCTATAAGTTACTTCTCTTGTTCCAGGATTGCTAGCACTTATCTCATTGTTATCTCCAGGAACACGAAATTTTTGATATCCAGCAGTTGTTATATTGCTCCAGCTCTTTCCATTATCTTTTGAACTTTGCATATATCTTGTTCCTGATACTTCATCAGTTGTAGGAAATCTGTATCTCCATACATTTCCATAATTACTATCTAAAGCTTTCTTCTTTTCGTCTGTTGTTATATCTGCAATTTCATTTATATCATCAACATTAATATTTCTTGCTGATTCAGCCTTTTCACCTTTTCCATATAATTGATTTGATAGTTCGTTTAAAATGTTTTCCGCATTCAAATAGCCTTTTTCACCTTTTAAAAATACTGTTGAAGTTGTAGGTTTTTCACTTATCAACTCTAATTGTCCTCTTTCGTTTACACCAATTACTCTCCAATTTAAATTTTCTGTTGTTAATACTTGTGTGTCTGCTTTAGATTCGCCTCCATTTATTGTATAATCTATAGAATAATTTTTTTCTCCACTTGAAAGTTCATCATAAGCCACATAATCTCCCATCTGTAAAATAACATTTCCATTTGTTATCTCATTATTATTCTTAGTCCATTTTATACCTTCATCTTCATTAGAATTTATCGGTCCAACGATACTTTTTCCATCCTTTGATAATGTATATAAATGATCAGTGCTTAAAAATATTATTTTCCATCCATTTTCACCATTTGTTGATATGTTTGCTTCGTTATTTTCTATTTTTAGCTCTGCATTATTATCAGTAATTTTCTTTAAAGTATATTCATTGTATGCTAGTGTTATTTTTTCTTTTTCTTCTGAAATCTTATATTCAGTACTAGCTTTTCCACTTCTTTCAACTATGCCATTATTATTAGATAAGTTAATAGTAATGGCAGTTATTATTAATATCACTATTATAGTTATTATTAAGGCAACCACTGTAATTCCTTTATTTTCTGATAATCTTTTGTTCATTTTATCTTCCTCTTACTTTTTATTTTTTTGTTTTACAACTTCATACATTACTATGCCTGCTGAAACAGAAGCATTTAATGATGTTATATTTCCTTTCATAGGTATTTTTACTAATATATCGCAATTTTCTTTTACTAATCTACTCATTCCAAATCCTTCACTTCCTATTACTATAGCTATTGGACCTGTCATATCTTGATTGTAATAATATCTATCTGTATCCATATCAGTTCCTATTATCCATAATCCTTGTTCTTTTAAATAATTCATTGTTTCTGTTATATTATTTACTCTGGCTACTTTCATGTATTCCACTGCACCTGCTGATGATTTATTTACAGTACTATTTACTCCAACTGCTCTCCTTTTGGGAATTATTACTCCATGTGCACCAGCAGTTTCTGCTGTTCTGATTATAGCTCCCAAGTTATGTGGATCTTCTATTCCATCTAGAATTATTATAAATGGATCTTCATTTTTTTCTTTTGCCACATTTAATATATCATCCACATCGCAATATTCAAATGGTGGTACTATTGCAATTACACCTTGATGATTCCCTGTTTGACTCATTTCATCTAATTTTCTTTTATCTGTTTCAACAATTACCACTTTTGAATCTTTCGCTTTTCCTATTATTTTATTTATTGATCCCTGTTTTTCTCCCCTCGCAACAAATATTTTATTTATATCTTTTCCAGATTCTAATAATTCTAATACAGAGTTTCTTCCTTCCACTTGATCATCAAAATTAGAATTCTTAGCATCTTTTCCTTTTATATTTACTTTTTCTACTTTCGTTTTATTATTGTTCTTTTTGAAGTTAGAAGTTTGAAGTTTGAAGTTAGACTTTTGTTTTCCTTTATTACTTTTAAAATTATTATTTTTCATTGTTTCCTCCTAATATAGATTTTATAAATTCACATTCTTCACCAAATGAACTTTCTGTATAAATTTTTATACCTTTCTTTTTCTTTTCCGTCATATACATATTAGTGTCTTTATCATAAATTAAAGAAGATAATGGATATCCTGGTACTCTATTAATATCAGGTTTAGAAACAAATAATCTTTTATGCTTTGTTTCTTTTGTATGAATATTGCCTTCTTCATCTACTATTGCAATAGAAATAATAAATGCTCCAGTACTTTCTCCTCCAACTTCTTTCAATTCCTTACTATATAACTCTATCATTTCTTCATCTGATAATCTTTTTCCATTATATCTTCTTACAAATACTCCTGGTTGTTTTTCCGGCGGAAGTTTATCAATTATTAATCCAGAATCATCTACTAAGACTGGAGATTTAATTTTATTATAATATGCTTTAGCTTTTATTATTGCATTTTCAGTAGTATTTTTTCCATTTTCATTAATATCTATATCTAAATTAATATCATCTAATGTATAATAATCTATATTCAAACTCTTTAATATAGTAGAATATTTTTCTATTTTACCTTTATTTTTTGTAGCAATTAAAACTTCCACTTATTTATAACTCCTTATTTATTTTTCAATTTTTTAAACTTGAATCAAAAACGAGTATTGCTAGGCAAAATTTAGTTGTAAACCGGAGGCGTACTGGTGTACGTTGAGGATTTGCAATCTAAATTTTAACAACGCAAGCCGAAGTTTTTCATTCAAGTTTTTTAATCCTCGTCAAGTTTAAGCACACTTAAAAAAGCTTCTTGTGGCAACTCAACATTACCTATCTCACGCATTTTCTTTTTACCTTTTTTCTGTTTTTCTAGCAATTTTTTCTTTCTTGTTATATCTCCTCCATAGCATTTTGCAAGCACATCTTTTCTCATAGCTGATATTGTTTCTCTTGCTATTATTTTTCCTCCTATAACTGCTTGTATAGGTATAGCAAATAATTGCCTTGGAATAACTTCTTTCAATTTTTCTATCATCTTTTTGCCACGTTCATAGCTATTGCTCTTATGCACAATAAAAGATAACGCATCTACTCCTTCTCCATTTACCCATATATCCAGCTTAACCAATTCTGATCTTTTATATTCTTTAAATTCATAGTCAAAAGAAGCATATCCTTTTGTTTTAGATTTAAGATTATCAAAGAAATCATAAATAATTTCATTTAATGGCATCTCATATATTAATGTAACCCTATTTTCATCCAAATACTTCATATTTATATAAACTCCACGCCTATTCTGACATATTTCCATTATATTTCCTACATATTCTTTTGGAGTTAAAATTTCTGCTGTTACCATTGGCTCTTCAATATATGAAATGTCATTTGCCGGTGGTAAATCTGATGGATTATATAACTCCAACAATTCGCCATCGGTTTTATGAACTTTATAGATAACAGATGGAGATGTTGTGATTAAACTTAAATCATATTCTCTGTCCAATCTTTCCTCTATAATTTCTAAGTGTAGCAAGCCAAGAAAGCCACATCTAAATCCAAAGCCTAATGCTGTAGAAGTTTCTGGCTCATATTCTAAAGCAGCATCATTTAGTTTTAATTTTTCTAAAGCTATTTTCAAATTCTCATAATCGCTTCCATCTACAGGATATATTCCACAATATACCATCGGATTTACTTTTTTATATCCTGCTAATGGTTCTTCCGCTGGTGTTTCCTTTAATGTAATTGTATCTCCAACTCTAATATCAGAAAGGCTTTTAATGCTTGCTGCTATATATCCAACATCACCTGCTAGCAATTCATTGTCCGGCTCATATGTACCTGGTTCAAAATGTCCTACTTCTGTTACAGTAAAAGTTTTATTTGATGACATAAGTAATATTTCGTCTCCCACTTTTACTTTTCCATCTCTTATTCTTACATATGCTATTGCTCCCTTATAATTATCATATAAAGAGTCAAAAATTAAAGCTTTAAGTGGTTTTTCTTCCTCTCCTTCTGGTGGAGGTAACAATGTTACTATTTTTTCTAATACTTCATCTACATTTAACCCAGTTTTAGCTGATATGCATGGTGCTTCATCTGCTGGAATCCCTATAATATCTTTTATTTCTTGTTTAACTTCTTCTGGTCTCGCATTTGGTAAATCTACTTTATTTATTACTGGTAATATTTCTAAATTATTATCTATTGCTAAATAAACATTTGCAAGTGTTTGTGCCTCTACTCCCTGGCTTGCATCCACAACTAAAATGGCTCCATCGCATGCAGCTAAACTTCTTGATACTTCATAATTAAAGTCCACGTGTCCTGGAGTATCTATTAAATTAAGTTCATATTCTTGTCCATTCTTTGCATTGTACTTCATTCTTACAGCTTGTGATTTTATTGTTATTCCACGTTCTTTTTCTATTTCCATGTTGTCCAACACTTGATTTTCCATTTCCCTTTTAGATAAAACTCCAGTCATCTCTATTAATCTATCTGCCAATGTGGATTTTCCATGGTCTATGTGTGCTATTATGCTAAAATTTCTAATATATTTTTTTCTATCTTGCAATATCTATACCTCCCTATAGTTCAACCTTAATGTTTTCTATTCCACCATCCATCAACATCTATTTTCATAAATTACTTTACACTATCATTCTTTTACATCACTTGTTATATTATACCGTCTTGTATAATTTTTGTCTATAATCTTATACTATATTTTGCTCTGTAAATTTGCAATACCTTTTAATTATGTTTAATCTTCTTTTACACTTATATTCGCTTCCCCAACGATGTCTTGTAATTCTTTTAATATTGCAGTTGTCAAATATATTCCTCCTGCAAATTTTTTTTCTTCTCCATTTATTATTTGTATTTGAATATTGTTTTTATCTCCTGAAAAGAATTTTATTGCTCCTTTTAATTGATTTCTATGCTTTTCGTCTAAATTTGTTATTGTTATTGATAAAATTTTCTTCTTCTGCACAGCAAACTCTTTTATATCTCTTGCTACTATTTTAGTATCCTCATCTTCTCTTACACTTAGTCTACCTTCCACCAAAATAATATTATCTTCCACAAGAATATTTGAACAATTTTGATAACAATTTTCAAATATTATTACTTCTGTTGTTCCATACATATCTTCAACAGTTACAAATGCCATAAGCTTATTTGTTTTAGTATATTTCTTTTTCACACTTGTTATTATTCCTGCATATTTTACCATTTGATTGTCTTCATATTTTGCCATTCCAGTTTCTTCTATGTCTTCTTTTATTTTTTTAATTTGATATGTATTTATAGTTGTTTGCATTTCTAGTTGATTTTTTATTTTTTCTAATGGATGCCCAGATATATATATTCCCAACATTTCTTTTTCCATAAACAGCATTTCCTTTTCACTATACTCTGGAAAAACTGTATAATTATACTTAATTTCATTTATTTTTTCGTCTTCTGTTTCTGTTAAATCAAACATACTTACTTGTCCGTCAAAACTTTTTTTGTTGCTATTTGAAATAGTATCTATTATTGTTTCATAAGAGGCTATTAATGTACTTCTTGTTTGTTCAAAGCAATCAAATGCCCCTGATTTTATCAGACTTTCTACACATTTTTTATTTACAGATAAATCTTTTATCCTTTCGCAAAAATCAGCAAAGTTTTTAAATTCTCCATTACTAGTTCTTTCTTTTACTATTTCATCTACCGCCGATGTTCCAACATTTTTTATACTTCCCAGTCCAAAACGTATTCCTTCATTATCTACTGTAAACTTGGTATAACTTCTGTTTATGTCTGGTTTTAATATTGATATATTCAGTCTTCTGCATTCCTCTATATAATCTGGTATTTTATCTAAATTTCCTAAAAAGCTGTTTAATGTTGCTGCCATAAATTCTGCTGGATAATATGCTTTTAAATATGCTGTCCTATACGATACTACTGCATATGCTGCCGCATGAGATTTATTAAATGCGTATTTTGCAAATTCAGCCATTTCGTCAAATATTCTATTTGCCGACTCTGCATCAATTCCATTTCTTACACATCCTGGTACTACTATGTTCCCATCTTCATCTAGTTGACCATTTATAAATATTTCTCTTTCCCTTGCCATTACATCTAATTTTTTCTTTCCCATGGCACGTCTTACTAAATCAGCTCTTCCTAAAGAATAACCAGCTAAATCTCTTACTATTTGCATAACTTGTTCCTGATATACCATACAACCATATGTAACTTTTAGTATTGGCTTTAATGCAGGATGAGTATATACTGCATGTTCTGGGTCTTTTTTATTTGCTATATATCTTGGTATTTGATCCATCGGCCCTGGTCTATATAATGAAACCCCAGCTATTATATCTTCTAAACAGTCTGGTTTTAATTCCTTCATAAAGTTTGTCATACCTTGGCTTTCAAATTGAAAAATTCCAACAGAATTTCCATCTTGCCATAGTTTATAAACTTTTGGATCATTCATGTCATTATCAAACTCAACTTGAACCCCTTTATTTGCCTTTACTAAATCAATAGTATCTTGAATAACAGTTAACGTACGAAGCCCCAAAAAGTCCATTTTCAAAAGACCTAGCTCTTCTAATGTTGTCATTATATATTGTGTAGATATTGTATTATCTCTCATATATAAAGGAACATAAGTTACTACTGGTTCTTTAGTTATTACTATGCCACATGCGTGAGTAGAAGCCTGCCTTGGCATTCCTTCCAATGCCATAGCAATTTCCAACAATTTTTTTACTGTTTCATCATTTTCATATAATTCCTTTAACTCTCTATTTTGCTCTAGCGCTTTTTTTATTGTAATGTGCAATTCATTAGGTATCATTTTTGCTAATTTATCTGTATCTGCATATGAAATGTCCAAAGCCCTTCCAACATCACGAATTACCATTCTAGCTGACATTGTTCCAAAAGTTATTATTTGGGATACATTTTCTTTTCCATATTTTTGACATACATATTCTATAACTTTATCTCTTTTTTCATAGCAAAAGTCTACGTCAAAATCTGGCATACTTATTCTTTCTGGGTTAAGAAATCTTTCAAATATAAGATTATATTTTATTGGATCTATATCTGTAATTCCTATGCTATATGCAACAATAGAGCCTGCACCAGAGCCTCTGCCTGGCCCTACTGGAATATTATGCGTTTTTGCATAATTTATATAATCCCAAACAATAAGAAAATAGTCCACATACCCCATCTTTCTAATTATGCTAAGCTCATATTCAGCTCTTTCTTTTATTTCATTAGTAATTTCCTCTCCATATCTTTTTGTCAATCCATCTACTGTTAATTTTTCTAAATAATCATAATGTGTGGCATATTGTTCTGGAACATCATAATTAGGCAAAATAGTATGTCCAAATTCAAATTCCACATTGCATTTTTCAGCTATTTTTACAGTATTTTCTACGGCATCTGGTATATTTTTAAAATAATCTATCATCTCTTCGGGAGATTTTACATACAGTTCCTCTGTATCAAATCTCATTCTATCTTCATCATTAATTCTTTTACCAGTTTGTATACAAAGTAATACTTCATGGTTATATGCATCTTCTCTTTTTAAGTAATGCGCATCATTTGTGGCTACAAGCGGAATCTCCAATTCTCTTGATAGTTCAACAAGTTTTTGATTAACTAATACTTGCTCTTTTATTCCATTGTTTTGAACCTCTAAATAGTAATCTTCTCCAAATAAATTTTTAAACCATAAAGCTACTTTTTTTGCTTCTTCAATATTATTATTTAATATTGCTTGGCTTACTTCCCCTGCAAGGCAAGCACTTAAGCAAATTAACCCATCATGATATTTCTCTAAAATTTCTTTATCTATACGTGGTTTATAGTAAAAACCTTCTGTAAAGCCCAAAGAAACCAGTTTAGCCAAATTCTTATAACCATCATTATTTTTAGCAAGTAAAATTAAATGATTATACTTCTCATCTATTTTAGGTTCCTTATCTTTTCTACCCCTTGGCGCCACATAAACCTCACATCCAATAATAGGTTTTACTCCATTTGCCTTACATGCCTTATAAAAATCAATAGCCCCAAACATTACGCCATGATCTGTAAGAGCAATAGAATTCATTCCCAATTCCTTTGCTCTTACAGGCAAATCCTTTATTCTATTAGCACCATCCAACAAGCTATATTCACTATGTATATGCAAATGCACAAATCCCAATTGGGGACAGTCCCTAATTGTCCCATTTTCCCAATTTTGGACACCCTTATCATTTTCTTCCATTTTTTACCTCTTGAATTATCTTTCTATTTATTCCTGTTACTCTGCTTATTTGATTTACACAAGTTCCTCTAATTTCTAGCATTTTAATAATATCTTCTTTTATATTTTTTAAGTATATAATACTTTTTCCGCAAATTCTACTGTTTATCATAAATTTTATGTGAATTTTTAGTCAAGGGTGTCCCAAAATGTCCAAACGGGTCAATTAAGGACTGTCCCCAATTAAGCAAGCAGATGTATGTTTCGTCTACTTTTCTGTTTAATGAGTTTTCTAATGCTTTTTTATATATTGATAGTTGTGTTTTGTATTTGTCTATTAATTCTTCTATTTTTTTTACATTGTCTGTTTTGTAATCTATTAGAATTAATTTATTGTCTTCTGATATGTAGTATAAATCTATTATCCCTTGTACTAATATTGTTTCTTCTGTTTGTACGTTATCATATATTTCTTTTGCTAAAATGTTTATATAAAATGGTTGTTCTTTGTGTATTTCTTTTGCTTTTGTCAAGTTTTTCCATAAATCTGATTTTGTATATTGATATAGTTTTTCTTTATCTATTGCTTTTGCTTCTGTATCTGTTATTATTTCTTTTAACACTAAATCTTGTATCATTTGTTCTATTTTTTCTTTGGTATATATTTGTTTTTCATTTAGTCTTTGTATACATAAATGCATTAATGTCCCTTTTTCTGCTGAGCTTATCTTTCTTTCTTTTTCCATAAATTTTGGAACTTCTGTTAATTCTACTTTTGTTTTTTCTTCTAAGTTAATTTTTGTTACTGCTGTTTTTGTAGGTATTCCTATAGATTCCTTATACTTATATTCCCAATTTAATGCTTCCTCTATTTTTTTAGTTTTTCTATTATCTTCTATTTTTTCATTAATTATTTCATTTATTTTCTTTTCATTTTTTATTGTCTGTTTTTCAAATTGTTTCTCAAGTTCTTCTTTGGTATATGTATATAATTCTGCTATCTCTGTAATATTATTTTCATTGTTTAAAAATACAAGTTCTAGCCAATCCAAATATGTTTTATATTTTTTTATCAGTTTATAATCTATTGCATCATTCTTTTTTGCATATATTTGTAATTGTTCTACTTTTTTCTTAAAATCTTTCTCTATATCCTTATTAAGTCCTGTTATTATTAATTTTTCTTTTGCACGCGTAAGTGCAACATACAATATTCTTTGCTCTTCTGACAATGTTTCTAGCTTAACCTTTAATTTTATTGCTTCTTTTGGTAATGTATCATACTCTATTCTTCTTTGGCAATCTATTAATTTAGGTCCAATTCCTATGTCTTGATGTAGTAATATATTTTCATTTAAGTCTCTCATATTAAAACTTTTGCCTGTGCCACATAAGAAAACTACTGGAAATTCTAGTCCTTTACTTTTGTGTATACTCATAATTCTAATAACATTTTCGTTTTCGCCTATTAGCTTAGCTGACGCTAAGTCCCCATTATTGTTTTTTAATCTGTCTATAAAATTTATAAAGTTAAATAAACCTTTAAAGCTTGCGCTTTCAAACTGCTTTGCCTTTTCAAACAACATTTTCAAATTAGCTTGTCTTATTGCTCCATTTGGCATTAGCCCTACTATGTTCAAAAGATTTGTATCTATATATATTTGCCATATTAATTCGTCTAATGGTAAATATTTTTCCTTTTCTCTCCATTTATCAAAATAACATATTACATTTTCTATTTTATTTTTTAGACCCTCTTCTGCTGTTAACCTTGCCTTTATCATAGATTCATAAAAGCTACAACTTCTATCTGTTAGTCTTATTGAAATCAAGTCATTATCTGTAAATGCAAAAATAGGTGATCTCAAAATTGTTGCTAATGGTATATCTTGCATTGGATTATTTATTATTTTTAGAATAGATATTATAATTTGTATTTCCATTGACTCTAGATATTGAGATGACGAATCACTAAATACAGGCAAACTTAATTGCTCTAATTCTTTTTCATATATTGGTGCCATATTGGCAGTAGCCCTTAATAATATAACAATGTCTTTATATGTTATTTTTCTATATCCCTGTTCTTTATCAAATACCATATAATTACTATTTAACAATTCATTAATTTTATTAGCTACAAATTTTGCTTCTAATTCCGTATTTTCTATTTTTTCTATTTCTCCATTTTCTTCTGGCTCTTCGTCATTAGTAAATACATTTTCTTCTTTCTCCTTTAAATCTATTATATGTATTTCTGTTTTTCCTGCATAATTCATACTTTCTTCTGGTTCCTTATACCCTGCACTGTAGTTTAAATACTCTTGTTCGTTATACTCTATTTCTCCAACTTTTTCACTCATAATGTTTTTAAATACAATATTAGTCATATCTAAAATGTTCTTTCTACTTCTAAAGTTCTTGAATAATTGAATTTTTAGTCCTGAACTATTCCTTTCATCTTCATTCTTTAAATTGTATTTTTTATATTTGTCTAAAAATAATTCTGGTCGTGCTTGTCTAAATTTATAAATACTTTGTTTTACATCTCCAACCATAAAAACATTATTGCCTTTTGAAATGCTAGTTAAAATTTGCTCTTGAACCAAGTTACTATCTTGGTATTCATCTATTGCTATTTCCTCAAATTTTTCTTTATATCTTTTAGCTACTTCTGTTTCCCTTTTTTCTTCATCTAATAATATCTTTAATGCAAAATGCTCTATATCATTAAAGTCAATAATGTTTTTTTCTCTTTTTTTATCTGAAAATCTTTTCATAAATTCTAATATTAGTTCTTTTAGTTGCAATAATATTGTATACATATAATTAATATCTTCATTAGCTTGCATTGAATCATACGAAATTTTTTTCTTTATGCTCTTGTTAATTATGTCTTTTGCTTTATCTCTAATTTCTTTTGCTTGTTCTTTCAATTCTAGTGTTATTTTCTTATCTACCGGCCATTTTTGCCATTGTAAATTGCTTATTTTTATTAACACTTCATCCCAATTATTTATTCCACTTTTTATATATTCAAGATTATAAATGTCTTCTTTTATTGCTTTTGTAAATTTAACTAATTCATCATACATTTCCATTTTGGCAGATATATTTTTTAGTTGCATTATAGCTTCTGCCAATTCTTCTTCTATGTCCTGCAAAATAATTTTCCCCCATACTGTTTGTGAAAAATCGCCATTATCATGATTAAACAAATTCACATTTTCCTCAAGCCATTTTTCAGGAAAAGGACTACTTTGAATAAACCTATATATATTTAATATTAGGTTTTGCAGTCCCTCATCTCCTCTATAACCTGTATATGTATTAATTAGGTTTTCAAAGTTTTCATCGTTATTCAAATATTTTTCTTCAAATAAATCTTCTAATACTTCATATTTCATAAGCTCTATTTCGGTTGCATCTGCAACTCTAAAATTATTAGAAATATTTAGCTCATAAAAATTATTTCTAATAATATCTAAACAAAACGAATGAATAGTTGAAATATTAGCTTTATTTATTAAATTAATTTGCCTTTGCAAATTAGTATTTTCCGGATTTTCTTCTAGCTTTTTGTAGATTGCATCTAAAATTCTTTCTCTTATTTCACTTGCTGCTGCACTTGTAAAGGTAACAACTAAAATCTTATCTATATCTATATTTTCGTTTATTACTTTATTTATAATTCTCTCAACCAGTACTGCAGTTTTTCCACTACCAGCAGCTGCTGCAACTAATATGTTATTTCCCTTTTCGTTTATTGCTTGCAATTGTTCCTCTGTCCATTTAACATTAGACATATTTTATATATTCTCCTCTATCTTTATAATTTGCTTTATAATTTATCACAAACTTTATATTTTATCAATATACGCTTAACCCCATATAATATAAAAACTGTCGAATTATCTCCGACAGTCTTTATTAGGTAATTTTTTATACCTAATTAAATATATTAATTATTCTGCTGATTCTTCAGCTTCTGGAGCTTCATAAGCTTCTAATATAGCTTTTTGAATTTTCTCTCTTGTTTCAGCATTGATTGGATGAGCTATATCCTTGAATTCTCCGTTTGGAGTTTTTCTGCTTGGCATAGCAATGAATAATCCATTTTGGCTTTCGATAACTTTAATATCGTGAACTGCGAATTCGTTATCAAATGTTACAGAAG
>OIYG01001929.1_pt1 | contig 14378 bp, 17 predicted proteins | sample 1587861 | NCBI WGS metagenome assembly OIYG01 (sample SAMN03283272) | human gut metagenome | biome: human-associated habitat; material: feces | host: Homo sapiens | place: Peru | collected 2012 | reverse complement strand
AATGTCTGAATTTTTACGGACAAACGGCCGTTTTTGACCATTTTGTCCGTAATCGCCATTTTTGGAGCAAGTCATTTACGGACAAAAGGTCCATTTTCATCGATGTGTCCGTAAACGGCAATGATTATTTTGCCAAATGCAGCACCTGTTAAATCAATCTCATTCAAATCAGAAGCTAGTTGACAGAACTTTCACGCAAGATCAGTTTTGTTCCCAGCATGATCATATACGGGAGACGGTCGGGGGAGTCGAGACGGTCGATCAAAAGGTCAACGGCTCTTCTGCCCATTTCGTTTGATTCGATTCGAATGCTGCTCAATGGCGGATTGGCATATTGTGCCGAAATCGTATCATTGAACGAAATGATGCTGACATCTTTTGGAACGTCAATTTCAGCTTCTTTAAATGCTTTCAGTGCACCGATAGCCATTGCGTCATTTGAAATCAGGAGCGCATCCGGAAAATCGTTTCGATTGACTGAATTCAAGGCCTGCCTAATCGCAGCATATCCTGAATCAGGATCGTATGCACCGATAAAGACTCTTTTGTCGTCATACAGTCCGCGGTCTTTCATGCAGCGCTTGAAGTCCTCAAGCCTGAAGTTATGCGAAGTTCTCGAAACGTTTTGAAGTTCTCCGGTGAGCATTCCGATGCGTTTGCTGCCATGGGCGATGAAATGGCTGATGATGTTGTCGACAACTGCTGAAAAATCTGAGTAGACGCATGAAAAGTTTTCCTTCAGCATGTTCGAATCGACGAAAACAACGGGAATTGAGAGCTTTTTCAGTTTGGAAATTTCATCTTTGGAATATTGATCTCCGCCAAGGACAAGGACGCCGATGCAGTCTTCGATACCATTCCATTCGTTGTGGCCATAGTACATGACCGCATTGATTTTTTGCTCGCTGAGCTTTTCTTCGATGCCGTTTCTGATCGAATAGTAATATGAATCGTTGATTTCCTGAACCTGGTTTCCGAAAAAGATAACGGCAACGTTTTTTCCTGAATAATGGCGGCTGTTTTTTTGCTTATGTTTTGTATAATTGAGAGCCTCCGCAGCTGCAAAGACGCGTTTTCTTGTTTCGTCATTGACGGAAAGCGTCGGATCATAGTTGAGGATGCGCGAAACGGTTGCTTGCGAAACATTGGCTTTTTTTGCAATGTCTTTGATGGTTGCCATTTTTGTTTCCTTTCGATAAAAGTTTTACTATTTAATTTTAGCACATATTTTTTTTGTAAAATGCAGTCCTTGAAAAAACTATGCATCAAATTGAAAGAGGCCGGAAAAAAGACTGCCTCAAATTAAAAACCGGATAATTTGCAATCAATTGCAAATCTGATCCGGTTTTTTGCGTGCATGACAATTCTCATACCATGATGTACATGAGCAATGCTGCTCCGCACTCTGCATTTTCAAAAAAGGATCTTCTTTGCAGCATCTCGCCACAAAAAAGATTCATCCTTTTCCTTTCAATTCGCATCTTGCCCCAATACATATTTCACAACTTCTTCCGTGCTTTCCGCAATTTGCGTTGCACCGGCCTGCCTGAGTTCCTCACGCCTTCCAAAACCGTAGAGGACACCGATCGAATCAAGCCTGGAATCATTGGCTCCGCTGATATCATATTCACGATCGCCGATCATTATGACTTGTTGATGATCCTTGATTTCCAAATCTTTGAGCGCTTTTTTGATAATGTCTGATTTGCGCCCCAACTTTCCGTCAAGCGTTGCCCCGACGACGTGTTCAAAATACTTGTCCAACTCAAAATGCTCGAGAATTTGACGCGCAAACTTCTCTGGCTTGGACGTCGCCAAAACAAGTTCTACCCCTGCTCGTTTCAACTTTGCAAGCATTGATTCCGCACCGTCATAAACGCGGTTTTCGAACAATCCCTTAACCGCAAAATATTCCCGATACGTGTCAACCATGTCCTGGGCCTGATTTTTTGGAAGATTGAGATAACCCGCAAAGGAATCTGCCAAGGGCGGTCCGATAAATTTCAACAGTTCCGCTTCATCCGGAACCGGATATCCGTTTTTTTCAAGCGCATATTTAATGGAATTGATGATTCCTTCTGAAGAATCGGTCAGCGTGCCGTCAAGATCAAAAAATGCGTAACGATACATGAAAAAGCCTCCTGAATTTATTTACTTTTCCATTATACCCTAAAACTCAGGCCTTGCGATTCTTATAGACGCCGACCGTCAGGAACGGAACGACGACGATTGCGATTGCCAAATAGCCGCAGTAGCCATAGCCATATTTGATGATGTTCGTCAAACCGACCAAAGAAATCGTCATTGACAGGATAATGATAAATGCAGCGATTGCCATGCGACGCTTGACCGGATTTTCAACTTTGCTGAAGATTTTGGAATTTTCAAAGCGTGAAACAAATGCAAACGTCGTCGTAACGCCGGTTGACGTTAAGCAAAGAATCAACGTGATTCCGTAAATTGCCATCATCCAGCCCATATGCATCGATTTCAATGTTGTCAGAGTCGGCAAAACCATGCCTGCTTCGCTTGAACCGTATGTTGATTGCCAACACATCAGCATGATTACGGCCAGCCCCAACGCAATCGTGTTCATGATAAATGAAACGGTCATTGACTTTGCTTCAGCGTGATTCTTGTTGCCGGAGAAAATAGCACCGCAGGCAAGCATCGTCGGGAGCGTTACGCATTGAAAACCAGCGTAAGTAAAGGCATTGCCGATTGCGTGCGGAACCTGCGAAAACCCTTGCCTGGCAAATGAAGCAGACATCACGACGCCGAAGTTGCCAGCCTTTCTGATACCGACAATATAGATGATCAAAACACAAAACATGATTGCAATTCCCATATAAGTACTTGCCTTACGCACGACACCGGCTCCAAAAATCGTCAAACACAAAATAATGGCACCTACGATGACGATGCTGACGTAATAATTCCAGCCAAGGTATTGCTGCAATGCGCTGGCCGCGCCTGAAACGGCTGCGGCAACTGCCATTACGACCATGATGTCAAAAAAGACTTCAAATAAAATTTCGAGCTTGTCAAACGGATGGTAAAGTTTTTCAAACAGCTCCTTATGGGATTTAAGGTTGAATTTGTTGTACATGATCATCGCTTCTCGCATCGTCATCGTCAAAAGAAACATGGCCAAAACAAGACTGATGATGCCGGACCATCCAAGCGAGACAAAGTAGGTATTTTCCTGATTGCCCGTTGCAAATCCGCCGCCGGCATGGGCCGAAAAAAGTACGGATGCGACTGAAAAAATTGCCATTGCTGATTTCGGAATTCCAAATTCCTTTTTGTTTTCTGCTTGTATATCCATTATGATACCCCCGAATTTTCCATCAAACCATCATGTGACAAAAAAGACCCCTCGCCTCTTCTGTCCAACTACTACGACAGAAGAGACGAAAGGCCTTAAGCTAGCATGGGCTTTCCGCGGTACCACTCTTCTTCACTGTGATAAATACAGTGCTCTCATTCGGTCCAACAACCTATGCCGTGATAACGGAGGCAACCCCGTCGATTCCTACTTGGTTTCAGAATCACCGTTTAGCGGCGAGTTCAACGATTTCGCATGTCCGCTTTACACCACCCAACGGCTCTCTTGATACGCGTCCTCATCTAATACTCCGCTTCATTACGTTTGCTTGTTTATGATATTATCACACGTATCTTTTTGTTTCAACATTTTTTTATTATTTTTTTCAAATCTTTTTGTAATTTAGCTTCAAAACTTGCCGTTACCCTGCTTTGATTCCCGTTTTATCTGAGGATAGAGCGCGACATTTTTGAACTCAGTAAAGCAATCAGAGGATTAAGGCATACGGTTTCTCGCCGACCGAATGGCGCAAACGCAATCACTGAAGTCTGCTTTTAAGTCTTTGCAACCCAAGCACAAGCGCCAGTCCCATCAAGCAAAAAACAATGCTGAAGCTTTCAAAATGCAGCGGATCAAGCGGAACGGAAAGGGTTGTCGGCCCCATGACGATCGCATGAAACGATCCAAGCATCATTCCGATGATAAAATGCAGCATCTGTGAACGGTAACGTTTCAGGCAGGTTCTGATGACTTTGACAACCGTTGCCGCGCCAAACAGGATTCCTGCGACAAAGCACAACAAGCTTGGCAGAACTTGAAAATTCAGCGTAATGACGCTCTTGATCGCAGAAATAACGGGAATATATGCTCCAAAAATCAGCAGCATCGTCGAACCGGAAACTCCTGGCAAAAACATTGCGGAAACAGCCAAAACACCAATCAAAAACAGCTTGACGGAAGCAAACGCACTGAATTTTTCAAGATTCAGCACCGAAGAAGGAGCATTGCCGTTGACCACTCCGATCATGATTACCAGCAGCATGCCGGCCACAAGAAACAAAATCCCGCCTGGCCCCTTCCTGAAGTGATTTTTTTCTTCAATGGCGATCAGCGGAATCGCACCGGCAATGAATCCGATGAACAACGAGCTCACCTTGTAGATGTGATGCTCAAAAAGAGACGACAATATCAGCACCGCCAGCACCATGCCGATTGCCCAGCCGATTCCGAGCTTTGCCAAATACTTTGCGGCTGCCTTTTTTTGGACACGATTCCCTCGCATCAGGTCATCAATCGCCCCGATGAAATTATCGTAAAATCCCATGATAAAAGCAACCGTCCCGCCGGAAACTCCCGGAACGCTATCGGCAAGGGCCATCAAAAACCCGTTCAGTCCTTGTCTGATCATTTAAATTCCTCCAGTTTATGATTGGCTTATTGTACCATGATAAGATAAATTTTATCTAAACTGAAAATTAATTTTTTTATAACAAATCAGTCGGCGTTTTAGAGGAAACTTCCACAGACCAAAAGCGCAAAATGCTGAACGCTCCGCTGACAAAGCCAATATTTCCGATTGACGAACGAGTCCCGAGGCTGATTCAGACAGCTCATTTTATCTCATGAGCATGTTGCTCACAAGTATTTTTTGTTGGCCTGAATATCAGGATCATATTCGGCAAAGCGGCAGCATGTATTTGGCAAAATCTCTGCATTTTACGGGCAAATCCCAAAAAGCGCCCATTTGCCCGTAACCGAGGGCCGACTTTTACGGGCAGATTTCAAAAATCGACGTTTTGCCCGTAATCGAGGCCTGGGTTTTACGGGCAAATCCCAGAAATCGGCATTTTGCCCGTAACCGAGGGCTGACACGCTGATTGAGCAAATGATGCGCAGCGCCGCATTTATCGTTTATCATTTCCATATGCAAAATTGAAAAAATGCCGGACAAACTCAGTCGCAGCTCGACCTTGTTTGTTCGACATTTCATTTGAAGAACCCCTTAAATCAGAATTCTTCCATCATTTTTTCCGCATCCTCTGCGGCCTTCACTTTATCGTTTGACTTGACGATCATTCCGTCCTCGTCAATCAGATAGGTCGTTCTCACGACCCCCATATACGTTTTTCCGAAACTTTTCTTTTCCTTCCACACGTCATACGCTTTGATCGTTTCAAGATTTTCATCCGACAATAACGTAAATTTCAAACCGTGCTTTTCTTCAAAACGTTTGTGCGATTCGACGGAATCCTTGCTGATGCCCAAAACAACGGCTCCCTTTTCTTCGAATTGCGGCAAATGTGCGGTATATCCGCAAGCCTGCTTGGTGCATCCGGGCGTATTGTCCTTAGGGTAAAAATACAGAATTACCTTCTTGCCGCGATATTCATCGAGACTGTGCATCTTGCCGTTTTGATCCGGCAACGTGAACGCTGGTGCTTTAATGCCTGTTTCCAACATTTCAAATCACTTCCCTTCGCCTTGATCATAACTCATTTAAGCTTTAAAAGCACACAATAAGCTTGTAAATTTTTGCTTCAACAGCCTGGCGAAGCACTGCATTTGACAAAAAGAAAAGAATTTTTTCAGCAATTCGTTTTAATTGTTCTGAGCTCGCAAAATGCCGGCAAAAATCCAGAGCGCAAGGCAACGTTTTGCGAAGCAAGATGCGATAATGCCGTCCCGTAATAAGGAACCCTGCCGAGTTTCCAGACTTCAAAAGCCAGCCTTGAAACCACCTTTGAAGCGTATCCTTTTCCTGTTTCAAACGAGTCGATGCCGATTTCCCACATCTTGTCGATGTTGCTTGAGGCTCCTGCAACGGCCAAAATTTCTCCCGATTCGTTTCTGATGACCGTTCCGATTTCATCATCTTTGCACGCCTCATACTCAAATGCTTCCTCGATTCTTTTATCATTTGCATACGAAGGAATGTCTTCTTTTGGAATAATCTCAACCTGTCGTCCTTTTTCTGCATTTAACGCAAACGGCAAAAAGTAGACATGAGCTTCATCGATTTGATAGCCGAACTCACGCAATTTTTCGTTAATCATGATGAGCGTTTGTGCTTCGAAACCCCATTCGGCAGTCATTTTTTTCGCCAGGATTTCCCTGCACCATGATTCCAAAGCTTCGTTTGCCGTAATTACTAATTTGCCGTTATAAATCAGAATCGAAAAGAAGTTTTCGGTTTCTTCAAAGCGACGCTGTCCCAACTGCTTCTTCGCAATCGTTACCAGCGTTTCCTTATTTTCAAAATCGTTTTTTTGGCAATTATAATCCAAAGCGAATTGTTCTTCGACAATCGCCTGCATCCCATGATAAATTTTCATTTTTTCTTCCCCACAATAACTTTTGATGCGCAGCGTCATCCTTGCCGATCATACTTGGCAGACGTTTTCTTGAGCAGACTGATCATGTCTTCTTTGACCTCTTTTGGCCCGATTACTTCAATTTCGCCAAGACCGACGAGCCATCCCAACAAGATGATTGAAGGAACGGCATAAAATTCGATCAGAAGTTCGTTGCTTTTGTCAGTCTTGTCAGGATTTGCGCAAACCTTGATGTTTTTTCCGAACTGATCGATGATCGGCCCGACCATTTCTTCGCTTGCCGCAACGGTAATCTTTCGTTCGTCTCCGGTAAACATGCCCATTCTTCTTGAAACGTAAGTATTGGGACAAATTTCGCGCACCTTGACCATGCCTTCGCGTGTTTGATCCTTCAACAGCTTGATATCAGTCATTTTGTCAACGCGGTAATGGCGTTCAACCAGTTTTCCGCATTTATTTTTGATCGCATAAAGGTAATAGCGATCATCCGCCCAGATCAGGCTCCACGGGTTGACGATTTCTGCTTTGTCGCTTTTAGGGACGAGCTCCAGATCTTTGTTCCACTTCATATAGGTAAAACTGATCGGCACTTTTTTATCGCAGGCTTCCTGAATCTTATCCACGTTGTCCAAGATTTTTTGGTTCTCGGTTTTATTGTTGACCATCCCCAAAACATTGCGGTCAAGATAGTCGCGCTGGTTTTCGCTCAATAATTCTTTCAGCTTCTGCACCATTTCGTCCGCAATTTCTCTGCCGATAAAATTTGAAGCATTGATCGCATCAACAATCAATTTGAGTTCCTCTTTTTTCAGCAGTCGACTGCCAAGATAATATCTGGCATTTCTGCCCATGCTTCCTTCAACTTCGACGTCCCATTCTCTTAAAAGGCGCATGTGTCTGAGAATCGTGTCTTCGCTGCAATTATATCCCATCTCGACCATTTCGTCCTGAATCTCGCGCATCGTCAACGGATGGTCCTCATCCGTGCGTCTGTAAAGCACATCATAAAGCGCAAGAATATTGCCGGTTTTTCCAGCCATTGCAATTGCTCCTTTCAAAATCATGCTTTAATCCAAAATTAAAAGCCTAAGCTCATCTGATCGAGTTCAGGCTTGACGTTTTCAACAATATTTTTCCTTAACGAACTGCTCATAATCTTCCTGATGCTGAATCACATATTGAATCAGTTCAGGATAGCAGCGATGTGCCGCCACCGTAACCAACCTGTTCAAATCAAAAAGGCATCCGACAAGCAGATCCTCTTGACCCAATGAATCAATCTGTCTTTTGACCAGGTCAAAATCAAGTTCTTCTTCAAAAAGTCCCGGCGTATACGAATAGATGTCACCGGTATTGTGAATAACCAAGAATTCGCCCGAAAGACGTCTTGCGCGCAAACAATACAGATCACCGCACAGTTCCTCTTTGCATCTGGTCAAAATCGCCTCGGAGTCCTCCTTGTCGCTGGATGACCTGATAAACTCCTCGTATTTGCCCAACTCGCAATCCTTGTCCATCCAAGCGCAAAAAACGCGCACGTCAAGCATCTTGCAGGCTTCTTCTTCGCTTGGAAACGGACGATCGATGCGTTGCTCAACAAACTTGCCGACAGACACGTCATTATCGAATTCCCACTCATTGCACAAATCCTCCAGGACTTGATACTCAAGGCCTTCGTACATGTCGGTCAGCAAACCTTCCTTTTCACGATTTAACATAAGCACAACCCCCAATTAGAGTACTCTAATTTAATTCTAAGCGGTCGGCGTGCGATATGCAAGCACTTGTTCTCAATTTCGCCGAACCCGTCGATAAAGCGAAACGGCACTCAAAAAATCAACGACAAATGCCAAATGCAGCACGATGTAAATCAATCCTTTGCCTTTTTCAAGCCTGCCGCTTTGTTCCAATCTGACAACGGCGCTGATGCCGTACATCGAAGAAGTTATCATCAGCAAATAGTCGATGATTGCCAGAATCATTATCATTAAGGGACTGAAAAAGATCAGTGCCGGAACGACCATCGCAAACAGCAATAGCAGACCTATTCCAAAAATCAGCAGGAAAAAAGGAATGTGCACGAACTTGATCAGCATGTCATAAAACGCAAGATCATTGACCTTGTCTTTCGGATAAGTCAGCGCATTGACGATATTCAAAACATAAACGACAATCGTCAGGATGACGTACAGCGTAAAAAAGTCGTGAGCATTCTTATATTCAAAATATTCATGAACGAAGAAAACATATGGCCAAATCATCAGGATGATCGGCAAAATTTTTCTAAACTTTGCCATCTGCTTTACCCTCTTTCCAATCTTTTCTTTCCAAAACGTTGACTTTGACTTGTTCAACTTTGCCATAGCTCGTTTCATATACGGAATCTTTAACATACTTAAACCCGCATTTTTCCTGAACTCTTTTTGACTGCCTGTTCGTTACGAAGTGTTCGCAAGAAATGAAGTCCATCCCCTGTTCTTCAAACAGCCAGTCAATCACGCGAAGAACAGCCTCAGGCATGAGCCCTTGTCCCCAATAATCCTTGGAGAGGACGAAGCCCAGTTCGCAGCCTTTTTTATTGGAAAATGCAGCAAGTTTGGCAGCACTGAATTTTTTGATCCCGACCGAACCGATCACCTTGTCATCCTTTACGATGGCAAAGGTATCTCTTCCGCCAATGAAAATGTCAAGAATCCGTTGCGTTTCATCCTTGTCCTGATGCGGAAGCCAACCAGCCATCTGCCCCACGCCGTCAACTGACGCATATTCATGAAAATCATCGAGATCCGTTTGTTCAAACTCTCTGAGCGTCAATCGCGGCGTTTTCAAAATCGTTCCGGAAATATCGACGATGCGCTCAAGCTCTGCCTTCAAACGCTGTTTCAAATCAAACAGTTCTTCTTTTGACGGACAATTCTCATCAGCGTAAAACTCTTCCATCGGAAGCCACCACACCGGGCCTTTGCCGTGATTGCCATAATTTCCAAGATCGCCCTCATGTCTCGGAAAAAGATGCCAATGAAGATGGGCGTCGCCTTGACCTAAACACTCGTAATTTATCTTGTCGGCCTGAAAGGCATTTTTGACGGCTTTGGCCACAAAAATCATTTCTTTCATATAATTTGTCGCAAAATCTTCATCCAGATCAAAAAGTTCCGTTTCATGCTTTTTGCACAAAAAAAGCGTATAGCCTTCGATACGCTGCGTGTCCCCCAAAACAACGTACCCTGTCTCAAGTTCCTTGACAAAGAAAGGATTGGCTTCATCTTTGATCATCTGAATTCGGTCACAAATCAGACACATGCAGATTCCCCCTTTATTCATTATTATAAAGCGAACTATCCGCTTATTATAGCATATATTTTTCAAGCAACCGAAATCTTTGGGATAAATCCACGGAAAAACAACAATTGCCGTAAAAAACCACGTTGACGCAAGGCGTTCACCGGCGTTCCGGAATTTTACGGGCAGAATTCAAGAATCGTCGTTTTGCCCGTAACGGAGGGCTGGATTTTACGGGCAAATCTCAAAAATCGGCATTTTGCCCGTAATGGAGGGCTGGGTTTTACGGGCAGATTTCAAAAATCGACGTTTTGCCCGTAATGGAGGGCTGGATTTTACGGGCAAATCCCAAGAATCGACGTTTTGCCCGTAACCGAGGGTTGGGTTTTACGGTCAAATCTCAAAAATCGCCCATTTTGCCCGTAACCGACGGCTGCTTTTTACGGGCAGATTTCAAAAATTGACGTTTTGCCCGTAACCGGGGGCTGGATTTTACGGGCAGATTTCAAGAATCTGCTTTTTGCCCGTAACCGAGCTCTGCATTTTTCATCAACGCGAGCGCCATTTCCAAAAAAGCACAAAAAAACTCTCGCCGCAGCGACGAGAGTTCCCCCGTATCGGATACTCCATATCTCCTCTATCATACAATTTTTCAATGAAGCTTATCCTGGAGTTTATCCCCTAATCTGTCAACTCCCTTGACGGCGACAACGGTTCCTCCGATCAAAATGCCGCCGACAATTGCCGTTGAAAGCAGAACAACACGTAAAAGTCCTTTTGCCATTTGCATCACCTGCCAATGTTTAAGCGGGACATAATAAATGAAACAAGTGCTACCAATATAATCGCGCCAATAATTGACGGAATTATGGCCATCCCAGCAAGCTGGGGTCCCCATGACCCAAGGAGTGCTTCTCCAAGCGAAGAACCAATCAATCCGGCAATGATGTTGCTGAGCCACCCCATTGACTGACCTTTGCTCGTAATGGCACCTGCGATGGCACCGATAATCGCACCGACAATCAAAACCCATAACCAATGCATAGTGAATTCCTCCTTGCTTTATTTGACTTACCATATAACGCCAGGTTCCTAGGACCTACTGTCATTATATACAGAAACGCTTTCCATTACAAATAAAAACACTCATCAAAATAAAATTCACCAATAAACATTGATTTTTAAAAATGTTAACTTAACTATACTTTAGGTTGACAATTGCCGTGAAATACGCTCAAAAACGCCTGACGAACCGCACCGGACGTTTTTAAATTTCTTTGCGCCGGGGTCGGTCAGCGCATGAAAGTCTTTTCCTTTCAAAACATAAGCACTTTTTTACGCAGGGTTCTTTAGAATCATTTTCCCTGAAAATCGTCGTTTCATTTTAATTCAAACAAATCTTTCCAACATCTTGCTTGAAATAAACATCAAAACCACGATTGCGATGCCGACAAACAAATCGAGCGTAAGCAACGTGTCTCTCAATAGCAATGGCAAAAAAATCAAAACGGCAGATGCCACGGTAATGACAGCTATCATCGAAATCTTGAAAAATATCGTTTCGCTTTCAAATGCCGAGCGCATCACCAATTTGACTAAAGCATAAGCAATCACGACAATCAAAATGATGACGATTCCTTCGCCGACTGAAATTTTAATCGATGCAGCCGGCAATTTTCCTTTGATGATGTTCCCAAAAAAACCAGCCGAAAAAATTATTCCGATCAAAAGCGACACGGCACAGGCCAGGAAAAACATGCTGAAAAATTCGCACGCTGCTTGAAACTTTGTCTTCTTTGGCAAAGAATCGATGATTTCATCGCAAAATTCTTTGTAGTCTCTGCATTTTCCAAAAAGACTTTCAATATTTTCCCCTCGTTCCTGCGCTTCAAGCACCATTGACGTCAAATCGAACCTCACGACTTCAACGTCATGTTCTGAAAGTTTTGATCCGCGCAAATAGCAGATGATGTCAGTAAAAACTGCCTGATTTTCTTCTTTGATGAGTCCGTCCAAACGATTATTCTCTTTCCTCAATTCGCGCGTGCTTTTCTCCATGTTGATCTTCCTTTCTTTCAAACAGCCTCAAAACTGCCGACTCCAACTCCGAAAAATTTTGATAAAACGTTTCAATCTCCGTCATCCCTTGTTCAGTGATTGAAAAATACTTGCGTCTTGGCCCAACCGGTGATGACTTGTACTCAGCGGAAATCAGCCCGTTTTTTTGCATTCTGAGCAGCATCGGGTAAATCGTCCCCTCGGAAATATTTCCGAACCCGTAAGATTTCAGCGTTTCCGAAATTTCGTATCCATACGTTTCATGTTCGCTGATGATTTTTAAGACGCAGCCTTCGAGCATTCCCTTCAGCATTTGCGAAGGTATCATCAAATCACCTCTTTTACTATCTTGCATTACATAACACCTAGCTATAATGTATTACAAGATAGACATTCTGTCAATTATTTTGCTGAAAAATACAGTGCGTTGATTGTCAGCTACCGATTGATGTTCAGTTACGGGCAAAACGTTGATTTCTGAGATTTGTCCGTAATCTGAGATTGCAATGCTTTGGCGAAGGTAACCGAGTAGAACATTTTTCAATTTTTCGAGATTTTGTTCTACTTTGGAGGCCGCGCGGGCTGCTTTTGGAGGCGGTGGTAGAACATTTCCTCAATTTTGGCGGATTTTGTTCTACTTTCAGAACCGCACGCACCGGATTCGGAGTGTCCGGTAGACAAAAATCACACATTTCTCCCGGTTTTTGTCTACTTTCAGGACCGCGCGCACCGGATTTGGAGTGTCCGGTAGACAAAAATCACACATTTACTCCGGTTTTTGTCTACTTCCCCCTCCGAGCTCCAAGGAGTAGTTACGGGCAAACAGAACTCTTTGGTCCATAATTTTGAAAGCTCCGATTCCAAACCATCAAAAAAGGCCAACCCGAAAAAGGCTGACCATGATTGCGATACTTATGTATCCCTTCTTAATATAATTCGTCGCCGACTGCCCCGCCTTTGTCGACCAATTCAGTATCAGTGTCATAATCATCAGGATGTTCTCTGAACATTTGCGCCAACGAACCTGTTTCATCGCTCGGTTCCAATACAATTCTTCTGCCGACGAGCTTATATTCGACTTCTTCATTTTCCGAGATTTTCATCTTTTGAGCGATTTCTTCCGGAAGAACGAAACCTAATTTATTGCCGATCTTAGTCACCTTAATCTTACCGTCCATAAAAAATTCCTCCTTCAAATGTCATCGCTTGAATTTTATCACTAAACATTTGTCGAAGGAATTATTTTGCTCGCAGCTTAAAATCCGTTGCATTTTCCAATATAAAATCGATTGTCGTCAATCTTGATCACCCTGCCCTTCGTTACTTATCAACAGTAAGAAAATCAAGGTGAAAACTCTGCATTTCAAATGTATTATAATGCGTCTGTTAATTTATTTTAACAAACAGCATTTATCTCATCGGAGGGAAAGATTATGAAAACTATTACTTACATGACAAGTCTTCTCACTTTCTATTTGAAGGGAGAAATTTCAACGGAAAAGAACTTTTTGAGTTTGAAAATTCCAAACTCGGTTCTGGCATTAATTCCGCTGGGAGCCCAAAAGCACAACGTTCCCGTTAACCAGCTTTCTGCAGTTGCCACAAGCTTCAGCCTAGTATTCAAAGAATTGATTATCGGCATTATCGAAGCATTGGTTGGATTTGCATCCATCGAATCTTCATTTTTAGTTGGCTTGATCATTCTTTTGATTGGCGTTTCAACGATCATCACTTCATTCAAGACCGAACTTCGCATCGATACGACATCAGGAAGATCATACCTCATTCCGTTCGTCGTCTTCGAAAAATCAAAAGCTGCAAGTGCTGAAGAAATGCTGAACGAAATTATTTCCAACCGCCTTAACGACACGAACTCACGTCAGGTTACCGAAAAGCAAACGGACGCCGTTGTTGATGCAATCAACAACCTCAACAAATAACGTCAACCAGAGAGGCTGGAAAAAGTCCCGAAATGAAATGCCGAACAAAGTCGGTCAACTTGTGACTAACTTTGTCCGGCGTTTCTTCGTTTTCGATACTTAAAAAACTGCTCTTTTCGTCAATGACTCCATTCACGGCACCGATCAGCTTTTCGCAATCATACTTGAAGTATGAAGCGTGATTTTTCCCAACCGAAACGTTTTGCATGTCAATTACCAAGAGCGCTTTTTTCAACGTTTCATCCTCTCAATCGTTTCCTCTGGCGAAATGCAGTGCGCATACCGCCCTTGCCAAATGAATCCGTTATAATACTCATATGTTTGCTTGCCCGTCATGTATTCGTTATCCGTCGTGGTGTTCGCATGCTTCGGAACTATGATGGGTGAACTACTCGGCCATAAATGACCGAGCTTCTGGGAACACGAAGTAGTATTCAG
>OIYG01001928.1_pt1 | contig 14378 bp, 16 predicted proteins | sample 1587861 | NCBI WGS metagenome assembly OIYG01 (sample SAMN03283272) | human gut metagenome | biome: human-associated habitat; material: feces | host: Homo sapiens | place: Peru | collected 2012 | reverse complement strand
ATCTATTTTCATTTCAGATTGTTTTTTGGATAATTATTGGGCTTCGCCAATTCTCGGTGCAAACTTAGAGTGAGATCTGTGGGATCTGTGTGAGGCCTTAATCCACTAATTAGTGTGATTTGTGGGGTAAAAAATATGCCCCTGTTCATGTGAGCAGGGGCATATTTTGTGTTAGAGAGGGGGTTAATCTAATTCTTCGTCTTCGGTGTAGGCGGGGATGACTTCGCCTTCGAGTTTTTTGCGGATGGTGCATGTGCTGTTGCGGAAGGTGTGACCCATGCTGCGGTGCACAAGAAAGTCGATTTTCTTGCTATGCGCCATCTTGTCTTTCACTACCCAAAGTCCGTTGACCCATGGCGTTTTGTGGTCGGTGACCACGATGGTGTCGCCAAACTTGAAGCCTGCGCGATAGAGGTCGAGCGAGAGTGCCACCCAACGGTGTTCGCCAGAGAGCACCTTCTTCGGAACGATGCGGTCGCCGCTTGCTGTGCCTCGGCCACATTTGCCACCTGCGTAATACATGGTGGAACGTACGGTAAACTCGCCATCACCAGCAAGAGCCAGTGAAAAAACAGACAGGATAGTTACTAATGCTAAAAATATTCTTCTCATATATTTGTTTTTGTGGTATAGCCGCCCATTATGGAGTAGAGTGGGGCGGAACGATAATGTTTTGCTTGTGCTATACCTGGTTTTGTGATGAGCTGTTTCAAGCAATAAACAGCTGTTTCAAATGGCGTATAAAATGATAAATATCGCCGTTTGACATACACAAAGTTAATCTATCTTGTTGAAAACGAATAGGGTTAGTGATTTTTTAACCACACTGTTAAAAAGTGTAATTTTATAAAAAATGCACAGATTTAAAAAATGTGTGTTGCTCTCAGGGTGCTGATTCTTGCATTTTACCCTTTTTTGCATTTTTCGGAGTCGAGGCAATCGGTAGCAAAAAAAAATGGCGAAATGTTAAGGGATTTAACATTTCGCCACCAAAACTTATAGATTTTCTATCCGTTAGTCTTTCTTTTTCTTCGAGCGGAAGAAGCCTTTTTTCTTGGTTTCTTCGCCTTCGTCGCCGTAGCCATAACCGTAACCATAACCATAGCCGTAACCATATCCATAGCCGTAACTGTAGCCATACTTCTTGGAGTTGAGTTTCACGCCGTTGAGCAGCACCACCATGTTCTTGATTTTTTGCTCGTCGCTCATCTTCTCAAGCTCGTCGAGGAATCGCTTGTCGATCTTGCCAGCGCGGATTACATAGATTGTGGCATCCACGTAGCGGTTGATCAACGATGCGTCGGCAATCAAGCCAAATGGCACGGTGTCGAGAATGATGTAGTCGTACATCTTCTTCAGCTCAGAAATGAGCATTTCCAGACGATCGCTCATCAAGAGGCTGGTAGGGTTGGGTGGAATGGCACCGATATTCACGAAGTCGAGGTTTTCGTGGAGTTGGCCTTTGACGATAATGTCGTTCACACTGTCCACTTGTTCGGAGAGGTATGCGCTCACGCCAATGCCGTTGTTGCTGATGTTCACATAGTCGGAGAAGCGGCCCTTACGCAAGTCTAAGTCCACGCACACCACCTTCTTGCCTGCTTGTGCGGTGGTAAGCGCAAGGTTGAGCGCCAAGAAGCTCTTACCCTCGCTGGCAGTGGTGGAAGTGAGCTGAAGCACTCTGCCTTCGGAGCCCTTCTTAGGCAACACATAGTCGAGGTTGCTTCTGATGATACGCAATGCTTCGCTGATGCAGTCGCGGCCGGTTTCGGTAACCACAATTTCCTTCGATTCCTGTCCGGCTGGCTTTTCGGGCACTTCGCCGATAACGGAAAGGTCGGTGTTGTCCTCGATGTCGCGGCGTGAGCGGATAAGCGTGTCGAGCGATTGAATCCAGAACATCAGGTAAATCATCAGTGCAGGGAACGCCAAACCTAAGATGATGCCAAGAGCAAGGATTCGTGTTTGGTTAGGCGACACTTGACCCGCGCTTGCCGATTTCTCAATCACCTTAGCGTTAGGCTCGGTGATAGCGAGCTGAAGCGCATTCTCTTCACGCTTGTTAAGCAGGTAGAGGTAAAGTTGCTCCTTAATTTGCTGTTGGCGTGAAACCTCGGTAATAGCTTTCTCCTGCGATGGGATAGCCGACATACCGCCAGTGGCGCGACCCTCTTGCGAGTGGGCGTTGGATTGCTTCAGGCGGAGCGAGTTCACATAGGTGTTGAGCGATTGCAGAATGGTGCTGCGCATTGAGTTGAGTGAATTGGTGATTTCAATCATCACAGGGTTGTCCTTACCCGATGAGGCTTGAATCTTCTGGTATTGCAGCATCTTATCGTTGTAGTTGGCAATTTGACCTTGGATGCCAGCGTCAGCCAGACCAGTATTGCTTGGAATCAACTCTTGACCGTTCATGCGGTGCATGTATGCCACAATTTGGTTAGCGAGCGACACCTGAAGGTCGGCATCGTTGGCGCTCTTCACAAATTGAAGGCTGGTGGTTGGGTCGCTAAACATCTGCGAGTTCATATTGTTCACCTTCAGCTGTGCGATACGGCTGTCCACACCGCTAAGGTCTTTCGAGAGCGATTCAATACGCTCGGCGATAAAGTCCTCGGTGTTTCTTGCCACAGAGTTCTTATCGTCGATAGCCTCCTGGTTATACACCGCCACCAGAGCGTTAAGCACGTCGATGCTCATCTGCTCGTTGTCGCAGGCGAAAGAGAGGTTCACCACGTCGCTAAACTTGTCGGCAGCCTCGGCGTTGAGGTTTGCCTCAAGCACTTTAGCCACGCCAGCCACGGTAGATACGCGTGCTATAACCTTGTAGTCTTTGTATTGTTCGGTGTAGTGCTGAGTTTTGGTGATGGCGATAGGGCCAAACTCAGTGTTCACCTTGTTGCCAAAGTGAGCTCTTTTCCACTCACCATCGTTGATTTGAAATTCCAGGTCGTTGCCACCCTTAGGCACCACGGTCATTTCGAATGGCTTTTCCACATCTTGAAGAGGGGTGATTTGGAGCGGACTGGTCTTGTAGCAGTTCACATCGCGCAAAAACACGTGTCCGTAGTAGCGAATGTTCAAACCCAGCTGATTGACCACGGTCTCCATCAGAGTGGTTGATTTCAACTTGTAGATTTCGTTAGCCACCATGTTGTTGGCGCCAGCGATACCCAAGTCGCTAAACAGCGCAGTTTGGCTACCAGCCGATTTCGAGTCTTTAGTGGTGATCAGAATCTTAGCCGATGAGCTGTACTTCTGAGTTTGCGACTTTGCGAATAAAAACGCAAGGCAGCCAAATCCCACCACCGAAATGATAAACCAGTACCAATTTCGCACACAAGCTGTAAGGAAAGGCTTGATTTGGAACGCAGATTCTTCCGCTCTTTTCGCGGCTTTTTCTTTCACCGCGCTTGTTCCGTTTTCTTCAATAATGTTTTGCATACTATTTAGTTGTATATATTTAATTGCAATGAAATATCTATTTTGATGTCAAAAAACTGGCGCAAAAACGCACTTTCGGCATTTATCTACCTTACAACTCACAAAGTTAGTCATATTTTCCCGTATAACTATTATAAACAATGTGTAATTTTCCCCCACCACCCCCATTTTTTCCCAATTAATTGTTTGGGGCGAACACGGATTTGGCGGATATGACGGATTTTTCAGCCACAAATTAGCACAAATTTTCACAAATAATCTTTTTGTTGAATCTTGTTGAATCTGTGTGAGCTTTGGAAATCGGAGTACTCGGAGTACTCGGAGCACTCGGATATGCCCACGACCTTTCTCCCTACCTCCGTGAGATTTAACATCATCAAAAGCAAAATCAGTGAGATCTGTGGGATCTGTGTGAGTCAAGCCCATGCCCCACGACCATTCTATCAACCTCCGTGAGATTTAACGCCATCAAAAAAAATCAGTGAGATCTGCGGGATCTGTGTGAGCTTTAGCCCCATATAAAAGTGTGGGGGAGGAAAAAAGATAGCCGCCTGTGGTGGGGCGGCTATCTTTGCGTTATGGGTGATGTGTGAGTTTACTTTTTGAGGGCGGCGATGCTTTCTTCGAGGGTTTTGATTTTCGATTGGGCATCGGCTTGCTTCTTGCGCTCGGCTGCCACCACAGCCTCAGGGGCGTTGGCAACAAAACGCTCGTTGCTAAGCTTCTTCTCCACGCTCTTCAAGAAGCCGATAGCGTAGTCGAGTTCGGCTTGGAGCTTCTTGATTTCCTCTTCCACATTGATGGCACCTTCCAGTGGCACACAGTATTCAGTGGTGCCCACCATGAAGCTTGCTGCTGCTGGGTCTTTGGCATCAGCGTCGGTGATGCTTTCGAGTCCGCCAAGTTTTTTCACGATGCTCTTGAAAGGATTGGTCCATTTGCCCACAATCATCAGATTCATAGGCTGCTTTTGAGGAATATTCTTGCTCAAGCGCACGTTGCGCACGCCAGAAATAATGCTTTTTGCCTCTTCCATCGCCTTCAGCAAATCGGTGTCGGCTTCGGCAGGAGTCTGGTTGATAGGCGCATACATGATGCTCTCGCCATCTTTGCGCTCATCGATGTGCTGCCACAGCTCTTCGGTGATGAATGGCATGAATGGGTGGAGCAAGCGGAGCAGACTGTCGAAGAAACGGAGCGTAGCGTCCATAGTGGCGCGGTCGATAGGTTGCTGGTAAGCAGGCTTCACAGCTTCGAGATACCATGCAGAGAACTCTTCCCAGAACAGACGGTAGATAGCCATCAAGGCTTCGTTGAGGCGGAATTTTGAGAACAAGTCCTTCACCTCTGCCTCTGTGCTGCGGAGCACATTGTCGAACCACTGCACTGCCAGGCGGCTGTGTTCAGGTTGCTCAATGTCAGCCACTTCCCAGCCCTTCACCAGGCGGAAAGCGTTCCAAATCTTATTGTTGAAGTTACGGCCTTGTTCGCAAAGCGCATCATCGTAAAGGATGTCGTTGCCGGCAGGGGCTGCGAGCATCAAGCCCATGCGCACACCGTCGGCGCCGTATTTCTCAATCAGTTCGATTGGGTCGGGCGAGTTGCCGAGGCTCTTGCTCATCTTGCGGCCGAGCTTGTCGCGCACGATACCGGTGAAATACACATGGCGGAAAGGCATCTCGCCCATGTATTCGTAGCCAGCCATAATCATGCGAGCCACCCAGAAGAAGATGATGTCGGGACCGGTCACCAGGTCGGCGGTGGGGTAGTAGTATTTGATTTCCTCGTTGCCGGGGTTGTTGATGCCGTCGAACAGCGAGATAGGCCACAGCCAGCTTGAGAACCAAGTGTCGAGCGCGTCTTCGTCGTGCTTGAGTTCCTCGGCGGTGATGTTTTCGTAACCTTCCATCTTGCGAGCCTTTTCGAGCGCTTCCTCAAGGGTTGGCGCCACCACGTATTTCTCGTCGGCACCGTCGGCGGTAGGCAGGAAGTAGGCAGGAATGCGATGGCCCCACCATAGCTGGCGGCTGATGCACCAGTCCTGAATGTTGTCGAGCCAGTTTTTATAGGTGTTCTTATACTTTTCGGGGTAGAACTTCAGCGCGTCTTCCATCACAGGAGGGAGAGCAATGTCGGCAAAGTGCTGCATCTTCAGGAACCACTGCATACACAGGCGAGGCTCCACAGCGGTGTCGCTGTTGCGTTCAGAGTAGCCCACCTTGTTTTCGTAGTCTTCCACGTGGTCGAGCAGACCGGCGCTGTCCAAATCCTTCACAATCTGCTTGCGGCAGTCCATGCGGTCCATACCCACATACAGAGGCGACTGATCAGAGATGGTGCCGTCGGCATTGAAGATGTCGATGGTTTCGAGATTGTGGGTCTTGCCGAGCATGTGGTCGTTGGTGTCGTGTGCAGGAGTCACCTTCAAGCAGCCCGTACCAAACTCGATGTCCACATAGCGGTCCTCAATCACAGGAATCACGCGGCCCACCAATGGCACAATCACCTTGTGGCCCTTCAACCATTGGTTCTTAGGGTCTTTAGGGTTGATACACATGGCGGTGTCGCCCATGATGGTTTCGGGGCGCGTGGTAGCCACCACGGCGTAGTAGCCCTTAGCGTCTTTGTGCACCACGTTGCCTTCGGCGCTGGTGTCGACGTTCTCTTGGTCGGCAAGATAGTATTTCAGGTGATAGAGTTTCGATTTCTCATCACGGTAAATCACTTCTTCGTTGCTCAATGCGGTCTGAGCCTTAGGGTCCCAGTTCACCATGCGCAATCCGCGGTAGATGAGCCCCTTGTCGTAGAGGTCGCAGAACACCTTAATCACGCTTTTGCTACGCTTTTCGTCCATGGTGAACGAAGTGCGGCTCCAGTCGCAACTTGCGCCCAAACGGCGGAGCTGCTTCAAGATGATGCCGCCGTGCTCGTGGGTCCAGTCCCAGGCGTGCTTCAAAAATTCGTCGCGAGTAAGGTCGCTTTTGCGAATGCCCTGTTGCGCCAGGCGGTTCACCACCTTCGCCTCAGTGGCGATAGAAGCGTGGTCGGTGCCAGGCACCCAGCAAGCGTTCTTGCCCTCCATGCGGGCGCGGCGCACCAGAATGTCTTGGATTGTTTCGTTGAGCATGTGGCCCATGTGTAGCACGCCAGTCACGTTTGGCGGTGGAATCACGATGGTGTATGGCTCACGCTCATCGGGAACAGACTTAAACAAGTCGTGGTCTGTCCAATACTTGTACCATTTATCTTCAACCTCTTTTGGGTCGTACTTTGTAGCTAAAGTGTTCATATTGAGTAGCTGAATTATTATATTTTCTTTCAAACTGCAAAGTTACGAAAAACTTTTATTTCTAATGTGTGGCAAACCATGATTTTTTATAAATACATAGGGCACAGAAACAAAAACGGTTCAGTGGATAAATACTGGGGGGAACTGAAACAAAAACATAAAAAAACAGCCTTTTGGCGATGCCAGTGCTTCGCACCTGTCGTTAGTGCTGCGGCATGTCTGATTTCAAGCACGCTTGAATCAGCCACACCACAACCCTAACGCCGCCCTCCCAAGCGAGGTCGGAGGCATCGCCAAAAGGATTAAAACCGCTCGCCTTCGGCGAAAAACCACTCTTCAGAAATCAGGTTATCCGAAAGCGCAAATAAAAAAATACCCCAATCCCTTTTGCATTACAGATGCGATGGTTTTTTTAGCGCATTATAATTTTTCATAACCTTCTCAGATGTTTAAACAGTCAAGCCCCCCAGTCTGCCAATTGGTCGATAAATAGAAAAAGGACTGCGAATAACAATATGAGTGCCATGCGAATGATGAATAGATAGTACCAGTTGTTGTATTTCGTTTTTTCATAATGGTCAATTATCCGTGTTCCTTTTCCACCTCGCTTATAGTAAAAGAAAATCAGAGCCAAAATTAATACGCTGATAAACAGTTCTAATTCTACTATAAATGGAACATTCTTCTCTTCTGTATTTAAAATACCACAAACAAAGTGAGTAGCTAAATATGTTGCGAATATCACAGGAATACTGAATCCAAAAGCCACAGCATTAAAAATGCTCCCTTTTTCATCTGAATATCTTTTACTAAATACGAAAAAAATCAAATCCGTTACTTTCATAATTCAAGCGCACACTAAAATTTTATGAAGAGATTCCGTTGATATTTAATGATTGTAGAGCACCACATCTTTCTTGGTTATCACCCACTCCTTCCTGTTGCTGAGATATGTCATAATATGCAGTCTATAATCTTGAACGAGCAATAGGTTATCAAGCAAAATGCGCAGAAATAGGCAATCCCTATAATCGTATTAATATACCATTTCCGTATTTGGGTATATTCATTGTAATAGGCTATTATTTTAACGCCCCTATCATTATATTTGTAGAATATATAAACCAACAGTACCAAAGACCATGCTATTATATTCATAAATAGTACAGGCATGTGATGGCAGAGCAACTTGTTATAAATATGGTCTACTATTGCCACAATAAAGAAACTTGGAATAAAAAAAAAGAGTGCACCTGCGCTTGTGTCGTTAGTGTCCCATCTCCATTTACACCCTATATAGAAATATAAATTTATAATCCACATAATATTCATATCTAAAATCCGGCATTGCTCTATGCAAATTTGCGAATTATCCACGACATACACAACACTCGCCACGTTTTTTCCGTCGTAAGTCCACTTTTTCGAGTAATTCCCTTTCCCCCATGCCTATGAGAACATATCAACATATGGAATAGTGACATTGTTGTTGAGTGGTGAGTATTAGTTAGTCAGCCAAAAGATAGTAGCTCCATTAAAGGCTTCTGCTACAAGGTCTCGTTTAAACCGCTTTCTGTCTTCCATATTGTAATGGTTTACTGTGCGATAAAACGTATAGATTAATACACCTTTGATTTTCTGAAACATAATGCAATTTTATTGTTTATTTAAACGGCATATTTGTACACAGTCCATTGCTTACAATTTTATATTATTGAATTGATAAAGCTAAATAGCATATGGATTAGGGCTAAAACAAAGACTTGCATTCCGATACCTAAAAATACCACATAATACCATTTGTTATATTTTGTATGCTCATAGAAATCTATAATTTTTTCACCCCTATTTTTGTGCTTATAGAATAGATAAACTCCAAGTATTGCAGCAATTAAGCTAATCCATATCAATAAAGGAGATATCGGTTTTTTTATAATTTTTTCTATTACAAGTGCCAAATAGGGAATAAATAAAAAAAGAGGGAAGGCATACCCTAAAACTCCCATAGATAAAGCCCCTCTATCATCAGCCCATCTAATTTTGCTGTTTAAATAAAAAAAGAGATTGAAAAAACACATAGCTCAACTAAAATTCGTTTTCTACCCAATCGTAAAACTGCTCTCCCCCAATGGCGTCAGCCAGTCCTAACCCAGCAGAGGGGGCGCGTCCCATCTCGTCCTCGTCAAGCAGACTCCACACCCGACTACCCCCCGGCGTCAACCGAAGTGAGCGTGCCGAGCGTGCGATTGTACCGCTCTATGCAAATTTGCGAATTATCTACGACATACGCAACACTCGCCACGTTTTTTCCGTCACCATGCCCATTTTATTGCCACGTTAAAGTGATATTAACTAAATTCGTCTATGATAAATAAATACAGGAAAAACAATCCAAAAAGCACGGCAAGACATGCTCCAAAAGACAACGAATAAACCCACCATTTGTCAAAAAGATGGCTCTGTTCGTAATAATCTATTATTTTTTCGCCCCTACCATTGCGCAAATAGTAAAAAAAGACAGGTATAGTTAGCACAACACCTATAGTTATTAGATATTCTGATGGAATGTCTAAACCGCTCCATATAAACGCATGAATGATGTCATGAACCATATAACACAATACCAGAATGAGCGGGAAGAAACCAGATGCGCCCATCGTACCCTGTCCTCTTCCCTTTGGGCTTAGATACTTACTCCAAGTGTAGAAATACAAATTAATAATCTTCATCATATTATAAATATTAAAAAATACTTTTTAGAATTCTTGTTCAATCCAACCATAGAATTGCTCGCCCCAAAAAAATACTAAGCGGATATAACCAAATGAATTTTAATTAGGTATCATGATTGCTGTCAGCAAAGTAAAATAATGAGCGAGGATAATGATGCCTGTATTACAAAAAAAAGTGGCAGTATATAATACCATTTGTTGATTTTTTTGTTATCATATTTTCTGAATATTTTATTTCCTTTGTCGTTACGCCGATAGAACAGATAGATGCAGACAAGAATGAAAATTACCATTATCATGATATACTTTGGATATATTTCAATATTATAAAAATCTCCAATCGCCTTGCATATTCCAACCGAGGCTGGTGCAATAGGAAATATGAATCCAAATGCGCCACTGGATACACTTCCACCCTCACTTCCTCCATCTTGAATTTTACCATTGATATAAAAATAAAACTCAGTCGTTCCAACCAAGAGGTTCTTTGCCTGTTTAAAAATTTTCATCAATCCAATCGTATAATTGTTCACCCCAAATGGCGTCAGCCATTCCCAAACCAACAGGTTAAAGGACTCAACCAATGCCATTTCGTCTGTAATTTTAGTGGTCTGCTTTACTCTAATAATTCAATTATGAGCAAAAATATTGAAACATAAGACACGACAAACGCTATATGGAGAAGCAGTAAATTATACCATTTGTTGTATTTTGACTTTTCGTAATAGTCAATTACTTTTTCACCTCTACCATTATGCCGATAATAAGCATAAATGAGTATCAGAATTATGCATAGAATTATAACATATGTAAAAAAACTATGATAAATCTGGTAATAGAAGAGTGTTATAAAAACTTTATTTATCGCGTATAAAGCGAAAATAGCAGGGAATGCAAATCCTATGATTCCGTCAGAAACACACCCTCTATCATTTGCATATCTACTTTTACTCCATACATAAAAATATAAATCAAGAATACTCATATATTGTTAATATCTAAAGATTTTTTCGTCTTTATGGTCTCACTGACTGCGGATTTCCTTCATATCAAACCAAAATAGAAATAAAGTATAGCTATAAAGGCCAAAACTGCCAATTGAAGACCGAAACAAATTGGTAATATGTAATACCATTTGTTGAATTTTGTCTGTTCAAAAGCATTGATAATGCGGTCGCCATAATGATTGCGCCTATAGAGCAAATAAATAAAAACAAGTATTGCTATAATAAGGGATAGTAATAACACGAAAGGAAGGGAAATTGATATCGCTCTTTTTACCAATTGGTTTAGTAGAAAAATTACAAATGTGACAGGAAAAGAATAGCCAATGACTCCATAAAAAATGTCACCTTTTTCATTTGGCCACCTTGATTTACTGTTGATAGCAAAGAAGAAATCTAAAAATCTCATAATTTAAAACTCTTTTTCAATCCAATTTTTCTACGTTAGGGGTATAAACATTTTTCAAGAACTTTCTCAATCACATTGAAGGTGATAATAATCAAAGTCATCAGTATGATTTGACCCAAAATAAAGATAAAGAGAAGGCGATACCATTTATTATATTTTGTTTGTTCATAATAGCTGATTATCTTTTCCCCTTTGCCTGTATTTTTATAATAGAAAAAGAGGAAGGTCTGGAATAGCAAAACAATTAGTAAAAAAACAATTGGTGAAGCCTTAATATGGAATAATTCATTTATTATGCCAAAGCCATATCCAAACGCTATTATCAAAGGAAACCAAAATCCGAAAAACACAGCATCAAAGACACTTCCTCGATCATCCGGGAACCGTCCTTTGCTACAGGCGTAAAAAAATAATTCAAACATTCTTTTCATTTGAAGTGTTTGTTTAGAATTGTCTATCAACCCAATCATAAAAATACTCACCCCAAATGGCGTCAGCTACACCAAGCCCAGCAGCTATCACTGGTCCAACAACAAGAATACCAGCTGAAAGACACGAAGCACCAGTGACTAAGGCGCGTTGTTTGAAGTTTTTTGTTAATCTGATTGCAAGTTTAACCATTTTTTTTGTATTAGACAAAATGATTAGATGAAAAATGTGGTGATTCCATAGTTCCCTCTAATGGTTAGCCCCGACTGACACACTTGGGGTGGGGGAGGGACTGTGGGTGTGGTCGAAAAGCGAAATAAAATGGTATAAATGTAAAAAAGTGCTTTTTGAGGAAAAATTTCGGTATTTTGGGCTGATTTTTGGCAAAAATCGGGATTTTTAGCCGAGGTGCGATTATGAAAAATTAACATAACAACACACAGGAGTAGCATCGTTAACAGAAATTATGTAAACAAGCGTATTTTCAACAATACTTAACTATAAATTCACATTAATAAGTTTTTCAGTTCAAAAAAAAGGCACTACATTTGTACGACTTTCCACTTTTGAAGCGAAAGTTGAATAAAAATTGAATATAAACGTTTTATAATAGACATTAATTATTATGGCAACAGCAACAGCAAAACCAGCTACTGGTAAACTTGGTATCATGGTAGTTGGCCTTGGTGCAGTGAGCACCACTTTCATGACTGGCGTTTTGATGACTCGCAAGGGTCTTGGCAAGCCAGTAGGTTCAATGACTCAATACGATAAGATTCGTGTTGGCCGTGGCGAAAACAAGAAATATCTGAAATATAACGAAATCGTGTCGATGCCATCATTGAACGATATCGTGTTCACAGCTTGGGACGTATATCCAGCTAACGCTTACGAAAGTGCTCTCAACGCACACGTGCTCAAAGAAAAAGACATCGAACCAGTGAAGGATGAGCTTCTCGCCATCAAGCCTATGAAGGCCGCTTTCGACCACAACTACGCAAAGCGCCTTGACGGTGACAATGTGAAGCAATGCAAAGACCGCTGGGATATGGTTGAACAACTCCGCGAAGACATCCGTAACTTCAAGAAAGAAAGCGGTGTGGAACGCGTTGTGGTTCTTTGGGCTGCATCAACTGAAATCTATGTTGCTCCTGATATGAAGTATCACTGCACAGTGGCAGCTCTCGAAGCAGCCATGAAGGCCAACGATGTGGAACACGTGGCTCCATCTATGTGCTACGCTTATGCTGCACTTATGGAAGATTGCCCATTCGTGATGGGTGCTCCTAACACCACCGTTGATATTCCAGCTATGTGGGAACTCGCAGAAGCTAAGAAATTGCCTATCGCAGGTAAGGACTTCAAGACTGGCCAAACTTTGGTTAAGAGTGGTTTCGCTCCAATCATCGGCACTCGTATGCTCGGCTTGAACGGCTGGTTCTCTACCAATATTCTCGGTAACCGCGACGGTCTCGTGCTCGACGAACCTGCTAACTTCCGCACCAAGGAAGTGTCGAAGCTCTCTACTCTCGAATCTATCCTCGTGGGTGAAGAACAACCAGACCTCTACAGCAACTACTACCACAAGGTGCGTATCAACTACTACCCACCACGCGACGACAACAAGGAAGGTTGGGACAATATCGACATCTTCGGTTGGATGGGCTATCCAATGCAGATTAAGATTAACTTCCTCTGCCGCGACTCTATCCTCGCAGCACCTCTCTGCCTCGACCTCTGCTTGCTCATCGACCTCGCACACCGTGCTGGCCGCTGGGGCACTCAACGCTTCTTGAGCTTCTTCTTGAAGAGCCCACAACACGACTACACCGTTGATGAAGTGCCTGTAAACCACCTCTTCCAACAGTACGTGATGCTCAAGAACGCTATCCGCGAAATGGGTGGCTACGAAGCTGACGAAGAAATCGATTAATCTTCCTCGCGCATAAAATGTAAGATTTTACATACATTTCCTTAAATACTCGAAAATCGGGATTGCCTCATCATCAGGCAGTCCCGATTTTTTTTATCAAAATATAAGGAGTGTTACGGAATTTTTTTTATCTTTGCGTATAGGAAAAAATATATTTATAATTTCATCATTTAAACAATTTATAACTTATGAAATCTGTTATCACATTGTTAATTACAGTGCTGCTGTCGTCGGTAGCCAGTGCGGCGCAGAATAACTTGGAAAATGGTTATGAATATGTGGATTTGGGGCTGCCCAGTGGCGCCATGTGGGCAACCAAGAATATTGGTTCGCACTCCCCTGTGGATATAGGCGACTACTACTCGTGGGGCGAGGTGGAAACGAAGGATAGCTACACCAAAAACACATACAAATGGGGTGTCTGTGACACCGAGGAGCATGTGCTGAAATACAACGACACCGATAAAAAAACGCGCCTCGACCCAGAGGACGATGTGGCAAAGGTGAAGTGGGGTGGACGCTGGCGTATGCCCACTAAGGAGGAGTTTGAGGAACTATTGAACGCCTGTGAAGTGAACTTCGTCGCTTATCCTGACGACTCATCCTATAAAGTGTATGAAGTGAAAGGACCGAATGGGAATGCCATTTATTTTCATCTTTGCGGCTATATGACGATGGATAAAGTTCGCGACTACAATCAGCGTGCCTATTTTTGGTCGTCGGATCTCAACCAAGTGAAATCGGTTATTGGCTTTATTCCTAATGAAAGAGCAATCGAATTTTGCCTCTATAACGATGGGCGCAAATGGGTGGGTAAGACCAGCAGATATATGGGAAACCCAGTTCGTCCAATGTTCCTTCCACAGGTGTCGACAGGCGTAGACCAAACTGCGATTGCCAGCGATTTCACTTATAAAGTGGTGTGTGGTGGCATAGTTTGTGACAGGGATTTTGCCATTTATGATATTTCTGGCCGCGATGTCACGTCGCAGAATGGCTCATTGAGTGGGCTGTATATCCTAAAGGTGGGGGCTGTGGCGAAGAAAGTGATTGTGGCTCAGTAGCCCCATTGAGCAACAGCCATCGGAGATGGCGAATTGTGGTTAACTCCATGCAAGCTCGTGCGTTACGAAGTAAC